>Ga0210059_1002090_pt1 | contig 31003 bp, 18 predicted proteins | sample Ectturendosymbi2_FD_188042 | JGI IMG/M metagenome (GOLD analysis project Ga0210059, IMG submission 188042) | Ecteinascidia turbinata endosymbiont from Florida, USA - Sample 2 (SPAdes) (version 2) | ecosystem: Host-associated > Tunicates > Ascidians > Unclassified | place: Key West, Florida...
GTTTGTGCAGGGGGGCTTGACATTAAAATTTAACAAAAATCCACTGATTTATAATGTTTCATATTTTAATTTGGGGGACTTGGAGCTTCGTTTGGGGGGATAAGCCCACCAAAGCCCCCGTGGCGACGGGACTGGGTGAGAGATTGGTGAAAGAAACTTAAAAATTATTAATCTAACTACCTTCATCCTGAAAGGATATAAAATTGGGGAAACAAAAACAACAGCTCAGACAACATCAGATTTGTTACCAAAACATCAGGCATCACAAAGTCCTCTCAAAACATCAAAAGTGGCAACACTGCTGCATATCATCCACGTGTGCACATTAGAAAGGTCCCCGCTTTGTGACGTATTAACTATACATTAATCGACACTGTTGTTAGTTCAGATATCTAGCTAATACCTTGTTTCCACTCTAACAGAGCACGGTACACCCAGCTGTTGATACAGATGGTAGTACAAACCACGCAGGAACGAAGAAAGCTGCTTCAATATCTCTCAAACCTCGAAAATTCATAACCGCCTGGTTTGATAACAAACGTGTTGCTACGCCTTGTGGTACTGCCGAAGAACATTCTGCAATACACCCGATCTCGACTTACAATGTTGGTGAATAACTAAGAAAATAAACATCAATATTCTGATTCCTAAGGGGGGAGCTTGAGCCCCTTCAGCCCCCCCCTGGCTGCGCCTTTGGTAATATTCCATCGTTTTGGAATGGACCTCCTGCAATCCTCGCAATATTAGCTATCACAATGGCGTGACCGCCCTATTGTTATGCTGTCCAGTTGAAAATAACCACCCATCAAGTACATTTATGTAATACCAGATGCCTCGTATTTTTTTAGGCTGCTTAACTCTGTGTCGATATTAAAAATCACCTGTTCATACATTTCTTCACATCCGTACTTTGACGTGGAAAGCGTGTGAAACTCCTAAACGATCAAATTGTACTTTTCTTTAATAGGCTGTAAATTGCGAACTCTACCATTCCGAGGTATATTGCGCGAGGTTTGTTGGAACTTTAACCTGTTATACAGTGCGCTCAACGTTTGAGAAGTGTCCACCATTTTTAAAAAATGTAAATAAACTTTAACTCTGTTTGATATTTATCACGTTTCTTTTCCCATGCGAACACAAAATGTGGTTATTTTTAGCTTTGTGACCAATTCGTAAAAGCAGCACTTGAAAAACGGAAGAAACGTGTCGGTACCGCCGCCGTTACTTCCTGCCGACACGACCAGAAGAACAGGAGACGTCTGTGTGTGGTTCAATATGTCTACTGCCAAGAAAGGCAAGGCGGACCAGGCACAGAGGAAACGCTGGAGTTGTAGCGTAATCAATTACTATCAAAGTTTGCTGCATAATACAGGTTTGGAAACAAATGTGGAGCATTTGGTAGCACGTTTTAGCTTCTCTAAATCGCCAAAACGTGGATATGGCCACTTAAGTCAATTGTGTACATGTGCGTCATGCAGGCTTTTAATGATATTCAGCCGATTTGGGGTAGATTGCTGCACTCACAAACAGAATCGTAAAACCATAAATTGCTTTGAGGTGCTTCGGGCGAAATCACAGCTTGTCGGATTTTATGTTTTATGTTTTACGGTAGGTTGATTAAAATTAACACAATTCAAACGTGTATAACAAGAATTAGTATTTTCTTGCGCATTGAAACCCGTCAACGCTTTGTACAGTACGTCCACACCATTACATGACACAAAAGGTGAAAAAAACAGACGGAATTGATACTCATTAAGGTAGTGGCATAACTACACAAAAGTGAACAATTTGGATTTAACTGGAGTAGAAAGATAAATCTATTATACAGCAACTATCAAAGGCGAATCCTTTTCCAGCAAAGAATCAGACACCGTTATGGTGTTTACCAGAGAACGCATTTCACTTGCAAGTAGGCATCCTCAGTTCTGATTAAATACAATAAATCTGATGTTGTTGAAAAGTACCTATATGAAAAAAACAAGAACGCTAGAATAATACGAAAAGACTACACAAAATCATTTGCAAACTAATGCATATTTCATGTTTGAAATGTCAATGCTGTCGACTCTTTAACAGTAGAAAGCAGGGACGCCGGAGAGTGGGTGCATGACGGGGGCATTGCCTCCCTGCGTTTTCATAAGGGGGAAACGGGGGCGGAGGTGCCTTTTCATAAAAGTCTCATAGGTAAAAACAAACCATTTCATGGTTTATCAAGATCGAATTGAAGAAATTTATTGCAGCTATTTGTGCACCCAGAAACTTCAGAGTGATTTTCTATAATTTATGGTATTATTTCGTAGGTCAACATCGTTACTCAACAGAAACAAGCAATACTGGTGATGGTTTTGTGTTTTTTAGAAGTTTGCTCTTAACCTTTCACTGCCTCCCTTGCCCTACCGCTTTTCCTTCGTCCTTGGTAGAAAGGTAGATCTAATATTGTGAAAAACTAGACAACTATGAACAGGCAAAGACACGCAAATGTGATAAGAAGAATTGCACAAAATAATTTAATTGATAATGCACGATATGAGATTCCAATAGAACACGTGATGTTAAAACATTTCAAAGTTAAGGTGTTTGCAGTCAATAACTATTTAGGTTATATTCAGGTCTTTCATTTCACTTTGAGAAATAATCAGATGGTCGTCTTTGCTGAAAGCTCATGATGAAGGACATTAACGCCGAAAACTTTCTTTCAAAGCGAACCAAAGAGAAGTTAAAACAAATTCTTGCTTGGTTGTACGTATTTGAAGTAAAGTCAGACAAAAAACTTCTGGATTTTCGAAACTGAAACAACATCGTCTTCGACATTAATTGTTTCTAAAAAATTGATCCTACATACTAAGAATAGCCGCGATGATAGGCCTATTCGGAATAAAATTTCTTGCTTCATTTCACTATTTGTTAAAATCTTTTTCTTTACTTGGTTACTGCACGCCCACGCGTGGTATCCGTGGTCGCACAAACACCTTTGAATCATCTATCATTTTATTATTACAGTCGATTATGCTCAACTGCAGATTGGTGCAATTAGGCTCTTAGACAGGTCTTAAGATTTGGGGCAAAACACATTTTAAGGGGGAGATAATTTTTTTGTTATGTGCTTAATAGCACATTTTCTGGACACAACAAAATTTGGGGGGCACCAAAAAAGTTTTGGGGGCACTCTCCCCATTGCCCCCGCGTGGCTACGGGTCTGAGTGCAATGCAAGCAAAACTGAAAAACTCTTCTGCAGAGTTCGAACACCTGGATGCATTTTCTTTCGCCTTGAGAAAATCAAACAGTTTATCTATACAAATTTTACCAATGGACAAACTCTAATTTTCAACAACAGCTCTGTAATTATGTAATTATGCCTCTATAGCCCCCGTCAGGGCAAATCATTGACTGTGGCGCAGAAGAACAAACCGTCGACCATGTTGTCCTCCAATGCAGTCCCGTCGCCACGGAGGGGCTTTGGTGGGCTTAGCCCCCTAAACAAAGCTCCAAGCCCACCCAAGTTGAAACATGTAACACTATAAATCAGTGTAGTTTTTTGTCAATTTTTAGAATGTCAAGCCCCTCGCACAAATGCAAAGCCCCCGCAGAAACGCAAATGAAAACTTTCTGGCGAAGATTTTGCTCCAATGTCCAATCCATCGACCTCCTCATGGACAGCACGGCCTGACGGTTCTGGACGATGAGGCAATCGAATGGTTGCTCAACACCTGCCCCGAGATCTAGGGCGGTTTGAAGAACTGGCTCAAAAGAAGAGGGACAAATCATTGTCATTTAATTTGTAATGATTCCCATGGCATATTTTCCTCCAGCTTTATTCTCTTTCATCTCTGCATAGTACGGATCTTTATAGATGAAGAGGCGGTATTTTATTCTAGAACCTACAGGGGTCCAAAAACATGTGGCATTAGATTTTCAAACATTATAAAAAGAGGATCATTGGATACGAAAAAATAGTGCAAAAGACTAATGTTTTTTCAAACTCTTATAAGACTTTTCAGCAGGGAAACAAACAAACGTCTTTTACGAAGTTCAAAACTGAATTACGCACTTCACTTGTCCACAAGTTAAGCTCAATTTTCTGTGCAGTTGGGGTGAAAAAAAGACGCTTTCGTTCTTTTTATAAGCAGTTTTTTCATAAGAAAAGTACTGCAGCTGCAAGCAAGTAAGGAGCTACACAAAGTTCAATATTTAAATACGTACGTCACTTTCCACGCAATTCAACTCGTTGTCATTGTAATTGGGTTGAATAATGTCTTTGTATGGAATAAGCGTCGGGTCAGTGTCTTTGCATCTCCACATACTCGAGCGACTGGGAGGAATTATTGAAAATTTTCGCTTGAGCGCTTGAAATATTTCCGTGCAGTAAGGACTTTTTGGTGGGTTCCGGTAATCCCAATTCCTATAACAAGGCTGTGTTAACCGCGTGCGCCCACATTTGCAACTTGTCAACTTTTTTTCTTTGCCTTTAGGACTGAATGGACACAAATTAACAGCTGTATTACAATGTGCACAACGCGAACTTTAAAAAAAGGGGCAATTCAACCAACAAACACATTAAAAAGGGGGGAAAACTCAAACTGCGCCGCTTATGGAATGCATCGCCCAACTACTGTACAATTAGCGACGAACTGAAGGAATGCTGGAGGAAGACCTCAAAGGAGCACTATAAATTCTCAACAAACTCCCCTGGAAATTGCTGTCAAGTAATTTCAGAAACAGACAATAATTTCAAACTAGCAAATAGGGACGCAGTTGAAATACATATAACGCAGTTGAAATACATTTATGCGCATCATTTACTCGTTATTTCAAATGTGGATTGTCTCAGTTATTAGGGTAGCCACGTTAATCGCGGCAAACAAATTCATTAGAGCGTTTTATTAGGCAAATTTTGTGTCTGGGGTGTTTGTATTCACTGCCCTTCATTTTCACAACAGCAGTTCGTACAAGGCCGTGTTTGTCGGGGAGTACCTTCACAACCCCTCCTAGAGGCCACTGGAAAACGAACCAAACTGTGTTCAACAACAAGCACAACATCGTCTACGGCGAAGTTAGCATTTTTGACACCACTTGGGGCGAGCGATAACAATTCGCAAGTAGTCTCTCGAAAACCTCTTCCAAAATCGATCGACAAAGTAGTGCACATGTCGCCCGCCAAGCTCGTTTACCAATAAACATAATCTAATTTTCAATAGTACGTGTTGGTGGGAAACCGACACCCATGTTGACTGAGGAGATGGTTTGGCGTTAGCGGCGTCTCTCCATCGGTGTCCCTAGCAACTGCACTCCGTGGACGTGAATTTAATACCGATTTTTCGTCTAGCAAAACTGTTTCTAACTGATCATCGGTTTTAAAACGGTCTTTGGATAGGGACGCTCCCATGCTCCACCACATGGCTTGCAGTCGGGGAATTGAAGCTCCACTGGACGTCGCTCTGCCGCAAATGTTCGTGAATCTGGTCCAGATTCCAGGAATTAATAATGACTTGACGAAGCACGCTTTCAACTCCGACCAGATTCGTACCGTTATCTGAGTAGATGTGCTCCACTTGGCGTCTATGTGCAACGAAACGACGAACTGCGCTAATAAAGGCGTCAGCAGACAAATCCCTGGTTACCTCGAGATGCGCTGCCCTTGTCATACAAGTGAATAGGCAGTCGCAGTGTTTTACTTTACCGTGGTGTTGATGCGGTTAGGCGACAGTACGTGCACAGGTTAACAATTCAACGCACCGTAACTGTTGCTCCAACGACCCAACACCTCTGAACCAAAGCTGCTAAAGTGTGGTACAAACCAGAATGACCACACTTGCAATACAACTCGTGGGAAAATACATGCAAGGAATCCTTCCCAGATGAGTACCTACTCGTAAGATGCAGTTCACCAATAACGGGTTCAACTATCAACAGAAAAATTGCCGACAACCATCTGCTTGTCACCTGACAATCCTATCATCTATTGCAGGAGTGGGCAATTAATTCGGCTCGGGAGCCACTTTGAGAAGACCGCATTTAGCGGAGGGTGAAATCTTCTAATGGAAACGGAAGCAACTCGATGAAAATAGAGGTTCAAGTTATTCGCAGGTACCATCTAAAAGACGGATATCCGTCATAAATGGATCTTGGTTACGGGTATAAAATGACGTAACCGGAGTTGCAAAAACCGACATTTTACGGTCATCGATGATACCACAACTATAGTGAAAATAATATTTCTTGCGAGCCTAGGCCTAATTTCAACCACCATCGTTTTCACGCCAAGATTATTTCATTCTTCGTGACAATCTCCAGTAGGACCCAAAAACAAGTTTAAGCAATCGTGAAAATGGAAAAATTGTAAACATCCCAACTTTTTGACATTATGTCTTTGGGGGAAGGTTGTATTAAATTGCAATTACAAAATATTTTTTCCAGTGTATCTTTATTTGTTGTATAACAAGTTTTTTCCACTCTGGTTACGTCATCACACATCCGTTAATGATGTCTGCAGTGTCGGACATTCGTTCTTTACTGTACCTAGGCCTTAGCACTTACATTTACTGCGAAAAGTTGGAGGCAATTTCAGATTTAAAAATTTTTCCTGAATGTTCACGCCGGCCACTGAAAACGCTGTGGCGGGCCACGTGTGGCCCACGGGCCCGTAATTGCCCACCTGATCTAGTGAGTTAAGGTTTAGCGTTTCTTAAGTGAATAGTTCAAAATTCTGCTATTCGAAGCAACGATCTTTCTGCAAACGCAAAGAATGAATATCTGAGCTGTGGATGTCCTTTCGTTTTGGATTTTGCTAAATGTTTAGTGCGCAGTTGGAGTTAAGTATAGTCAGCTGTTGCGTCTTCGAACTCGTATTTACTTAACTGATAACAATCGCAGTTACGTGTTTTTCCCATTTTTAATTGTTGACGCACGTTCGGCTAATTGATAGTGAGGTCTGTTTGCTCAGCTTAGCTGCGCCTGGTAGAATGCTTAGTTTGTTTCTGTTGTATTTTCAGAATCCGTGTTCAACGATCAATCGCTGTTGAAGTTTGCTGCTTGAATTAGTGACAACAAAGGCTTGCGCTGACCATCTTCATTTTACAGCAATTGCTGTAGGGAACAGGGACCGAGTGTCAGGGGGAATGACCCCCAAATTTTGGACAAAAGTGGGCATAATATTCTTTGTCCCCACAGTATTTTGTGATAAAAAATAATGTACAGTAGTTGTACAAAGTTCGTGATTACATCACTGTTGAACAACTCCATAATAAAGCCGGGGAATAACTGAAAAAATGACATTATCATTGGATTACCTATAGACACAGTGTACAGATTTACTATGTAAACTGAATTATCATGTTTGTGTACGTTAATTTGAATTAACCGAATCAGTGTATACATAAACGTCGCTAAAAACATTTGACTGATTTGTGGGTCGAATTCCTGCACTTTTGGATCATTGTAGTGCGCAGCCATGCCAGTCAATGGACTCTCAGAGATGCATGTTTAGTAATTGGAATTGCATTATGTAACTGCAAGTTATTTGAATCTCAGAGGTACATGTTCATAAATTCTACTTTTAAAATGTTCAGGCTTTTTTAAATTGTTTTAGGGACTCGATTCGGGTCCCTAGAATTGAAAATCGGGTCCCTAGAATTAGCGAAAATTATTGTCGGATTCCCAGAATCAGAGAAAATCGGGTCCGTAGAATCAGAGAAATCGGCTCCTTACCGGGCACCTAACATATTCCTTAAAAAAACTGATATATTGTTTGTTTTTTTAAGAATTGAAGAATTGTGCTTGTTGTAACTACTTTTACAAAGAACTCTTCAAGTGTTAGTACTGAATTTTGTCCACTTAGTAAAGAAGCAAATACCAGTAATCATTGTCAAGTGCCGGTCCGGTACAGTACCATGCAACTGTCATAACACCATGGTCGCAGCCAAGGGGCACTTGGACCAAGATCTCCAAGATATATATTTCCATATTTGCTTCCCATATTGCCACTGGTTGTACTATGGTTGAGTGAACATGGTGACATCATTGAAACATAAACAATAATATTATATTTGTGTGATATGCACAGTGGTGTGTTCAAGGGGAGGCGAGCGCGGCACTTGCCTCGAGTCCCTGTGGCTCCCTCGAGGTGTTTCGCGCGTAGATTTCATTCATTTTTGGTCAAAAACATATTACCCACTCATATAATATACTCCGAAGCAGATCATAAGTAAGTACTCTGCTTTCAAAGCGGCCCCCAATAGCAACTGTAATATATACGTACTCTGCTTTCAAAGAGGCTCCAATAACAACTGTAATGTGCAAGTACCCTGCTTTCAAAGGGGCCCCCAACAGCAACTGTATTGCGCAACTGCCTTGCTTTAAAAGGGACTCCCAGCTGTAACATGTAAGTGCTCTGCTTTCAGAAGCGCCGTAAACAACAACTGCAATGTGCAAATAGGCTACTCTGCTTTCAAACGCCTCCCAACAGCCACTGTAATGCGTACGTACTCAGCTTTTGAAGGGCCCCCAAAAGAAACTGTAATGTGTAAGTACTGTGCTATCAAAAGGGCCGTCAACAGCAACTGAAACGTGTAAGTAAAGTACTTCGGTTTCAAATGATCCCCCAGTATAGCATCTGCAATGTGTAAATACTCTGCTTTCAAAGGGGCCCCCAACAGCAACTATGAAACTAGAGAAGTGGTGGCGATGCCTGCTTGCATTCGCTTAACTTTGTGTTGATGGCTTTGTCTTTTATGTGTTGCTAGCTTTGTTAACATTCAATGTTTTTGAAGTTGTATATCATGATTATCCTTTTGCATTTTCTGTTATGTCATTCATGTCGTAGTCTCAGGAATCCGTGGGTGGCCCGCACATCCCCTTCCTAAGCTTTATCGAAAGGTCTTATCACGGTTGGCTGAGTATGATGACGCCATCAAAGAGCCCCTTTTTCAGCCTTGCCTCGGGCCTCCCCAACTCGAAGTCCACCACTGGATATGCACTATAGCATGCGTATCACACAACGTTTGTGTTCCTCAAAGTTTTCGAGCAAACTCGGCCCTGCTGGGGACTAAGGGGCTGCAGTTGCGCTGATGTGTGGAATTTGTAAGGTTTCAGGTTAGGCGAAAGTTCGTTGTGTACGCGTGTACGCTTTCAAAAAAACATGTGAGTACTAACTCACCATCACTCGCAATAAAGCTAGCGCCGCAACAGAATGTACTTCACCCAACTGCCTTCCGCTTCGTGCAACTCGACCACTGACAAGGGTGTTCGTGAGGCAAGTAAAGGAAGATGGGCACCGCAGACCAATTTTGTATGAAGATGATGCAGCCAGTTTAAAAAAGCTGTGAATTGTCTATTCGATGGAAAACTGAATGAATAAATTAATCGACACAAGTCGAATATATTTTTTTAGCGAGATAAAAATCAGGGATTAAATTATGTTTTTATCAATGCAGTAAAGCTGAAGTGAGATACTCTGAAAAATCTGGTGACGCAAAGCTGCTTCATCATGTAAGCCATTGTGGGAGTGACGTGCGCATATCATGCGAAAAGCAAATGTAAAACCATTCAACATTTAAAAATATCCCCGATCGCTTGCAGGTACCTGTTGATAAGAACAGAATTCACACAAAAGAAATTTGTTGAGACATTCATCATAGACAAGTCAAACAAAGAGTTCCTCGTAGCGACGACGCCAAGGCGGGAATTTGTTTGAGACGATATTTGCGCTTTCCCAGTCCGCATGATTGAGAGGCTGATGGCATAATACAGAAAAATAACAGTAAGTGATCCTTTTTACTGCTTGCAACCAAGGAGGTGATTTTCCGACAGTATTGCTCATAAACGTTAAGCTTAGTTAATATCTTACAAGTATTCGAAACTACTGTGGCGATTTTCAAAATAGGGCCGAGCGCTTGAAAATTTTACAGCAAAAGGCTACAAGGGAAACATAAATTATACCAAAATGCTTTATTTGAACAATGGTGTAATTGCTGGTGAAAATTCGTTTGCTTTTCAGACCTAGTTAACGTTCAATCAAAGGAGATGCAGTTTTCGAAATGCATTTTGTAGAAGCAGTTTCGAAATGCATGGTTTTCGTTGGTCGTTTTAACCATACAATGCTTAATTTATGATATACAATGCCCTACACGACCACATTAAAAGTGAAATGTGGAGATCGTATTTCGAGATGAGGAAAACCATCTTTTCCGAATAAATGAGTACAAAATTATTCTATTTATTTCGCACATGAATTTCCGGAAACGATTTCCAAGTGGCAACGTTGTTGACAAACCTGACTAGATGATCAGATATCTGAGTTGCACCTCATTTATTACTGGATGTACTTGAAGTGAATGAATGAAAAACAGAAAATCTGCATGACTGGCCTTAGACATGTGGTCGGAGATAATACTTCCTTGCGTATGGTGAAACTTGGCAGCAAAATATTCCGTAATAATAAACTGACGTTTTAACGCATGGTAGAAAATTGAAATGACTGGAGCCACACGCAAAGTATTTTTGTTTCGAGAACGCACAAAAAAGATGTTTTCTATTTATTATGTTCTCATTACATCCACCTCTTTACAAGTTGTCTCAGCTGAGCTTTTACCTGTAGTACGAAATAGGGCTTTACTGAACCTAGGTGTTTCAGGTTATACTGTAGTTTAATTTATACGGAGCGAAATAGACAAGTAAATTCAGGATAGTCATTTACCTGATGAAACGTGAGTTATGATAGAAGAGGCGATCCGTGTGTTGACATTTTCGATATTTCTTGGTTTTTGGTTTTTCAAGTACGGAGGCTTTTATTTTACGCTTTGCTTTACTTTACTTTACTTTACTTAAGAGAGTAATGTCTTCAAACCGCAGACGACAAACATAAAATTATTTAAGAATCGTTTGACTCTCGCCATTCAAATTGATTGATGAAGTTTCAGGGTGAACGACCTTTTTGTCAGAGTGGTTCCTAACCGGTGTGCCGCGGCACCCTACGGAGCCATTTACGGTACTCAGGGGTGTCGCGAGTTAAGACGGATTTCAATAAAACATTAAAATACATTTTGAAAATGTCATCAAACTTTAAAACAAATTACAGTAGGTTCGCCACAGGGTGCCTAAAATTTAATTTTTTTGTATGCCTCTTAAAGAATGATGTACACGCTAGCGTTTGATGAATTTCATCTTATCCTTTTTATCTTCCTACTGTATAATATTTTATTTAAGGATCCGGTAACTCACCCACATATTAAGCAAACAATGTGAACTAACAATGTAAACTTTGGTCAATGAAGTTAAAAGCACTCATCCAACTCAAAAATCAAGTCACGTTTAAATGCGTGAATTACTGTAACACGTCTTCTTTTGCAAGGACATACAAGCACATCTGTATTGGTCAAAGCCACCAAAAAAATTACAATAATGCATGATTTTGCATGAAACGAAAATGTTTTATTCACCGCAACTACACATCGGACATCAGACAAGCTTTATATTCCAAACCAAAAAATTAACACCAAACAATACCACACAATCACGTTCAGCAAGACAGAGTATTACAGTAAAATATATAGAGTGAACGTTTCAGGAAAAACGAGTGGTCAGAAACCGAGTTCTTTCACTACTGTGCCACACGTGATGTTGTTGTCTCGTTTTTGTCAAAGGTTTCCTCTTTGTCGTTACCGAGCCACAAACTTTTAACCTGCAGCACTATTTCAGGGACAATGAGTTCCTCAAACTAGAAAAGCAAAATGGCAGTATGTGTACTGCATGCACAATTCAACTGCTTCAGCTATGTACAGCCTCTTGACGTGAACCATCATGCATATTTGTCGCCGCCAGACCCTCGGTAGAGACAACACGCGAAGATCATTGCAAGTAGCTGCAACAATGCAAGGAAGTGTTGAAAATTTTTCAAACTGAAGCCAATCTACGGTTTCACAGAAATGTTTAACAACACTATGAGGCTACGGAGTTGACACCTTACACCACCAAGATGTTATGCAACCAACTAACTGTGCGCAACCTTCCATTGTTAAACCGCGAAATCCATCAAAATCCGTTGTTTGATTTACCCAAATGTGGTTACTCTCATTGCCTCGTCTGGGTTCTCAAGCGAACAAAAATCAAGTTGAGACCTATTTTTCAGAGAAATACATTCTTTGAAACAGCAAGCAATTCCGTCGGATTTGAACGCCAATGCCCACTAAACGTAAGGTTTTAGTGTGAAAAGCTGTAGTAATAAACACACTGGTGCATGGACTTAGGCGTAGCCAGAGGAGCCAAAGGGCACAAGCCCCCCAAATTTCTAGAATATCTTGTCGTTTTGTGCATCGAGAGGCACTGGCCCAAACCAAATACAGTTGCTCGCTTGAAGGCAAGTATTTGAACCCTCCCAAACTTTGAGCTGGCTACGCGATTGTAGATGGCACATTAAGAAAATGAATGTCTATGTGCGTTGGGTCATCTCAAGTGTGTTTCAGTGCGGCGTGGTCGAGATGTGATGACTTACAGTAATGTGAAAGTTGTGCCAAAACAAGGTTATAAACCACATCGAACATCCCGTTCTGCATACGGAAAAACGTAGCGTATGTAAAGGTGGGTGGGGGAATTGTTGACCCTTGCAAGTGGGAAATGATTGAAGTGAAACGAAGCAGGTCAGCGCTGTTAACGTTCAGAGCAACGTGGCAAGAAAACCAGGACAGCGTTAGTTGAGAATGAGAAAGCTTATAATTGGCGCTTTAGGAAGATTCCATAAGGGTTCAACCAAAGTGATGGTCTATCCAAATGAAACCAGTTTCCGAATGAAAGCAACAACCTGTTCCGCTACCGAAATATCCAAACTCAAATCGAATGAAACATTTATTCCTGACCCATTTGGTTGAACCGTTGCCGGGATCGTGGCGATTGGGTGAAAATAGTCAAAACCGACGGCTCTTGCATAGCTTTTGTGAAAAAATTATTGAACTGAGCAATTATTTTTAACATAATGAAATGCCAAGTTAAAGTGTCCATTTTGATTGGCAACGCACAGGTGCTCGTATGCATGTGTTCTGCTGGTCAGATGGTCACGCAACTTATCCTCACCTCCACAACCAATACTGCCACTGCAACTCCTCCAAGAACCCAAAAATAAGGTTTGATAGCCTTCTCACATCCATCTTCTGCATCGCCACAACTCTTAGGCTTCGTTGTAACGCCGTGTTCTGCCCAATCCGCGGGAGAGTTCAGACCGCAGCAGTCGAACTAAGAAAAAGATGGAAAATTGACGAAATTCAAATATTGGCGAAAGAAAACCTTTGAAAGAAACCAATTGTTTTTTACACGTAAGACATGCAGATGTTTTAACATTTTTGCATGAAAAAGAGTTTCTGAAATGGAAATGCTGGTCGCGACATTTTAGGTGTCCGCCTAGCAGTCGAACGTTTGAGGGATCGATTTACGGCCAATGAGTAAACACTGTAGCGCTCTTTAAGTTCGAAAATTCACCTCCACCATCTCTCTAACCAGGAATTTTTTTGCAAGCTTCAGCCTATAGTCATTTTTGAAACCCAAAAGCAAAATAGTTATTGAAATCCCATCCCTTGAAATCTCCATGTTATCTGCAGATGATCTTATGCACGAAAAAATCTTCCATAGCGGATAAACAAATAGGGAGGTGACTTGAAAACCCCAAATATGTCGTTTTTGCTCACGAAAAGCAGGTGGTATAGTTGCATAAAAGTACAGAGTTAAACACGACGTCACCAAAGTGCAGCAGCTTAGCAATACACAATATTTAATGACAGTCACAACCTTGCCATAGAATGTAAGTGGAGATTGTGATGGCGCAACAAATCAGTGCAGATACTGCTTCAAGACAAGATTCAATGAAGTATTCAATTTATGGTCTTAGGAGTGTAAAAGCAATAATGCAACGCAAGCGTTTCGGGGCTGCGAGTTGATAATAAGCTATACGTATCGCGTTTATATGCTAAAGATGAAATTGCTATCTTCTAGAACAGTGGTTTCCGACCGGTGGGCCATGGCCCAGCGGTAGGCCATGACGCTTTTTTCAGTGGGCCACAGAGCTTGGCATAAATCTGAATGAAAGCATTATGTCATTGTGATCAAATAAGACATGCAAATAGCAAGAAAATCGAATTGAATGTCACGTTTGTGCATAACTTCCACTTTACACTGCTGGCTGAAGTTGTATTTACAAGAATGGCTATGCCATAACATTGTGACGGTTATAGCACAGTAGCTAATGCTAAGGAAATGTTATGGAACCGTTGAATCTATGAGATTATAAGATTAGGGCCATATTTCCTAGCTGAATGGGCCATGAGCGGAAAAAGATTGGAAACTGTTCAAGAACAGCTTTCCCTCCAGTTAGAGGTCAATGTTGTGTTAGCTTACCGACTCCTGAAGTTGGTCCCACGCAGCTTTGATTGTTTTTCCCACTTCGCTATCTTCATTGTATTGGTCCATTGATTTCAAGGCCATTTCTTTCGCTCTCGGGTAATACACAAAGGCAAGTATTCCACCCACAACTTCCATGATGAAGATGAGCAGGACAATGACGAAAAACTACAAAGTTAGGACACGTCAGTGCTGTTCTGTTGCCATGAACGGAACGACTTGGAACTAATCATTGAAACTGCCTCCAACGCTACAATGTTGTCTTCGGTTTTCTATTGCAGCATGGAGCGTTTAAACGCCGTAGAAATACACACACGGGCAAAACAAGCTCGCGAAAAAGAAAGTCTAGCAGTAGCTAAAATTACAATTTTCTAGAAAGGCTGTGCCGTAAATTAAGCTTGCACTTCTAGATGAAACAAGGCAGATTTATATTTTTAAACGAGGCGTAGACTTGCAAAATATTCTATAACATTTTAAGCGATCAGTGACAGATGTGCAGTGCAAAAGCTCAGGGACATTTACGAACAGTCTGAAGGTGACAGTCTAACCCCGTCTAAGACAACGAAGTCATGCCAGAATCCCGTCTTCTTTTCTCAAGATGCGGTCGACGTCAAAATGCTTTGCAGCCTAGTGAACTGGTGCACACCCCTGGCAACGTCGATTGCAGCATAGGCCACGCCCGTAGCCAAGATTTTAAAAGGAGGTAAAAAGTTTTCCTATTTTACAGATGCAAAAGGCCTTTAATTGAGCGAGCTATGGTATTGTACAGGGGTGGCCGACCCGCGTCTCGCGAGACGCATGCGCTTCTTTGCCCGGTTTCATGCGACTCTTACGTAATTACCAGAAGTTCCACTAACTATTATACATACTGTAACAATAAATGGCTTGTAGTAAAGTTGAGTGTGATATTTGCAATAAATCTAGCTGAGCAAATGTATGTGTTTGAGTGAGGAAGAGATGGGGTGATGTTCATGTGTGTACATGTGTATGGTGCGACTCCTGTCGGTAACACGGTAAGAAATGCGGCTCTTGGTCTCTGACTGGTTGGCCACCCCTGGAGTAGTGCATCGTTTTAAAGATGGCAGAGCAATTTAGGGCCGAAATGATGTTACACAAGGATTGCCAGAAAAGATTCTTCAGCGCATCATAAGAGTAGTCCACGTCAGATATAATTTCTTCACAAACAGTGCCGAGCAACTGGCTTTACGTTCTGACCTGCAACATCAGTGTTTTCGACGAAGTCTTAAATGTGAAGGTCTACAACATCGACATTTCGTGAGAAGAACGCTGTACCAAATCCGCAATTTGGTCTTCTGTTTCGTTCGAGAAAGACTCATTACACAAGAAGTGAATCACGCTTCTTCGCTGTGAACCCTGTCTGGCAAACCTTTAGGGTAAGTTGCATGCACTCCCAGGTGTATGGAGATTTTCAAAAGTTGAAAAGATTCGGTCTATACTGTATCCACCTCCGTAAATACCAATCTGGGCGCTTCCGTTCAAAAAACGAAATGAGGTTGAAGCAACGACGGTCCACCTACGCTGGTTCCGATTCTTTGTAGATCTACTCTGCTGAACGAACGGAGTATCTCCTCATTATTCAGGATACGCCATTTTCAGGATACGGCCTTAGGAGTTGCTGTAGCAACGTAACACCAAAAATCGCAGTGATTTGCTATTCATCCCGAAGTTGGTTGTTACGAAATTAGTACGCAGTAAGTTGCTGACAAATCAGTTTTATTTTCCGTTGCCGTACACAGCAATAGGGCTATCCTAACTTTTCTTCGAAATAAGCGGCTCATATGTGACTGCGCGAATTTCCGCAATACGTCCGATCATTCATGCAGTGTAGAATTAGCCATCTGGAACATATTGTGTTTCAATTTAAGCTGAAATTCGACGCAGCGACTGCAGCTTCAGAAAAAAACTTTAGTGGCAATGACACATGCAGCACGAATCACCATCACCGACAACCACGGCCTACTTCATCCAGGGCCCGATTTACCCATAGGCTATATAGGCTTAAGCCTAGGGCCTCAAGATCCAAGGGGCCTCCAACAAACTGTGGTACGCATAGAGTCAATTGCCGGTACATGATTATTTATATTAAACTTCATCAAAAATTTATGTCTAATTATTATTCGTGAAATTTAGTTTTATTCACTTTCGTGGTGATAACGCCAGAGCCTTCCAACGAGTTTCCATGAATCTCAATATGACGGCTGGTCAAGCCACATACCAAATATTGTGCCGATATACTCAAAGCACGCTGGCTGCTTCCTGCGTTTGCTAAATCGTACCGTTTGTTACGTGTGACTCTATCAAATGAACTTGTGGCTGTTCATGTTTCAAATGCACCTGATCAGTGGCATAACTGACTGGTCGCATGGGTGCGAAGCGGCCCCCCTGTTAAGCTAAATGTAAAAAACGGGCCCCTACCTAACTTGTATTTTGATATTTACTATTCTTTTTTGTTTCAGTAGACTGTTGTTCTTTTGCGTTTTTTCGAGTGTTTTCCGGTGATTCGGGTTTTTGTATAGCCGTTCAGTACCGGATTTGCTATTGTTTCTCAACTATTTTCTGAGTGTTACCCAGTGGACTCCCTTCAGCTAAGTTTCCCCTAGCCTCAAACCTGTAGTTACGTCACTGCGCCTGATCAAAGCAAGGTTGTACTGCAGATAAGAGCTATGTGTAGGGCTAATAGCATCACCCTACAATAAAAACATGGTTGTTTCTTAGGTGACTGAGCAATACAGTAGTTTTGTCAGCGTTTGTATCGAGCTCTTGGTATTTCTAGATGTAATTTTTTCCATTGGAATTTTCTTCAATAAAGTCATTCAGAAATCAGATTTCTATTGAGTACTTGCGCTAGATTGTACTGATCCCAAGCTAAGCAAATCAGAGAAGATCTTAATGAGCTTGAATAGCAAGCAGAAGCGACTTTTCCAACTGGCAACCGCAGAACTCTTCCAACGAGATAGGGAAGCAGCAAAAAAATGAAAAAAGCGCGCTTGGGTCTGATGCCTTAAATTAGCGGTTCTTAGTTTATACAACCACGCGAAGCGTTATTTCTTAGCTTGATGGTCACTAACTGCTCAGGTGAAAAGTCCGTTTCAAGATTCGAAAGAATTGAGAATGAATTTAAGGATCGCAATTTTCCAGGAGAGGTTGTCCACACTAAGCATTCGGTACATTAAAAGTGACAAACTTAAGCAAACAAATTGTAATCAATTCTTAGATAATTTTGTTATGAAGAAGGCAGGACAAAACCTTTAACTGCTTACTGTGTTATTTTCAGCCTTAATGATTCGATGATTGTAGCTTCTTATTTCTTTATACGTATTTCAATAATGGCAGCATAAGCTAAATTTAAGCAGTCCAGTGGCCACGGTGGGCATTGGTGAGCTCAGCCCTTCCAAATTTAAATATGAAAGAGTGTAAATCAGTAAAGATTTTATCAAAATATAAACCCCCTATTCAAGACTTTCTGGCGACTGGTTTTTACTCTTCACGTCTTTTCACGCGACAGTTTAGTTGCATTCGATTCTTACCAGTCTGAACAAGTAAGAAAAACGTGAATCGTGAACCCGACAGCTACAACCATTTGGTGTGCATTTTACGTGACGTGTTTTGCTCGTGCGTGTGAGATTTTTACAGCCGTGGTGAGCGAGTTGCAACGTGGTCCTCCCGTTGTGCTATGCCGCCACACATACTACATAGGTGCAGTGTGTTTGTTTTTTTTGGAACACAGACACGAAAAAACAGATGTGATTTTTATAAAAAACGTAGACCATGTGTTTTGTCAAATATTTCAATTGTGGAGATTTCGGTTGGTTTGCCTGTGACAGTTAATAATCCTGTTCGGCCAGCCAAGTAGGATTTCAACAATTACGTGCAATTTAACGCTTTTGCGTCGAAGGCAGCAACAAACGCAGTGATCGTGGGCACTCCAGTAATGATTTAGAATTTTTTACTGACCGTACTTTCAGAGCGTCATTTTCGAATTTTCGCAAATTGATTAACGCTTTCCACATTTTCCTCACAACAGTGGGAGAGGGGACCTCACAAGTGGATTAGCCTAGGGCCTCGCATCAGTTAAAATTGGGTGAAGTCAGGGCCGGATTTAAGTAAGCCGTAAGCCGTTCGAAACCGAGAAATTTCAGCCGGATACAGCCAAAGCAGCATGTGTGAAAACTGCCGTTGGCCATAAGCCGGTTCGTAAGCCGTAACCGGATTCTGTGTGAAGCCACCTTTAAGCAACAGCATAGTCTGAGTGCATCACCTCACACCTACCTTGCGATGTGTTGTGTCTAAGCGTCTTGTATGCTTGCGTTCTTTCACTAAAGCCTGTGATATGGAACATGTGCCTGAACCGAATGAATTCTGAACTTATAAATTCTGCGACTTTAATGGATCTATCTTTGCTTGGATCTGCACACCAGATAATTCATGAACCAACGAATTATCTAGTGGGTTCATTCAAGCAAAAATAGATTCATTAACTTCGCAGAATTATTAAGTTCATTTAGCAACTCTTGCACTGATTTAACAATTAAATCAAGATCGATTGGTGATAATCTTTGTATAATGTATTTAATGAATCATTTCCAAGGCCATCTGAATAAAACAGTCCCAATTCTCTCTGTTTGCGTCAATCAAATAATTAATTGTGGAATGAGTTCTGTGCTTTTTAAATTCACTGATATACCTTTTACCTATTGTGATGACATGGCAAGTACTGCCAGCGGCCTGACAAAGAGTCAGTGAATAGAAAAATTTAGCATAACAAATACTATAATGGCGATATGGCTTGGAGCAAGCTTTTGCTACCGGCTGGACAACTCTCCAAGTTACGTGCAATACACCGACCAAGGTAATTTTTAGATCGGAGTTTTGCCAAGATGGACCTGCGTTTTGTCAAAAACGTGTTGAACAGTGAAAAGAGTGCTTGATTTTCAATCTTCAATAACACTCGGTGAAAAGTTAAGCACGCGAGAGGAAACACAAGAACAACGATCAGTGCAAATCAAACACGATACACTGTCCTAAACCCATTTCTGCATATGTTCTTTTGTATTTTTAATTTGGCAGGTAGCTGGTGCATATGAAACATGATACGGCACGCGTTTTTCTCTACATATTTATAAATTGCACATTTTCACAGCTACATGGGATACACACATAGGCGTAGCCAGGGGTGAGGGCATGGGGGCCATGCCCCCAAAATTTGTGGAAAATATAGTCATTTTGGTCTTTGAGAGGCGTTTTTTCAAAAAAATAGTGTTATTCGCTTAAAATCATACACTTTGCCCCCAAAAAATTTGTTGCCCCTCCCCAAATTTTTGGGCTGGCTACGCCACCGGATACATATGGCTCAATAAACAGCCATGTGACTCTTGCTTGAACTACCTCCCGATTTAATTATTTCAGCACATAGTATTTGACTTCCTCTCTTTCAGGTCCTCCCTGAATGATCTTGCAATAAAGTTTCTTGAGTACTTTTTTTTAGAAAAACGCAAAATCAAACGAAACGTTCAACTGTCGATATTTTAAGAACATATTTCAAAGTAGCTTTGTGTATTCGTTGTCTGGATTAGATCACAGCTGGTAAGTTTCCTAATAAAAAAAACGTTGTCAGTATTCCTCCCTCAATGTGTGCATTGCAGTTAAAATGATTAAAAGGTCCGCCTCTTGCGGTATGCTATTGGATGTTTATTATTGTCATGGGGGTGCGAGGGACCGGAAGGTCATTGAATCAAGCTCCTCCAAACAACCAAATAACAACGCAAACACTTAAACAAAGAACACGGAAAAGCATGTTGTCTATTCTGTAAATATGATGCAAAAGGTCTATAAGAATTCAATAATGTTTGAGTTTGTCTAGTAATATTTTATGATTTACGTTGGAATCATTCGGTTTGTTTCAGAAGTTATTACCTGACTGGTTTGAAGGTGTTCTAATTTCAGAAAGCTTGTTTTACTTCACTAATCAAAATCACATACTACCGTGAGGCCTGCTGACATCAGCTTTCAACCACATCACAAAGCGCAAAGTGTGCAACATTTGGGGTCGAAGTGGCGCCAGGTAGTATGCCGATTGTTTGCAGTCCGGAGGTAAGCGTTGCTAGTCAGGAGCCAACAGAGCGTTATAGAGTTTACATTTTGAAACGTACAGTTGAATTTCGTGGTGACAGATGTTTTGTAGGTTCATGCAAAAATTTCCAGTCTGTAATGTTTGATTCTCAGAGACATATAGCACAAGTTTTCTTAACCAATGCTACCATCATCAACGCTTACGATGTGTGTTTGACAACTTCTGTTTTAGCCGGAATGTTTGATTCCATTCCTCAAAATTCACAATGCTAAATTTTATTTTGTGTGACGCAGTACACATACTACGTTTTCCTGACAATAGTAAAAGTACGCATTAAAAAGGAACATTTGCATACATCGACATTTAACGGAATTGGACGATGTTGCTTGCAACCGGTCTAGCGCTTAGGCTTCGAAAATAACTTTATGGACAGTACAGAAGCAACAACCAGACTGTTGAGTTGAGTTTGGCCATAAAAGCATTCTTCAAACATACCGTCAAAAGCATGCATTTGTTCTCTTTGATCGCTCCGCAACATCCAAGGAACCCAACAAGAAACAGCAGACATCCGACGGCAATGATGAGATATACAGCGTTGAAAATTGTTGGGTCATTACTGACAAGCTGCTTGAAGGAGTCAGCCCCTGTTGCGACCCAGATGCCAACTCCCAGTAGTGCTATTCCTCCGATCTGAGACGAAAATGTTTATTCCAGATTGCAGTTAAGCAAGATGCACTATAATCAACTGGTATTTTTATTTTAAGGTGATCGAAACATCAAAACTTTTCCTCGTACCTCCACGTTGACTACCCTTACGTGTGTACATTGCAAGGTCACGAACGCGCTGGAGAAGCAAACCAAAACGCCATGTGTGAACAAAAAATACTTCAACCAGGAAGATTTCGGAAAACACTTAAAAATGTAAATTTGATCAAAAGGATGCAGATGCATCTCGTGCTACATCGTTTACCGATTAGCGCCGCTTCGATTTGGATCAGGTCACTTGTTTTCTGTGTTTTATCACGTCGCTGCCACAAAAGGCGGAAAAGATATAAAATAGAAGAGACATTGTACATAACATTATAAAAGAATGTAGGCGAAAGTGCTGGGCAAACCACGATAGATATCGGTTGCGACCCAGCACTCCTGCGCAACTGTGTTAATCATCCAGCAGACTGCAACCTCTTCAAAAATAAATAAACCTATTGAAAGTCGAAATAATTCGGCCATTAACTTTAAGTAAAGACTTATGAAAATGTCGAGGGGCGCCCGCCCGAAGAGACAACCCGTTTAACAATTCTTTGTCGGTGTCTCAGAGCCTTAACTTTAGTTTTCATGAAACTGTTGTTTGCGCCAATAAACTCAAACTGCTTTTCATCGTGTCAGCCAAAATAAGTGAAGTCAAGCACGTTTTTTGCTCTTATTAGTTATCCTACGCATAGAAGTAACAGGTCGCTTGGAACAGCATTTGGCAAAAAGCGTTACATCGTCATGACGTTAGAATATTGCCGTGGCCAGTGCTTTTTAAGGTGTTTTGAGAGACCGAAACGATCTCTCAATTTTTTCCAACAATCTCTCAAAATGCAGTCGAACCTCGTTTTGCGACCACCACCAAAATACACTAGAACCTCGATTAATGACGTCTTGGTATTCCGATGAACTAGTGTCTCTCAAAATGTCTTAACGGTCACCAAAGCCAACCTTAAAAAAACCCTGGCTGTGACCGCAAATGCAAGCTTTATCTTGCTCATACCGAACACATCACCAGAAATCTGTCGAAAATCCTAAGGGTGGTGAGGAATGGGAATATCGCTCAACAAAAAGGGCGCATGTGAAACAAACAACATCTCCGTTTTAGGGCAATGGTCTTTAAAGTAACATAATACGCAAAGCGCTTTGTAATCGTACACAAAGATAATATTTTTGGTCTTTTTAGGATTTTCATACACACGTCATTAGTTCAGAATTTATCAAAAATGTAGAAAAAAACAGAGCAAACACTGTACATCAACGCAATAGACTGCGCAAATTACACAAAAGTTGAAAAAATGTTTATTCGCAAGCATTCCCGAGGTTTTCTGAACATGTGGGACGTTGCACAGCAAGTCCTTCCATTTGCCCTTAGAAGAGGGATATATCCCCACTGGTTTAAAGATTTTTGAAACGCGAAAATGTTCTGATGCTGCAAGTAACCACTTCAGCAAACTACTGCCTAGTGCCTATATAAGAATTCATGAAATACTTTTCATAAAGTCTAATTTAATTTTTTTTAATCTTAATGTTTTGAAACAGACATGAAGTCCATAGAGTACAAGTACACACTGTCTGTACAACGCAGATTGATAAATATAGACACAACAGAACGTTTTATAACGGCGTTGGAGGTAAAACCACAGGGTTGCAGACACTTTCTTAACACTATTGTTCGCTAACCCGTAACACGTTGTACAACATTACACCAAGAGTAGGACATCGAGTCCAACCCTGGCTGAGTCAAACTTGATAGAAGTATTTATTATAACTTCATCTGAAACAAAATCATTATGCTGCATCGACATGTCATCATAACTGACAAGGCAACAAAATTCAAAAACAAAACTTACAAATATAAGCAGGTTGAAGAAGAACATTAAGTATTTGCAGCAGGCTAAAGACGAGTCCCCCATATTTAAAGAAGTTCAGTTCTACACGTGTTTAAATTCGTTAGTGCTGGTCTGATAGTCTGAAAGACACGTTAATCTCAAACTTCCTGCAAAGTATAAGAATCCCATAAAACACCAACTGCTGGTTATTCTCTGAAACATCACTTTCTTTCGAGCAATAACCCTAATTAAACATAATTCCCAACCACCACTGGGAATATAAAAGAGAGTACCACGCTGACAACTGCAGCAGCCTAGCACAATCAAAGCGAGAATCTGTGTCAGGCCTTCGCACTTGAATAAAAACATCAGAATGACCACTCCAGGCACCTTTTCAAAACACGTCTCGTTTTGGGCGCAGTCTCGTAAACATACAATAAAAAGCGTGAATGAAGCTCCACACCGTAACGGCGGAGAGTGCTCAATTCAGTTGTCGTTTCAGTTCAATGAACAAAAGGCCCAATCCAAAGATCGAATGGCCATAAAGCAAACTGCGACAAAGAGCGTTTTACACATGTACGCTTTAGGGACACTTGTGATTGAGCGTAAAAGCAGGTTTTCGCTTCGCAGAAGAAGACGGAAGCCTGTGTTGCGAAAGCTGAAGGATTCAGTTGTAAATGTTTTATATGTAATAGTTTTAACGTTAAGGAATCTTAAGAGTATATCAACCTGAAATATCAACCTGAATTAATAAATAGCCCACACAAACTGCAAATTTCAAAGGAATAATTTAAATCAATCACAAAGCTTCCATTATTACCCTCCCCATAGCCGTGGTTTCATAAAGCAGTATAAATCGACGTAAATTTCATAGCTGAATGAATTGGTCAATTTCAAGTCGTCTTGTAGGAACTAACCCACGTGTTTCTATTAAATTAATAACGTTAACATTTTTGAAAAGAGCTTCAAGGGATGATTTATCAACTGAAACCAGATAAAGCATCGCAGTAAACAATTATGCATCTTATCTAGTGGTTTTACTCCACTCACAGTTGTTTTGTTGTCAGTTTACAGTAATACAGTATAAATCAGAGCAAACAAATCAAAATAAAACATTTTCAAGATAGCTTTTGTCTACATATTTTCTTAGTTTGTGAGCTGCACTTCATCAACTGATAAGTTTTCTACAATATATTGGACGTGAGATTTTCAAAATAAGAAAACATTAACGATTCCAAGAATTTGCAGGTTTGCGTTTGTTCCACAGAGTGATAGTAAAGCCGGTGATTGAACTTCATCTTTTCGCCTGTAGCTGGTAGAAATGCGTGTCAAATTTTATGTGGAGCCATGATGACGGGCTGTGTCACGTTTGCCAGATATTAATATCTGTAAAACACAAATATACTTGCTATCCTAACGATTTAGTTTCCTCACACTCGAGGTGAACTCCATCTGGAGTGACACGATTGATCTCCAATTACCTGCGCCGTGGGCCACCCGGCTAGTTTCGCAGTGAATGCTCCACTGGTAGCAAGTCACTGGCGGTTTCACGCGTGAAGTTTCTCCCAGCACGCATTCATTAACGCCGAACACGAGGTTGGACTGTCCACACAACCTTTGTTACCTTGCTCACATATTGAATAGCAAGAAGTTAGGAGACTACCCTCAAGTAATCGAACCCTGCCTACCAACTTCAGTGGCGTATGCGCAAACCTCCTGCACGACTTAGGCTGTTTCATGTCGCAGATGAAAAGGCTGAAATTCCATACGCAGATATGGCACTCTGCTTTGTTGCTCACCTCCATACATTCAGTTGTTATAGCAACAGTGACAGAGAGGTATGACGTTGTGATTCCAATCTACGGGATCATAGTTTTTCATAAACGTTTACAACCTGGGGCTAGTTAATCGTATAGATTACAATTTGACTTTTCCGAACTGTTTTTCAATTTTTTAAACTTTTGTAAATGTTTGCGATTATGGTACACATGTATAAAGTCCATTAATATTTCGCGAGATGTGGCATTTCTAGATGGCGTTACTGTATAGCAACACCACTAGAACGCAAGCACATTGGTGCCAGTGTTTTCCTGGAAAGCAAAACACTGCAGTTAATTGCGCTGATGGCGTTAAAGTAGACTTAACAAAATAGATAACTTAGTTTTAATCCATTCTCATTAGTGTTTCCATTCCGGGTTTTTCCTAAACGCGAAGCACATTTTTTCTTATTTCCTACCCGCCGAGACCTGGGTTTTAAAATCCACCAAGGTGGATTTATGGACAAACCTGTAAAATCCATTGCACTAGAAAATAATGAACGATTTGATTCAGCTGTATGCTGTTCATGCTTTTCACTCAGTTTCCTCATGTTGTTTCATTCATTTCACCACAACAACTTGTTTGCGAAAAACATTTGTAAAACAACTTCATTTTCATACGTCAGTATATGCGAATCCGTGACAAACCCTTTTAGTACTTTCGTTGTCTTTATTATCATTTTTTGAACTACATTTGTGTTTTTTGTTGTTCTAATAATTGTGTTCAACTTGGGTGTGCATTTCAATATTTTGAAACTCAGGCTTGTTTTGTAGATTGTTATTCACATTTTAACCAGATCTAATAGTTTTCCACAGTCGTCTGTATTGACTGGATGGTGGCTAGCAGTTGACGTCGAAGACCATATGTTCATTTTGGAAGTTTCTTTGTGTAGTGTTTCGTGCTAATTTCAATCAATACAGATTGCTGGCTGCTACTAAATATAGCACTTCCAAAGTAATGCTGGGTTTATCATCGTTTAAAATCGCATTTCAATAAAAAACGTAATACACTCAAAACACTGTCACTCACACAAATCGCGCAAAATCTGACAAACCTCAGCTTTCCCCAGGTTTATCTCTTAGATATCCGAAAACCGAGTTTTGAAACTTTGTTCCCAGTTGGAAACACTATTTTCACACAAATTTAAACGATTATTATATACAGCACATATTTAAAAAAAGTTTAACTGGAAAACGTTCTCAAACAAACAAAAAAAAAATTCCACAGACGTTTCGGTCGGTCGACAACCGGCCTTCATCAGGGCGCAGTTACTATTATTATGAGGGGGGGAATGGCACTGTATGACTGTGAAGTCTTGTAGTGCCAGGGAAGGAGCAAAGAGAATCTATATGCGTATGCCAGACTCTCGCACAAAAGCTTCCACATGTTGCGCAGCAGCTGTGCTACGTAGGATTTCTGGGATGGACAAATTTATACCAAGATCTTCGACTGCGAGTTTCAGACGTCGTCGCGCCTCTGCGAATTTGGTACAAACTTCAATAAAGTGTTCTACAGTTTCTGGTACTTCACACCGGTCGCAGAGCCCGTCAGGATGAAGACCAATACGTGGCATACGATGATTTAGGTGACAGTGACCGGTGCACAAACGAAAGATTATAGCAGAGAGGGAGTGGGTCGACAGAGAGGACCGCAGCAGGTCAGGAAAGATAACTTTGAATGCATTTCCTCTTGTGTCGGTCTGGTATTGGATTTTCCACGCGTGGAAAGAGTGCTGGTACAGATATGGCAGCATATCAGTAAAATTCAATCGGGTATTTACCCGTTTGTAGTGAACACATTTGGGTGGATTGGATGATGGTTTGGCAGTGGAGAGTTTTGTCAATTGATCAGCAATTTCATTTCCTGGGATGTTTTGGTGGCCCGGAACCCAAAGGAAACGGACCTCGTATCCCGAAACTGTGAGTCTGTTGAATAGAGGAGGGCAAATTTATTTGCGAAACTATTCTTTTTCCAGTTCCAATTAGTGATCGAGTGTAAGGAGCTGATACTGTCTGTGACAACAACTACCTTAGTAATTTTTAATGAGTATACCAGGTACAATGCGTGAAGAATGGCGAAGAGTTCAGAGGTGATGGAGGAGGAGAATTTATTTATTATAATAGAATATCGTAGGTTCCTATCCGCTATGTATATACCGCAACCGGCTTGTTCAGAGGTTTTTGATCCTTCTGTATGGATTTTAACAAACTGATCATGTATATTTTTCAAATGCGAAGAGAAAACTGGTGCAACCAATGCAGATGCCGTCTGACGAACAAACTGTAAAAGAGTGAGATCGATGACGGGTTTTTGTATCGAACAAGGAGGAATATTTGGGATGCGCACCGGAGCGGAGGCGAAAACGGAATGATCAGCCTCAATCTTTGTGAACATGTTTAAAGAGCAGAAACCAGGCGAGTCAGGAAAACGTTCCTGCCAGCAATCCTCAGTTAAAGACAGGGCTGGATGGTCACTGAATGACAAGAGACGGGCGTTAAACTTCAGGCACAGGACCTTGTGCCTTATGTTCAAAGGCATCTCATTGCACGCGTGATAAAGGCAAATCACTAAAGTGCTGACCAGGGCTCCAGTACACAAGCGCAGTGCATCGATTTGGATCGTTTGTAATGGTTTTAATAGACTGGGAGACGCAAAAAATAGGCCTCCATACCACACTCTATTACAGATCTAACCAGCGACCTATAGACAGTAAGTAAGGGACGTTTACCTGCACCTCAGGACGTACCTTTCAACATCCTAATAACATTGAGCCGAGCCCGGCATTTCGCCACAACTTTCTGTATATGCGGCGAGTAAGAACCGTTTCGTTGAAACGTTAACCCTAATTACTTCTATTCATTTTTCAGTGGAAGGCGGGTACTGTCCTGCAGACGCAAGGAAATAGGTTCTGGATTGTGTTTCCTTGCAAACAGGACAGCAGGAGATTTGGTGCTAGACAGTTTGTAATCACAGTCTTCACACCATTTGCACACTTTTGTTAAAGAACGTTGACACAGCCTGTTTAAGAGGGTTATATCAGAACCACATTCCCAGAAGCAAACGTCATCCGCGTACAGGACAGGATGAGAGGTGATTCGCTTTAGGAGATCGTTTATCATCAAAGAAAAGAGTATGGGGCTGAGGACGCTGCCTTGTAGAGTGCCTTTTTCTAGGCGTTTAGTCATGGATAAAGTAGGGCCAATGTGGACTTGGAAGGTTCGATTGGAAAGAAATGAGTGGATGAAGTGAAACATTCGACCTGAAATGCCAAAGCTAAGCAGCTTGAATAGAAGAACCTCTTTGTTCACCATGTCGTAGGCCTTTTTTATGTCAATAAAGACAGACAAAACGTTGTATTTGTTCGCCATGGACTTGCGGATTGCGTCATGGAGACGGAGAAGATGATCCGTCGTTCTGCGGCTCTGTCGGAAGCCGGATTGCGAGATATGAAGGACATTATGATACTATAAAAACCAGTTGAGGCGACGCACAATCATTTTTTCGAAAAGCTTACAAACATTGCTGGTCAGGGATATTGGGTGGTAGGAAGACGGTAATTGCGCAGGTTTGTTTGGCTTTGGAACAGGGACAACAATGGAGTGTAGCCAGAATGGAGGAATTTTGCCAGTGAACCAGATTTTTTTAAACAGCTGTAGCATGACTACCAGAGATTTTATGGACATATGTTTAAACATTTCGTAGCAGATGTTGTCTGGTCCGGGTGTAGTGTTCTTGGTGTCATTGATAGCGGAGAGAAGTTCATTAATGGAAAAAGCCTGATTTAGAGCTGGGTCAATTGGCGTCGTATGGGACATCGCATTTCGCAATAGTCGCGTTTGGATTCGTAGGGTCACGTTAACAAAACGCGGCGGATAATTTATACAACTGCTGTATAAAGGGAACTGGTTTGCGAGCATGTTGGATTTGTATTGTTTATTTTTGGCAGAAATGCCTTGGGCATGCAACGTTGGGATGAAATAGCTGGAGCGGTGACCGGAGAAGCTTTTGATTACCTTCCAAACTTTGAGATTAGTGTTGCATGTTAGCGATGTGCAAAATTGTCGCCAGGAGGACGACTTTGCCTCTAGTATAACCCTTCTAGCCCTGGCACTGCACCGTTTGAAAATAATAATATCACTTAAAAGCCAAGTCCGTTTCATTCTGGTGAAGGCATGCTTTTTCTTTTTCACAGCAACGTCGCACTGCCTTATTCCACCATGGAACAGCGATTTTAAGAGACTTCTTGGATTGTCGAATAGCTTCCAGAGCAGCTTCGCGAACACTAGTTTCAAAGAGGCAGTAGGCGTAGCTCAGTGAGATGGAGAAAGAAGTCAAAGTTTGATCGCAGGTGGCGCTAAATATCTGCCAGTCTGCTTTGGAGAAGTTCCACTTCGGGACACCATGGTCTTCCGGTGTCGTGTTCGCATTGACATTTGTTAGAACAATAGAATGGTCACTGCCCAAGAATTCGCTTGTTACTGTGCATGTGCAGAGGGAAGCGCATGAGCTAGAGACATGGACCAAATCTCACATGCATTGCGTCCAGTGAGATGAAGTGCGTTGGCGTAGTAGTGTTTAGGATAACTAAATCGTGTACGTCGAGAGCCTCTACCAAAGATCTGCCACTATAGTTTGTGTACTCGCTTTCCCACATCCCATGGTGAGCGTTAAAATCACTACAGAGAATAGCGTTTGCAAAGTTGGATAAAAAATCAAGGGAGGTGGAGTTCAAGGGGTTGGAGGGGGGGTTTTAATGTTAAAGATGGAAAAACCGTGTACAGCAATGCCTAGAACGTCAAGATTGCTGCTGGCATGAAGAGTGACATCAATGTTTGAAAAATCTAAAAACGTCTTGACACAAACCATTAGGCCACCACTTTTTCCTTTGGAAAGAGGCCGGTCTTTACGAATGACGTGATATTGAGGGATGGAAGGCTGGTATTTTGGTGTCAGATGCGACTCTTGGATGCAGAGTACATCATGTAAGTCGTCTATTGCAGAAAGGTAGTTTTTAAATTCATGCCATTTTTTAAAGATGGAGTGGAATTCCATTGCAGCATTGAAAAACCCATTGTTAACTGGAAATAAGCTGCAACTGGTCGGCATCTACTGGTAGACCCATGCGATCACCAGCTGCCTTAGTGATAATTTGACATACGTCAGTACTCTCGTTGTTGTCTTTAGCCAGCATGGTTTGCCTGATGACTTCCGCTGAAAAGGCAAGGAAGGTCACCGGGTTGCCAAACAAGAGGCTGGAAAAATCAAGTTGTTCAGTAATGATCATCTCGTCTTGATCCGATGGGACACCAGCGGCATGCGGAAAAGGAGCGGCACCAACAATAGAGCTTACTTGTGGACGATCTACTCCTACCGTCTTTTTCGGAAGAGGGGGAAAAGCAGATCGTGAAACCATATTCGGAAAAGGAGGATTTCTGGCAATTCTATGTGCATTACAGGCATCAGCATAGGACAGTTTTGCCTCTGTTTTTAGTTTAAGGATCTTAATTTTGCCGTTTGTATCTCGCACAGATTTTATTATATCATAGCCCATATCTGTTACACTTAAAACACCGTAATGGTCTCGGAACATACTGTTTCACGCGGAAAAACAAGTATCCAATTTTCACCTCACCAGGGAGGTTAGCAGTAGTAAACTGCAGAAAAACAGATTTAGAATCCTTCAACTCAGAAGAATCACTACTTTTGAAACGAAAACGTTTCACAAATTTAACCCCTTGACTTGCAAAGCATGCCACGAGATCGTCTGTGGAGATATCTAAAGGTCCGTAAAAGATAACGCCCCGTGTGCCCAACGGACGCATCGAACTAGCCACTATCTCGACCGAGACGGCACCATCTGTCAGCCTCGTGCATTGTAGAAGCGTAGTCAGCTGCTGCAAACTGCAACATTTCACAATCAGATTGTCATTTTTCAACGGAGAGCAACTCTTGTACGAGCCTATGTACTTTTCAAGGCAGTTATGAATAAACACAGGGCTATAAGCTTTTAACTCCCTGCCTGTCTTGCTTTCTAAAACAACCGGGAGCAAATCCACGGCTTTGTTTTGTTTGTTGCAACTTTCACCGGAGCCAGCAGTTGAATCGGTTTTCGATTTTCGCTTTCTCAGGGCT
>Ga0210059_1002091_pt1 | contig 31000 bp, 19 predicted proteins | sample Ectturendosymbi2_FD_188042 | JGI IMG/M metagenome (GOLD analysis project Ga0210059, IMG submission 188042) | Ecteinascidia turbinata endosymbiont from Florida, USA - Sample 2 (SPAdes) (version 2) | ecosystem: Host-associated > Tunicates > Ascidians > Unclassified | place: Key West, Florida...
AAACAAGAAGCTATTTGAATGAAATGTTATTTTGTTCGTATTTTGATAAGATTGTATATTTATTATATAATTCACAAAGTTTGTAATTCATTGAAAACTCCACTTGTTCATCCCTAAAATAACCATGCTCACTAAAACAAATATTTGCTCAGTGCAAAATTATCTTGGAGGGAACACTGATCGTCAGCAATTTGAAAATGATAAACAAAATGTCAACGTTGCCCCCGCTGGAAAAATTTCTGCGGACGCCCATGAATGATCGTACTTTCTCGCTTTCGCTTTTGTTACTTTCGTGCTTTCACTCATTACGAATTGTTTGTTTCTTTCCGTTCTCTTAATTTCGGTTGCAAAATAAACAGAATCAACCCGCTTCTTGTTCTTATTTCATCAAAATTGCCTATAATAACAAATACTATATACAAATTACTATGAGCCTTGCCGACTATTCCAAACGACAATTAAAAACTGTAAGGTTCCCCATTTGAAGAGCACTGATCTAAACCTCATCGAAGTGACTACGCTCACTTGCTGCAACATACAAGTCAAACCACACTATGCTGGCTACTGCCAACAGTAATTGTGCTGTAACAAACGTAACCTACAATGAGAATAAGTATTATGTCGCCACGTGAACTGTTTATCTCGAGTCCTCGATGTACCCGCGCCGACGCCGGTGACTACGTTAGATCGTTGTTATGTGCCACATTTAGACGATGTTTTTGAGGGCGGCATCACGGTCCCGTATGAAAATGTATATATCCGAAAAATAAACCTACAAAAAACGCTAGAAATCACGGAAATTTAACGAAGAGAACTTCTGAGCTACACGAAAGAGCTATAAACTCCAACTAAAGATCGCATTGCCATTAATTCTTGAGAAAATCGTAGGAAAAGCTTTAATTTCTGTTGAAGATCTGAGGCAATCGTAAAACCAAAGCTGGCACCACAAAAGATAGATTTTTGAGGTGGCACTACACATAAAAGAGGCATACTTTCAGGCTTTTCAGAAAAACGGCCAAATAGGTCACACCTGCGTGGGCCCCAAAAATTGAGATGGCCTAGATTTTATGAAATTTTTCCCGGATTTTCACCAAACCAAACTTTTTGGGGATGCGGTTGCACTCCCTGCACCTCCCCCTCCTATACCAGTGGCTCGGCCATGCGTCTAGAATGCCCCACGAAATCTGACGAGGCAAGTCCTGCTGGCTAAACCCACGGGAAAGCGGCCCAGAGGTCGTCCAAGGACCAGATGGAGTGACCACATTTCCGACCTTGCTTGGTCCCACCTTGGTGTACTGTAGAGACAGCAGATGTATCTAAAATTACTGTTGGCCGTGAGGTATTCCGAGTCCTCCTGGGCTGCTGCCCCGTGAACATCCCTAGAGGAAAAGCAGACATAAAAATGAATGAATGAGGCTGTGTAAAAATCTGGCCCGTAAGTCCTGACGTTCAACGAAGTGTAAATCATTGATTGGTTGGAAGTACTTTTTCTCTGTTTCTAATTCAACACACCAAAAAGAGGTCATTTATATCAAAGGGCAGCCATTCAACGGAACGCCACATTCCAAACTGCCCTCTGGAGCCCCCACTGATATAAGCTAGATGCAAAAGTTATAAATTTGATCTTGCAACAACTTCTTTTGAGTTCAAGTGAATTGGTTTCTGCCACAAATCCAAGCCGAGAAGATATATTCTCAGATAATATTTTTGTTAATCTCAGTTGTATCACAACAGTAAACACGCTACAACTTCAATCATCGCCTCATTTTTACAAACATAAAGCTTAAGCCTTGAGAGCCTGAGATTGTTCGGTTATTAGCATGTGGAAAAACGTGCAAGCTGGCGTCTTTATAATGTTTCTCAAAAAACATTTTTTGTTTGAACGTAAAAATACAAATGCGAAACTTCTGAAAAAATCATTTGAATTGGTCCCGTGTGCAAATCTACAACACTTAAAGACGTTGTGGCGTTAGTGTGAACCTAAATATGCTAATAGTGGATGAAGAACGGCGGATGAAACACCAGGATTAGCTCAAGCAGGTCAAGGTCAGAATATCTCACGCTTTGTGCAAATATTTGACCATAAAACTATTTCAAAACCTATAACTGTAAATCAAGCAAACGTTCGTATTTTAAAGAGCAATAAATATGGTAAACATTTATTCGCACGCAATGAAAAATACCGTTCTAGACTGCTACAACAGGTAACCTTGTGTCATCACATTTTTAAATTAACATGTTACGGATAAAAATTCAACGTACAGTGTCAACAAGTTATCTGATTATAACGCATTCGCGAAATATTTTTTAAGCAAATGTAGAGTAAAAATAAGAAACTTTTAAAGTAGTGCAACACTTCGAATTTGCTCGTTCAATTTTTTCTGACTTTGAAAATATTATTTTCCGAAACGTCTTAAAATATATTATTTAAAATTAGTGGTTTTGCATCTATGTCCATAGAACGACTTCGCAAATATTCTAAATTATACTCTACTCCAAAATGACATTAAATGCGATAATTTCGAAGCGGTGCTCGCTAACTAAGACCCTCGATAAAAACGTTTTTTTGTCAAGACCCTACTACTTTGCGATTTATCGCACTTGTGACATATTACTACATTGGGCTGCAAGCTGCATAATACAAAAGGTTAGTTACGAAACAGCCTGGCAGCGGGCTGAAGCCTGGTTGAATATCTTGTGCCGCACCTCGCAGGGTGCATTATATATATAAAATAAATCCACGGACATTACAACAGCAGAGTAACATACAAAATTCCAATCGTGAACAGATTATAGTCAAGGGCAAAAACCAAACATTTTGTTAAAATCGCTTGCAAGATATAATAAGATCACCTACAAAATCAAAAAATTTAATTAAAGAATTTTTTGGAAGGTTACTATGACCATAAAAAATTCTTAGAAATTTTGAGGCATTCAAAGTAAGATCGGAGCCAGATTAACAATAGTAGCAAATCTAGCAATTGCTACGGGCCCCGCGCTTTTGGGGGCCCCGCGGTCTTCTGTAACAAATGTTATTTATTACATTAAATACATTTTTTTCAGTCTTGGAAGTCAGCATTTCGCTAAATTTGCCGTAAGTAGTAAACGTAGATTTTCGATGGAGCGCTCTCTGTATCCAGAATTTCTTGTTTGATTTTATGTGCCCAGTCACGTAACAAAAGACATGAGATTGCGGTCAGCAGTGTTGTCATTTTAGCTGAAATGCTGCTAAGTCTAGCAGGATTTTCTCACCGTTAGCTGTAAAATTTACAATCTAGCATTCAGCTGATTTTTCCTACCAACCATTTGGTAGGTTTAGCAGGTAAAATTCCTGATCAGAAATCTGTTTCAACACTTCTTCAAGATGAAAACTTTTGCACCTTCTTCATCAAAAAATATACTTCTTTTTATGACGTTCTTAATGAGGTAACCCCAGGACAATGCACAATCAGCTGCCTGTAAGTGCAATTATTACGAATTTTGATTATCATGCAACGAAGCTGCTTCAAGCTTATAATTGTATCAGGCTTTTTTTTAAGGAAAATATTAGGTACCCAGTATGGACCCGATTTTCTCTGATTCTAGGGACCCGATTTTCCATTGTAGGGACCCGAATCGGGTCCCTAAAACACCTTAAGAAAACCCTGATTGTATCATAGTAACAAGTAATTAGATGGCTTGGTGAAGCCTATATGATTTGCTTATGTGCTTAGTGAGCGCGTTAGGTCAAAAGACAACATTGGTAGAATATGTTTTTATACCATGACACATGTGATATTTCCAAGTGGTTCAGTTACGCTAGTTAGTAGTAATGTCTGGTAAAAAAACTTCCTGGCAAACCAAAGCAGTCAAAAGTTTTGACATATACGGTTGCAAGATTCAGAACGTGGCTCAGTGCCCAGGGGCGTAACGAGGAGGGCATGGGGGGCACAATTCACCGGGCGCCGAATTACTATTGGAGCGCCAAATGACTGCGGGGAGCGCCTAAAAGTCCCAGCAATGTCACAACTCACAAGTACTTTCTTCAATACAGTGAATTTGCTTCCGAAAGACCTCAGGTTCGAACAATGGGGCGCCAAACTTGCTACTTAGTCCCGGGAGCCATTAAACCTCGTTACGCCCCTGTCAGTGCCTATCCTGCTGATTCAATAAAAGCTTTTTGCGAAGTTTGCAATAATGCACTCATAGCGAAACATTGTGAGCTTGAAAGGCAAAACTGGTAGCAAAAGCACTCAGATAAGATTAAAGAACTTTTTGCACGCTCCCTTATGCAACACAAAGTTTTGAGTAACAAAGACCAGACTAAGAAAGTTGTAGGGCTGAAGCTATGCTCAGATTGTTTATCGCTGAGCATTGTTCTACTGTATAAAAACATGCAACCATTTGAAAGAGATTGTCAGGAACTGTGTGTCATACAAAATACGAGGTATAAGCTGCAATTACATTGCTCAAAATGTTGAATGAAAGAAAATTGTGGGCCAAAAAGTATGGTGGCCGAGACCGTCATTTTCAGCCCATGCTCATTGGGATCGAGCGCAAGACGAAAAATTAATAAACTGTATAACTTCATAGGTCTCTTTTAATCATCTTTAAAATTGCAGATTTTTTAACAGAATTTCACTGCTTTTAGCAGATTTTACCTGAAAATTTGTGACAAGACTTTGAGTGGAATCTAGCAGTTTTTTGTGGCACAGTGTAGCAGATTTAGGTTGCAACCACCTGGCAACACTGGCGGTCAGCACGTTACACTCATACTGTCATGTCACGATGTGAACTGGAGAGAGCATGCAGAGAGTAAAGCTAGTAACACGGATGCCTTGCCCACACACGTTTTTATTTAAGTGTTGAGGTGTTTTTTTAACTTGGCGCCCCGCGCTCTAGAAATGCTGCAGGCCCCGCTCTACCTTAATCCGGCACTGAGTAAGATAATGATGTTCTCAATAGATTTCAGAAAATAGCTCATTTACTTTGAAGAGGAGGTTCGGGCGGATTGAACTTTATAAAATATCATTCAAGAAATGAATGTAAATATGTAGTTCATATGCAGTGAAACCTCAAGGATAAAATTCGGTAACATTGATTGTTCATATTTTAGTGGATCGCGGCGTAGTCTTAACGTACGAAGTACAGCAACTGACTCGCTTACTTTGTAATGAAGATGAACTATAGCTGCTTCAGAGACAATAAATATTTTGTTTTGACTTATTGACAACATCTGTATGAATATGTAAACGCTGCATTTTTGTGTAGATTATTACACAATTTTGCTGCTTGAAGAATGTCAATTATGCTCTGGACTTTTTTTGAAAGAGGGATGAAGTTTTTCCATGGCCCATCTCTAAGTTTGTAAGTTGAGAAAAAAATGGTGGAACAAACGTTTGTACATGGTCAGGATACCAACCTATAATGCGTTTATTACAGGTGAAGAAAAATTGAAGGTTCCGACGCTTAGATAACAATGGAAGATCACGTTAATGCAAAATGTTCGCTTGAGAAGTAGTTTTCATACAACCATTTATTAATTTACCCGCTGTAGTTTGCAGGCTTTCCAATAAGTTTAATCAGCTCCAAAACAACTAACGCAAACAATATTGCCGTAATAAAGTGAAGGTGTAGAATTTATCTGGGATATAATAGTAAATTGAAAAGGAGAAAGTAGAACAAGAGTGAGCTGATAAAAGTAATATGGATTAAATTTCATTAAAACGTCAAAAGAAGTTCACCAGTTTTAATCAAACATCACCTTTGTAGGACTTGTAGAACTTGTAAGTGGGTTTGATAATATGTTGACAAATGTGAGGAAGCTTGCCAACGTTTCTCCAGGTAACATATAACAAACAACTGGCAACTAAGCTGAATTCGACAACGAATGGAAAAAGAAATGCATCGGCTTCAGCAATTGCTGAACAAAAATCTTGGTCACATTTGCAATCTCCGAAAAATATGACTTCTGCATTAGCAAGAAATATAATAAAATCAAGAGTTGCGATCATCAACTGAATAGACTTCAGCAGCATTGACAATCACGTTTTTGAGAATTGTGAGTGTGTACTATTCTATACTGAGATATCTTACACAGTGCAACTGCTAAGTACAACAAATTCCTCTTGAGGTAAGGCAAAATATCGCTTATTTTTTCGCAAGTAAAATACAAGTACAGGTAAATGTCAGAATGCAAATGAAAGATGTTGATGCTAAATGTTTGAATCATTTAACTACAAAGCAACAAATCATGAATACACCACTGTAGTTTGCAAGATTATTATTGCGCATTAACCCAACGATACTTTGCACGCAGGGCCGGATCCAGCCAGTAAGATCAGGGAGACGATTTCAGTAATATTTGGCAGTCAAGTCTTATTACGGGTTCACTACTGTAAGACAGATGAAGTATACTTCACACCACAGCTGTGACAAAACAATGGACGACAGAACGGTCTTGTATCTCGAATGTTGTTTTCCGAATTGTAAAAAGTCACGGTGAAAAACGTGACTTTTTTAGGTTTTAGGGGGGCGATCGCCCCAATCGCCCCGCCCCCCTGGATCCACCCCTGTTTGCACGTGGAATTTCCAAACAAGTTTTTAGCTAAGTTTTCAAACGAAAATCAAGAAATTACGTACTCAAAACTATTCTCCGTCTCGTAATAAAAATAAATAGGCATGTCATGTGTATTGAGGACATATTGATAGTGAAGATATACGATCAAGATTTTACCTATGAAAATGGTTACAATATTTAAAAATACTTTTAGGAAAGTCTAATCTGCAATATGTTTACCTTCTGTGGTGGTGGAATTATCCAAATTTGAATCTGAAAAAATGGAATAGAAAATGTTTCACTACTGTTACAAGCATTTCACTCAAGTTTTTTGATCATTATGACATATACTTAAAATTAATTTGAGAGGAAGGTTGACAGCGACTAAGTTGTGGTGGACAGTGTCGAAAGAAATTCTTGAAAAATGACTCCACATGAACAAGGATAAAAAAAGGAAAACACGTTAATTGACATAAGATTTACAAACATTTGTAAATCATGAACACTAAACAGTCTTTACATTGCAAAGCATATTCACTATGTGTTGCGATGACCAAAGTGACAAAACACGACGTCTATTCTAACTGAATTTATATGATGACAGCTAAACACAGACTTGCATACTTGTTGCATAATGATCAATTTCTTCGTGATGTTCCAGGGCATGAGCTGCTTCTTGAAAAATTGTTGCTATCCAAATCGAGAGGTTGGTGGCAATCACATGCATCACTCCAAACCTGAAGATCAACAACGCGTTGCAAATAATAATTATCGCGTCATGTGGGAACAAGAATAAACTACAAACTTGCAGATCAACATTTGCAAAACGATCTCAGCAAACTGCTCGCTGTGTACTCAAATCAGTCCGCATTTAATTTAAAGCCATTTTCAATACGAAAACATGAAAATTTACTTACCTTGAAACAACTTTGTAGTCTTGGATAAAGACTTTGTTATATTGAAATAAGAAGGCAACTTGAACCACTATGAAGATTGCTTGAACAGCATGAACTGCTGAATACACCGCTTTATTTTCGCAAAGGTCAGTGCTGGTGCTGATGATGGCGATGATATTAAGTCCATTTTTTATGAGTATGGCCAGTCCAAATGTAAACAATACACCTAGCAAGAAACACACAGTAAACAGACTACGTTACTTGTGTTTAGTTTAGGGCAATTGTTTTAAAATTCTTTGGTAATGACCAACATATTTACTTTAACGCTTCTTGTTTCACTATGTGTTAATGTAAAGTTATTTCAAACTTTGACAACAACTGTATAGGCCAGTGATTCCCAACTGGGGGTCCATGATGACCTTTTGTATAGGATGAAAGCAAAATAGTGAAATACCAAACTACCCGCCGTGGAGGTATAGTATACAAAAGACAACGAATCGAGCGTAAGTGTAGAATCCAGGCTACAGGGCAACACAAGATCTGGCTCATATCAACCACCACATGTTCATTCGCTTTGTTAAAGATATGCAAGTTGCAATTATTTCGCCTTCAGCAACGCTTTTTGCACAAAATTCCATTCGTTATGCATTTCGATTGTTATGCAACAATGTCAGTTTGTTACGTAATAAGTTCCATGAAACATTAATGATTTTTCGCGCAAACATTAATGATTTTTGGTGCGATGATTTTGTAGTAGAGACCACTTCTACGTAAACGTAACAGTATTAACTGGTTTTGTTAAAGGGATCCACAGCTTTCCGCCAAATCGTCAAAGGGGTCCATGGCACTGAAGAGTTTAGGAACCACTGGTATAGGCAAAAACGCTTATTTAAATTTTAAAAAATAAACAAAATGGCATCTTCCAATTTATTTTCAACAAAATTGCTCAAGTACTCACATTTCATAAAGGTGGACGTTTCTGTGTATCAGCTGCAAGGTTCGGAATTCTTGGTTCTCTTGATGACAGAGCACGGCAAATGCCGCGCTCAACTTAAACGAATTTTGACTTTTTTATGCCATGTTGCTCGTTTTGTGACCTTTATTACTAATCTTTGCATATATCTAGAATAAATGCTAGTTATGATAAAATCACTTTTAGGTTGAAAAAGATTTTATCATTGATATATTTTGTAACATTTCGGGGCCTCATTTATGCTTTTTATGATTTTCATTGAACTACAACCAGCCTGTGCAAAGCACAAATATTGAAAGGTTTATACATGGAAAGACGCATGGATCAGTCTGTTCAAATTAGTTCTGTGTGACAATATCTGAAAATGACTTGACCTACAGGTTGAAAACCATATGCTTTATGACGCTTATCGATGGTCTGTTCTTCACTCTTGGCGCAATCGATTGGATTAAAAACAAGAACGAGTGTAATTGGCATACCAAGATAGACAACCTGGGCAAAATATGGCGTTACTTCAGACGTTGGTTAACAAATATTTTTCAAAACGGTCAAAAAACATGATTACAAAGAAGCGGTTTTGCGAAAGTTCTCTAGTTCTTTGGACTTAGTACATAAGATGTTAAGTGAATGTCGTGCAATTAGTGAGTAGAACAACGGTAAATCAAAGATATTTTGAATTTTTCCAAGATAAAGTTTAGGAAACATGTTTGAATTCTGATCACCTTTCAGCCATCGGTTGGTCACGTGATTGCTCCGTGCAAACGCCACATTTTGCTTGTGCTGATAACAAGTGGTTGTCACCATTTTATATCCAAGAATCCATGCTAGTGCCATAACGTACAAAGTCATAAGATAGTAGTTTGTTTCTTCTTCAGTTATCTGACAAAAACAAACTTTAGAGTTAGAAACTCCAAAATCGAAAATGCTTTTCTTTTTTTAATATTGACAATGAAATTTGTTAAAGTATCAAGTATTTACGTAGTTTTTCAGAAAAACTTCTAAAAAACGTTCTGAACGCTGCTAAAAAATAATATTTTCAACAGTTGTCACAGCTGCTTGCGTAGTTGAAAAAGCTTACATCACCATCTGTGATAAACAGAGTTGTCTTCATAACCAATATGATCAATATAGCAAGTAATGCATATAGCGCAGAGAAAAGCCAAGATGAGGAAAACTGATTCTTGCTACTCTCCTGATCGCCTTCAGTTTCTTTAGAACTTCTTTGTGGAAGAAAATCAGTTGTTTTTGGTTGTTTCTTCATACCAGGAAAACCTCTGAAATTAGTAAAGTTTTAATCAAAAAAATGAAAGTAAGGTGAAAACCATCTCATTGAAAGCATTTTCAATGTCATTTAAACACGTTTTTTCCAATTGTTAATATTGTTTCGTCGCGTAAGCACTTGACACATAACTTACGCTTGACAATTTTGCGACTGCTTTGAACTACAACAAAAGTTTACTAACAAAGTTTTGACTTTCGCAATACAAGAAAGTTGTTTGACCGCAAGATATTAGCAATATATGCATCATCATCGGACCTCATGCGCGGTGTCATTGGGGCACCGCGCGTAGATCCAACCAGATTTACGATTGCCCGCCATGTGCTGCTACGGTCCTGGGCAAGTACGGGCCGCGTTCTGGTCAGTGTCCAATTGATCGAGGTCGGTACTGACCACATCAATCCAAAGAGTGAGCGAGGCACCGTGAGGTCATTTCCAACATGCTAACAATACACTCCAGAAAACATTAACTTGTTTCATCAACCAGAAATAACCGGACCGACCCAACCTGCCAATCGACCTGGGTCTACATAATTTGCACATTGCCGCGTGGAATCTCCAAACGCTGTCACGCCCGAAATCGGCAACGCTTCTTTCGTGGGAGCTATGATACAGCGTAACAATAGCTGGAATACGAATCTAGTTGGAAAAAGTGGAGAATGTTCCGCTTTCGACCATACCTTTATGTAGAACGGTCCTACTGATGGTCGAAGATTGTATGGAATACATGCATAACTATTTAAAGATTGTATGGAATACATGCATAACTATTTTTCCATGTATCTCAGCTATGATCGAAGTTTCAGAAAAATCGAGTAAAATTTGAGTTTATCACCAATACCCGGATAACGAAAAATTATTTCATATGTGATATGGCAAAAACTGAATTGTTGTTATTAAAGTTTTTTCACAGTATGCTATTCGATCTCCTGAAAGACACTAGTTATACCAGACGTATGCGCTTTACAAAGCATACCTGCTAGTTTGGCTTGATTATATGCAAACAAAGTAACTGAAACTGCCAAAAATCGAAAATTTTTCACATAAACTTGTAGGTTATATTAAAACGCACCAATTTGAGAAAAACTGTTATTAATCTAACTTGAAGAAATCATCAATCCATTTACAAGCAACACAATTTCTTTGCTAAATGTAATTACGTCAGGTCCGTTTTTTTATAGATCTTATCTTAAAGAACATTTGCTACAGTCACTTCTTGTGATAATCATTGTCTTTTCTAATTTAAAAAATGCTCATTGCATTGTAACTAGACAACGGGACGATGCAGTGACCTGACATTTTCCTTTTCATGTGTAGACAGGCGATCTAAAACCGCATGACTAACACCTGTCACGGAAAAATCTTGGAGAATAATCATTCGTGACTAAATTACAAACAATTCAAGAGTTGCATGCTGCCAAAATATCATATTGACATTCTAGATAGAGTTTATTTTTTAATGTGCACTAAAATTAAATTACTTTCTAAATAGAATAAAGTCAGTTCATCTGGAAGACAATGGAGCAAAAGACAGTTTCATGCTTATCGTTTAGAAAGTTCTTTTGAAAGTACGAAATTCAACATCTATCAAATTTTACTGTTAGTTTGATCCAAGACTGCTCATTTAATCAAAGGAGCGCAATGTTCGATAGGTATACACCCCAACCGACCTGGCACAAGTTTTGATTTGGCCTGCCGCCAATTGCCGTAAGCCGAAAGAGGTCATGAGGCCGAATAGATAATCTTGCCAATAATTGGTTGAACTAATGAAAAGTCATGGCTCACACAACCCTGATTTTCTCGAAAACAGCCCAAACATCGGACGCGAAGTTGGTGCTAAATAATCTTTTGACATCCATGGTTAAAACCACCACAAAAAACAACTGAAATAATGTGTCGATGAAACTTGCGATAGAACTGGGTGTCTTTGTAAATGCTTTATGATATAGCGAAGAAAAAAATTGCTGGTGTTTCCGCACCATAGTGAGCCACTGGGATGAAAATCGACAGACAACTCTACGTTTGTGTTTGGAAATATATTGTTAATTTCTTAATTTTAATTTACTATTTAAGCACACAAAGCCGTATTGCCGAAAAAAACAATCCAGCCATTAACAAGAAAATGTCTATAAATGTGAGCAGGAAAGTTTATTGATAATTTCACAGTTTCCAGAAATACGCTTACATAACTTGAATGCGTTAAAAAAAATAAATAAATGCTGTTAAATAAAGACAACTGCCAATGCTTTACATACTTGACAAAAACTTTCGTCGATTGTCGACGGATCATGAAATGGTCCTGGCCAAGCTTTGCCACAGCATCCACTTCTCCAAGCTGGCTCATGCAAGCAACCGAAAACGCACGGCTTCTTGTATCCTCCGACATTTATATATATCCACAACTTGAGAAAAAGATCTAATCCTATAAAACCTGAAGTCTTTTTTGGCGCTTGTCCTTGGAACACCTTAACACCTACAGTGGTCTACGGAACTTGAAATAACAACATTTCTTACTTTTAATTCTATTGCAGATAGGTTGGTGAAATCCATAAAGCGTTTAGAAAAAAACGCACACGCCATTTAAATTGCCACCACCTTGTATTTTATTTAACTGACGATTTCTGCTCATGGAATACAAGTTAAAAAATGATCCAAGGCCACTAAAGAGCAGTAAAGCAGTGCTCTTCCTGAAACAGATTGGGTGAACAATCTGTCATCAGTGCATGTTCAAAAAAGGGAAAACTTTGACTGCTCCCACGATTGGCGAATTTCAGGCTTTTGTCTGTCACCAAATACCGTCAAGCTACCAAAACAAAAAATAACTGATATAGTTTCCAAACCTGTCCAAAATGAAAACCTGAGCCACTTTGTCATATTGATCCATCTAACACCTAAACTGCACTATAATCGCAATTTATCAAGCGTTGGTTGACACATGAAGTAATTCTCAACAAAAATGTTTGATACTGGGTGTTGCATACTCCTTTTATAGTTCAGCCAAAAAAAAACGAATTGCCTTACAAATAAAACGATATACTCAGCAAAATTTCAGAAAAAGTTTCCTCTGCGCCTTCACGTTTTACACCACAGAGCCTGTCGGAACTTCATAAGCAACCAGTGAGCAGTCTGACAGTTTTATAATGTGGAATTAGGCGACAGCTGATGACCTGGGTAGTTTATACGCACTATTTATACAGTTTTACGACTGTACTTAACGATGATGCTTTCCATTAGTTCACACGCTTCCAAGCACGTTCGTCACCGTCAAGTTGACATGGCATGCTCTTGGATGACATGGCATGCTCTTGGATGACATGGCATGCTCTTGGATGACATGACATGCTCTTGGATGACATGGCATGCTGACACTCTTGGATGACATGGCATGCTGACATGGCATGCTCTTGGATGCTTACGGTAACGAAATATAGCTTAACGTAAACGTTTTTTCTTTGCAATTTCTGCTTCATTTCCTCGTTTGTTGCAATTCTGAATACAAGCTCAGTGCAGGACTGTGGAGTCGGAGTCGAGGAGTGGGAGTCGGAAGAATTTTCAACCTGAGGAGTCGGAGTCGCAGAAAATTTTAACGACTCCGACTCCGGGCAGACCTTTTGCTCACCAGTTGTGACTGTTTGTGCCACAAACGTGCGTAAGCGTCACACTTGGCAATTTAAGCAGCTTAACGTTTCAATTGACAAGAGATGATCATGGCTATTCAGAAAGGCTGCAGCGCACTAACTTGCATACCTACACTCAGGGGCCATTCCAGATCAGCAGCGTCCCTTGTGCTCATCACACAACCTACACTGAGTGGATGCAGCCATTCGGGGCTTGTATCACTGAAATTTCCATTTGCTCATTCTGGCTGGCACTATCGTTGCTCTGTGACGTTGGTTACGCAACAACGAATAAGAATTTCTCATGGGAACTCATCCATTGGTACTTAACGCACGTCACAGAACAATGATAACGCCAGCGAATCCTCTGCGTCTAAGGCTCATTCATATTATCCCGAGTTACCGGACAGCTTATCGTTCGTTTGAAATTATTCTCGAATGGGTACTGTCCATTGGATTGCAATTCAAATCCAATGTTCTATGCAAACCCATTGCTTCAAAAAAACATTGAATCTGATACGAATTAAATTGAAAAAATACTTAATTGCAGAGGGCAGCTCGGGCTCCAATGGATGAGCCCGAGTAAAGCGCGAGCGAACGTATTCGAGAGAACCGTTGCTAAGAACGATATTTTTTTATTCACGTCACCTGCAAATTGAACGCGGAAGGCCAATATGAAACGAAAATATTTGAACACTGACAAGGCCCAATGGAAAGAACCCGAGTTAACAACCTTAATCAGTGAAGTGGGTGGTGGCACAAACATGCAAAGCAAGCAAGCTTGCTTTCTAAAACACAAAGCGTAGTCGAAGACTCGGGTTAATCCAGAGTGCTGGAATCGCCACTGCCGACACATGATTTAAATGTTTTTGCACAAAGACTTTGCCTTGCAAACACGTGCTGGTGTTGATTGACTTGTGAACACTCGCCACTCCACAGTTCCATTCGATTTGAATAAGTAAGCGGCAACTCAAAACAAAAACGCACTGTGACTTTAATCCCCAGTAAAATAGACACTAAGATTTCGTTACGTTGTCAGGAAGCCGTGCACTTTATTGCGCGGCATCGGCGAAGCACGATGACTGTCTGATCGCGAACGATAATCCCGACCTATGGTTTTTGGTCATAAATCTCCTACTGGTTTGCAATGCTTTGATCCATTTAGTTGAAGACAACACAGCAGCTTCGCTTGGTCTTCTACGCACAGTAGCAAACTTCTTTAAAACGTGAAACAGACAAGTAAGTTTCTTAAAACAAATAAATACTCTTTGAAACGCGCAAATGAATTTCGGTTCTTTTGTCGTACAATTCCAATCGAATACAATTCCAATCGTATTCGCTTGGAAATTGAACTGTAGTGATTTTCGTAGCAGTAGGCAAATTCATGTCTGGTTCTGCCGTTCTATAGCAACATTTTTGAGTTAAAAAATCCATGTTGACTAACTCTTAAACCTTGCAAGTTTGTTGCACGTAAGTGAAAGCAGGGTAGTATGAAGTGTTTAGATAACGAAGAGAAAAGTGAATGCTCCCAAGTGGTGAAGCTAAAACTTAAACTAATTTGTTTTACTTTGTTTCTTGGTAGTTCGTATATTTTGACCTGTATAAGAACTTACTTAACACATGTTCATTTGGCCATCTGAGGAAAAATATAGCGACACATGTGCATTCAACAGAGCTGAAGCTTGACAGTGTTCGACCGTAAAAAGTTGTTTCAATGAAGTCATTTGAGAGAGTATGCCCGAGCGAATTTATCAACCGCGTTGCGCAATATGTGCACATGCTCACCGGTAGAATGCATACATTTTTCAATTTTACTTGTTTACTGATATCGTTTGCAAGGTATCTGCTTTAAAATCGATTATTTATCAGCCTTCTCTAATAATTGTTATTGTGTTTTTTTTAGATGAGTACTTTTTTCTGTAAAATTAAAAGACTAACTCCTGCTTGATCATATTTTGCAAAAGTGAGAGATGAACGTGCATTTACATCAATTTAAAACAAGTTTCCGTATTCTTGGAAAGTGCAAGTAGGGTTCATGAATTCATCTGAAAAGAATTATCACTTTACGTAACTAATACAGCTGAAGGTTGGAGTCGGTCCGGAGTCGGAGTCGGAGTTGGAGTCGGAGTCGGATAATCGAAATTGCCCGGAGTCGGAGTCAGATGACGGGACTTCCGACTCCACAGCCTTGGCTCAGTGATACTCTTAACTTCATGACAAAGCTATCTTTCCAAAGAAAATGCAAGAAATAAAATACGCCAGCTTCACGAATGCAAAAGTTTTGTGGTACCTTTACGAAACGGTTAAATCACCTTTTTATCAATACCAAAATTAATTTTAGTACAAAATACTCCAGGAATCCTATTAAAAGTAGGTAAAAGAGGACGTCTTGAAAAGCTTTGCTCGAAACAGATGTAGAAGCAAAGCTACCCAAGGCGGAATATTGTTTTTCTGTTGACTGATTTAAATCCATGTTTAAAACAATTCGAGCCATTTACGTGAATTAAACTTTGAGTGGGCACAGAAAAGCATTCAAAATTTAGCAGACAGCATTTTTTCTGGACTTTGCCCATTTGTTCCACAACGACACAATTATTGTCTTGTTTAAATAAGGTGGACCATATTGTTTTCAGTTTTTTTGTTTATCAGGTTTCATTTTGTGTGCTTATCATAACTTTCTTAGAAGTCGTAAATAATAAAAACCAGTTTATGAGAAGTTTACCAGATTAATATAAATGTCCATCTGCGCAGTCTCATAAATTATCCTAACTTTTGACAGACAGATCAAAGTTGCAACCGCATAGAGCATTCAGTGTATTTTCAAAATCGTTCCCAGTTCAATCTATGCGTCGTGTGGTCCCTTGCGTGTGATAATTAGAGATATACCCTCTTCAGAGTTTATTGTAAAATTGCTTGCTGGAAATATCTTTAAATAATGCAGACCGTCACCCAAAACTCCAATTATTTATTTTTTCCTGAAATTAACGCCGTATATGATTAGCGTTTACTGTGAAGCACCATGTGCTTTACGTGCAGTGGCCTAGCGAGGGGAGGCATGGGGGCTCCGGGCCGCGGACGGAACCTTCTGGGGCGGAAAGTTGTTGATTAAAGATTAATTTTTAAAAGTAGTTTTAACTCTTTAGTTTTTGTGCATATACAATCACCAGCCTAAAAACCTTGGAAATGTGGAGTGAGCAAATTGATGAAATGATTATTTAATTCTGTATCAATTCCAGGGTGCTAAACTAAAAATGTATCTGTCTGGAAATCAGTTTTTTACTTACATGGGGAGAACCGCCCTCATTACTTGCACCTTCCTACCCAGCCAAGGCCATTTTCCACCACCCCAGTCAAAAGCCGTTTGAACAAAGGACTGAGATGACATTCGAGCGCAGATTAGCAAACGTTATTGGTCCGATAGTTCGAGGTTAAAATTGCCACCACTGAAAATTTTATTAAAAAATGGCTCTGTTTGCAATCAATGTGAGTTAAAGCTACCTAATCCTTGTGCTCTTATCGTTCGATCCTTAACAACGTCTCAACAGCGCACCATTACATCACTTGGCACCTATCGGCATTGGCAAGAAACATTTCTTGGCATGTCTCATGCTATTGTTTAATGTTGAATGGTATATTTTCAATAAACAGTTGCCACAAGCTATAGCCTTGTCATTAGGTGGGCTTATCAACATCAAATTTTGACGGGTGAAGTATAGAAACTCTGCAAAGATAAAATTGCTCAGTTTCAATAACACCGATGTTTTTCTGAATCATTTAAACTTTAAAGTATGGGAAATTGACGCTCTTGAAGCGAGGTGCAATAATTTGTCGCACAATTCTGTTATAACATGAATGTTTTTTCAAGGCATATTCAATTGCTTCATTAACTTAATTGAACAATATTTGTCTGGAAAACGTTATTACACAATATGGAAGTAGTTTATACAAGCAAAGACGTGGCATTGTTACCGGGGACAACCATTCAGTCTCACTGGCTAATATTACCGTACATTATATCTTACAACTGATAGCTGATATTTTAGAACAAACTCAACTGTTTTGTAGATTCATCGATGACATTGTTCAGATCACAGATTCAGAATCGACAAATTTTGGTATCAGAACAGCTCTTAAATCAGTATTTAAGAATAATGGCTTAGAGCTTACTTTTCGACAAATCTGCACAAATGATGACAGTGGCTCTGTTGAGTTCTTGGATGTCAATCACTGCATTGCAGCTGACAGCGTTTTTGGTTTTGTTGCAAAAGACTTCGTCAAAGCTACATATGTAGGGCGAAGGTTCATTCATAGTGCACCACACCATCCTCAGTCAACTTTTAAGTCAATCATATTTGGAGAAGCCATATAAGATTACGACGATTGAATTAAAGAAAAGAAGACTACCTTACAAACCTAAATAGATTACAGAACAAAGAAAAAAAGTCGAAATTTCCTGTCAATATGACGAACGACATGATGACACTGCTGACCAAGTGGAAAAATAGACTGCCCACCAAATCTTAGTGATAAAAAGAATTACAGTGTCTGGCCAACTTCTTTTCCCAATCTGCTTCGTCTAACAAAGAAGGAAAAAGCTTTAAATAACGAAGCTATGATCACATACAAAAGACCTACCACAGTTGGCCAACTTCTAACAAACTAGATAACACGCGCACAGAGAAGCTTCTAACCAACAGCAAAGAGGTTACTCAGGACCATGGGGACACTGTACGTTATGTGGCAAATTTGGCAAGCACGACGCAAACATGGTACCTAAAGTCACTGCCCTGCACTCAAAGGGCAAATTGTTTCCTAGGCATGTGCTAACTTGCGCCAATTACGGAATTTACGTTGCAACTTGTAAATTATGCGAAGAACAGTACGTTGGCCAAACCTCTAATAAAATTTCGAAACGTTGGAATTCCCACCGCTCTTCGTGGAACACTGTCAATTTGTCTTATGACCAAGAGCAGGTGCCTTTACTACAACATGTGGTGCACGAAAATAAGATTGAAAAAAAGCTTAAAATCAGTGAATGTTTTATAGTCACGGTCGTAGAACAACCCAGCTACGATTACCTTGATATTTGTGAAGGTAAGCGGCTCAACAAAATCAGCGCTAGCATTAATAAGCACAGAATTATTTTGCCTCCCATTATATGATAGACTTGCCCTTGTTTAGACGTTGCTCTTATCATCACTTTTATTTTGGCGCACCATTTTTTCTTGTCTCATTTATTGGTCTTTCCTCCCGCTTTGTGTTTTAACTTATTGTTACTAGTTGGTCTTGTCTTATCACACCTAATGTCTTTTATTACTTGTTTGTGCTTCCTCAAAATTAGAGATGGCACGGGCCCCTAACAGTCCAGTCTTCGGGCAGTCCGCTAAAGGTTTTGAAACAGTCCATTAACAAGTTTTTTAGCGGTGACGTCATTTCGGGCAGCTACGGGCCGCTACGGGCCGCTGCGGTCTGCTCACTAATTAGGCGAAAATTTTTGTTATTGCAAAGTTTCAAAATCTTACAAGGAAATGTTTTGCGGCAGTAACATACTGAACTTAAACCTTAAACCCTAACCTAAGCTAAACCTAACACCTAATCCTAAGCTAGGAGTTTCCAATCTGGGATACATGTACCCCTAGGTTAGTAGGGGTGCATTTGCCTATCTGAAGGGGTACATTTGAGGTTAGCAATAGAAGGGAAAAAATATGTTTACGTATTATTCATTTCGAAATATTTACACATACATCAGTGGATATTATTTTCAAAATCATTATATGCTTATTGGTAAATACATTCTTGTTATTTTCTACAGCCTTTTTGTCATATAAAATTTTAGGGGTACATGCTCATCTACTGTATCAAAATGCTGAAGGGGTACATGGCCAGAGAAAGTTTGATAACACCTGTCCTAAACCTAAACCCAGTCCCGTCGACACGGGGGAGCTTTGGTGGGCTTAGTCCCTCAAACAAAGCTCCACCAAGCCCCCTCAAATTGAAACATTAAACACTATAAATCAGTGGAGTTTTTGTCAATATTTAGAATGTCAAGCCACCTCGCACAAACGCAAAACCCCCCTATTGAAAACTTTCTGGCGACGGTTCTGCCTAAACCTCGGCGACAGCAACAGACTATAAATGAAAGCGTTTGTTGCTTTGATTGATTCATAACATGGTTCACTGGTTTGCGTGGAAACAAGTGAAACAGAACATTAGCAGAAAGGTAAAATGGAGAAAACAGCAGCAAAACATTTCCTTGTTAGATTTTGAAACTTTACAATAACAAAAATATTCGCCTAATTGGCGAGCAGACCGCAGCGGCCCGTAGCGGCCCGGAATGACGTCACCGCTAAAAAATTGTTAGCGGACTCTTTCAAAACCTTTAGCGGACTACCCGAAGACTGGACTGTTAGCGGCCCGTGCCATCTCTAATGGGTAGACAAGAATCGCCGAAGTTAATACAAAGGAAGACACAGGTTGATACTGATGCTCAAGAAACAAGCAGAGCTTCCAACTATCCATCCAGTAACAAAATGTAAATAGCTATGTATATTCGAGTTTGCAACAAATGACATTAAAGTTGGTATTGCTCATTTAGTAAACTTTGGATTTGATTTCAACAGTTATTCCTGAGTATGTTTTAATAACCAACGTGTTTAGTAACTTCTTGAATAGCGTCGATGATACATCCTGCTTTTGATGCAAACTACTGCTAATTGTCAGATCAAATATTCTCTCTATTCTTAAGTTTTTGAATTATGTGAGTGGCTGATTTGACAAAGTGAGCACGAAGCTTCCTCTTAATTTTCAAGGTAATCAAGGCTCATTGATGAGTTTTTGTATTATGCAACCAATAGCTAAACAACTCAGAAACTCCAATCATTCGTCTGTTTTCAGGAGCAAGCATGCTGGAAACAGCTTGCGATGTGAAGCCCAAACAATGAAAGACTTCACCTTTACTCAGACTTTGTTCTGGAAGACGTTTGGGCATTTTTTCCTGTTTCCATACTAAACAAATTAAAGCATGTATATAATCTAGTTTAGTCCTCTTGTTCTCAACCTTCCAAGCCCCAGGGATCCCTGTTCTTTAATATATTGGTTTTGGACCCCTCGTTTATTCGTCAATACCTACAAATGAGGTGTACGATGAAAGAGTAATCACTTTTGTAGCGTACCGTGATTTGATTGAAAGAAACCATTTTGAAAACACAACACAATTGTTTAGCTGAAAATCATAACAATACACTCAAGAAACAGCACAAATTTATGTGAGCGTGACGTTTTTTCCCATCCCTTCGAAACAAACTCATCAATGCGAGGGTTTGCAACTCTTAGGCGATTATAATGCATAGTTGATATTAACTAGAACGCACGTGGCAGCTTCACAGAGGTACGTTGTTGGAAATGAAATTAGAGTAAAACGCACTGCACCAAAATTCCATCAGTGAGGCGGAGCTGAACTTGGAATTTGAGGCATGAGGACTCTGCAAATCCATACGTTGCTCTTGCATGTTGGGCTATGATGATTGCCGTTCATCTCAGTAATAAAAGGCTTGTGAATCCATGCTGATGGAGAAGGCTCACATGTTAGAAAGTAATCTTCCATTTTCTTCAAAAAGTTGCTTATGTAACCATCAGCTAAACAAGTCATCCGTTCGTTAGTTTCTTGATCATCACCTTTATTGTCCAGCAGTGCAAACATAGCAAAATACTGGTTCCTTGTCCTTTTTCCATAAAGTAAAACTTTCCTTTAAGGTTAAAAACCTCTACAGCCTCGATGTTAAACTAATTTTTCACTGAAGAGAAAGGTCGTTCAAAAGACTGAGGATGCCTGCTAAGCTGACCAGCAGCAAGCAACAGATTTTCGCTTGGAATTGCCCAACCTTTAATTCACTACAACTTTAAGCAACCGTAGTAGCAAAAATGATTTAAAGTTACACAATCGACTGAACAGATTGGAAGAGTAGCGCACGCTAGACCGACGAAACACGTTCTGTAGCAAAAAAGTCGAAACGTTGGTAGGGAAACAATGAACGTGTTTGCCCAGGGCATATGTGGCGGAACCGGGGTATCGTATGGGCCTAGGCCCCCACTTTTAAATTTTGAATTTTGCCTAAATAAGTTTAAGTGAGACAATTAGTATTAAGCCCATTGTTAAAGTAAATCTTTTAGAGAAACAAATTTGCAGAATTTTGGCAATATTATTTGCAAGCTATTACTTGTAATTTGGCAGGATTTCGTAAATGTTTGAATAAGGGAATAGTGTAGCTAATAACAGGTAATAACTTAATTAATGCTGTATTAAACAACCTGAAACTCCCTACTGATTTTGCTGGACTTCTGATCTTGGATAATCGACCACACAATGAAAAAGTCAAGCTTAACAAACAAGGCTCCATGGACAAAATCAACATCAAAACAAGAAATGCACAACCTACTTTGGCAAGCATAAGCGTACGACATGGGGATGCAGTCACATGCCCAACTCTGAAAAATTGGCCATTATTCGGACAAAATTTTTCAACATTTGGGCGAAGGATGCAGCTACATTCACATAAGTGAGGTAGTGTCTATTTTGCCAACTAAGGCAAAATAATGGCCAAATCAACGGCAAAATAGTGAAAAAAACGGTAAAATAATCAAGGACTATTTTGCCACTCTTTTTTACCCCTGATGGCAAAATAGAAACTGCCCTTGAGTGAACTGGAATCATGTAGTAATTCCAACAGCCTTCATCAAATTTAGGCCAACTAAAAAAATTCATTCAAGTTTTGGGTAAAATTGGAAACATATGAGTAAATTAGGAGCATTTGGGTATGGTCAAACAGCTTCAATGAAATCTGGGCAAATGAGAAAAACTTAATTTAAGTTTGGGTGAAAATAAAAGTGTTTAGATAAATTGGAAACATTTGGGTGAAGTCCATCAGTCAAATCAAACTTTGGCAATTTGCAACAGCTTCATTCAACTGTGGGCAGCTTCAAACATCATGTTCAAAGCTGGGCTATATGGATAAGCTCCTTTGAAATTTTCGTTGGGGAAATGTGGGACCAATGGAACAATTTTGACATTTTTGCTTCTTTTGGAAAACTGGCTGATACATTCAAAGTCAGGTGATGTTTTTCTTGTAGTTTGGCCATTCTGCATAATTTAACCTAAAAAAGTTCGATCGTCAGACATGTTTCGTCAGCTTTATTTGCATTTAAAATTTTTCACTGAAACGTCCCATTGGTCCCCACCCATGGAGACGTTTGGGACAATAGGGTGGGACCAATGGGACATGAACAAAGTATGATTGTCTCAGATAACCAAACCTTATCATGGCACATTTCTTGATTTCCATTTTAAGAAATCAATGAAATGCAAATTCACCATGCATTTAATGTTTACAAAATTCGATAAAACTTTATTCTTTTTTGTGATCCATTTCTCATGTTTCATTGGAAAGAAAGGTCGATGGGATCTTGCTTAACCTGCATGAGTTTCTTGTCAGTAATTGCATCCAAAACATTTATAAACAGTAGAATGACAATTTTTGACAAGTGGTTTGCATTGCATCTGTGAAAATGTCAAATAAAATTTCAAAATTCCAGACAAGTGTTTGGTTATTGAGTGAAGCGCACGATGGGGCAAGACTTCAACTATATCACTAAGTTTGACTGATGCTATGTCATCTTTTTCTGAAAATTAGAATTATTTTTTTTATCTCATTATGAACCAAACGTCAAAGTCTCCTATGCAACAAAATTGGGTGCCTCTTTTCCTTTAAATAAACTTTTACTACAGCGTACGAACGAACGCGTGTTTCAATTGTCTTGTTCAGTGAATTGAACCTATTTTTCTTCAACAAAGGCTTTACCTTTAGAATTAATTTCTTCATCATCTTCATTATCTGAAGCAAGCAGCATTATATCCTCACATTTACTTCTGGAAGATGAGTATTTCCAACGTCTTGAAAACAAAGTTGTTTTGGGAGGCAACTACAATCTCTTTTTTCTAGGGTGCCGATCAGTGTGGTGGACTTGGATTTTTCTGTTGTTGCTGCCTTTTGTAGTAGAGGACACTTTTGGGTGCAGAGATACAAAATTTAGGAACGTTTCTGCTTCTGACATTTCTCCAATCTCAGGCGTCTGTGTGAATCTGCTCGCATCTATCAGAATGCTACTTTTTCTGGCTGTTGTAGAATGTCAGTCGCGACTGGATGGAAGGACATATCGTGTGTGATCATATCTGGGTTAAGAGAGGAAGTGGCTCCGAATGAGGAAGTAATTTTGTCAATTGTAAATGACCTTGCAAAGGCCTTCATAGTTAAATCAGCAGCTTGGTATTTTAAAATGGGTCGTCCAGAATATGAAGTAGGCGTCCCAAGGGTCCCCACCCTATTTGTCCCAAAGGTGCCCAGGCAGCCATTTTGAAAATATTGACTGACCATTTGCAAGTTATTCAAGTGATTACATCATAATCCGCCCTGTGCAGTCTGCAGTAGTCATACTTTCCCCCAAAATATGCGACTTTCATTTTAACCTCTTTTTTACCAATCAAAACTGAAACGTCACTGACCTCACGCTTTTTACCAAAAATTAATAAAATTAGGTTTTTCCCATTGAAACGTCACTGCAATTGTTGTCTGCGACGAAAACACATGTCAAACACCTAACCAAGATGTCGGTTCCATAATGTGAAAATGAGAAAAAAGTAATCACAGGAAGGTGCTGTTTTGCCAGGTTTAAATTTGTCAAAGTTTCCCATTGGTCTCACATTTCCCCTACATTTAGAAATGTTTGGGTTAACTACAGTATAAGAGCTTTATTCAAATTTGGATAAAATTAGAATCATTTGGGTAAATTTTAACAATCTCAATGAAACGTGGACAAATTGAGACAACTTCATTCAAATTTGGGTGAAATTGGAAATGTTTCCATAAATTGGAAAAACTTGGTTAAATTCCAACAGACTAAATCAACTCTGGTCAAATGGCAATAGCTCCATTCAAGTTTGGGCCAAGTGGAACATCTTCATTCGATTTTGGGTCACTTCGAAGTTTCGAACAGCTTTATTCATTTTTGGTGAACTTCAAACAGCTTCATTCCAATTTGGGTAATACACAGTGCTTCATTGAAATCTGCATACAATTAGAAACATTTAGGAAAATTCCAACAGCCTCACTCATATTTGGTAATTGAAACAGCTTCATTCAAACTTGGGTACAATTGGAACCATCCGGGTAAATTGGAAAAGTTTCGTTCAGATTTGCATATATTATAAATATTCGGGAAAATTGCAACAGCCCAAATGAAATTTGGGACAACTGAAATAACCTCATTCAATTTTGGGTAGAGTTGGAAACATTTCAAATTAGGAACATGCAGTGGTAACCCACTATTCCATCTAACCCTAATTTTTGTTTAACCTCAAATTGTTGTTGCTATAAAGTGTACAACTAAAATGTAGCTGTAGCTGCAAAAGGTTTGTGGTAGTAACGTGGTGTAGCTGTTATATGATACTGTGAAGTTCTCGTGTTTCAAACTTGCTTGATGTTGTGAGATTTGCGAGTGTGAATCTGTTACCGCGAGGTATTCATGAAAAGAAGTAACTGTGTAACGGCAGCTGCAGGCTAATGTGTTGTGTGGTAGTAATGTAGCTGTGATTTCATAGTCTTTAGGTTTTCATATTTTTCGTTTGTTTCATGTAATGAAGTTCCTATGTTGCATTCTGCCAAATTTTAATGTTTCAATTTAATGCTGTGAAGTGAAGCTTTCATGAACAGTAGCAACTGTACTATTTATTGCACTGCATATTTCACTAATGCTAATGCAGTTCAGTGAAGCACTGCTATTTTTATAAAATATTCTTATTGAGGTTATAAGTCATTTGTCATTGGAAATGTGCATTTGTACACATTCCCTGGTAGTTGATCATGTAGGCTGCAGTATTTGCGTGTATCAGTCCCACATCGCTATTTTTTCTTAGCATGCTGTGTTTAGTGCTTATTTCACTGTCTACACTGGAGTGGATTTTTGGTTTTCATAATGTGACTTTAGAAGTTGTAAACTGGGGATCACCAACCTTTTTGAAGCTGAGAGCTACTTCTTGTGTTCTGATTAATGCGAAGAGCTACTAGTTTGATACACACTTCTGAAATGAAAATGTTGCTCAATTTATCTTTAAATTATTTTAGCATTAACAGTTAAGATATTCCGCAATGTTAAGACATTGTTCACGCTAATGTTATTTTTAGAACAGCCCGCGGGCGGTAGCATAGCCAGCCCGAACTGTTTGGGGGGACCAAATATTTTGACATTCAGTGAGCTGCTGTATTTTGTTTGGGACCACACTTCTCAAAGCACAAAACGACAAAACATGCTAGAAATTTGACGAGAATTGTCCCCAGGGGCTACGCCCATGCCCGCGGACAACCTACTTGACCCTTGCGGGCGACCTGGCGCCCGCGGGCACCACGTTGGTGACCCCTGCTGTAAACGTTTAAGTAAGTTGTAGTATTTTATGTACAACATGTTGCAGTGAAGGTTGCCTAATGTGGAAAGCTAAGCTATATGTTATGTATTAAATTGCATCGTTTCCCTCTCCGTACCTGAGACTTGACCTATTTGCAGCAATGTGACATTTTAGATCGTAACCTGATATTTTACTCCTTTTCCAGGTTGAATGCGATTGTGGCTAACACAACTGCACACCTCTATGCTAGAGAAGAACAGATCTTGCTATTAAGATGATCGTGTTGGACGAATAAGTTTATAACGTATTTAAAAACTTGAAAATGAAGCTGCTGAACACCTTCCACACGTGGTGGCATGAACAGCAATTTTTGAGCGATTTTATTGTAATTAGCTAACATTATTCAACGCACTAAATATTACCATTGTTCACATGTGGCTAGCAGAATATCGATTGCTCGTTGATGGCGTACGCCTTTGAACCCCGGTAATTGGTAATTAGGCATGCAGACACCTTGATTTGTTAACAATGGTTCGTTTTAGTCTTAACATCAAGATTTGCTGTTTGTATTTTACTTGAGAAATACAAGATCAAATTTGAGCAAAAATTTTTTGCATCCCCAAAAATATGCACTCCCGTACACCCATGCTGGCAAGCCAACAGAAACATGAATGAAAAGCTGGACAAGTTAACTAATTTCACTCAGAACCTTGAAAACAAGCTAAATGGAATACAAAAAAGATGATTGAACATGAAAACAAATTGAATCAGCTTGAAGAAAAAGTACAGGTACGCAATGAGATGGTTCAGAAAACAAATCTGATTGTCTTTCAACTTGACAGACAAGAACAATTCATAAAAAGAGAAAACATTCTTATTTATGGTGTAGAAGAAGATAAAGAAAACATTGATAATGGAGAAAACGTCTTGTTCTCAGTAGCAGATAAACTCGACATCGATCTCCAACCTAGTGACATACAGAGAGTACATCAACTAGGACAAAAAAGGAAAAACAAGGAGAATTCATGCCCAATCATTGCAAGGTTTGTGTCATACAAGAAACGAGTTCCTTACTAAAAGGGATCTCAAAAATATTGAAGGCAGGCAGCACGTCTTAGTTTGCGAGGACCTCACACCTCCTAGGTACAAACTACTGAAGTACATGCAAAAATCCTGTTCTGATACATTTAGCTTTTGTATGAAAGCCAAGCTCAAGACAACTGAAAAATTGGTCACCATCACTTCACCTGATGATCTCTTCAAACACGGAAATCATGTTGGTTAATTATAAACAGATGGGCTGTATCAAAATACTCAGCAGCTAAATCTAGCGAAAAGAAATTAGCTTCGGTGAACTCTGAACTAAAACATTCCATGCAAACGATTACTTACACTTGAACAACAAACTGCCAGAAGCAAAGTCCATACGTAAGTGTGTTATTCTTTATATGTTGCGATGCTTTCACTGTTTCCAACACATGGATGCTAGCGCAGCAATGCAAAAAATGTTCTTCCAACCTAAACCTAAATGAATAACTGCAACCATTGCAATGCACATTTGTTTCCTGACTGTCAGTGTTTAACAAGTGGCAACAACCACTCTGATAGCGACCATACAATACCTCTTTCGCAGCATGCGACACTTACTGACTTTGTAAGCCATGTTGATAAATTGATGTCAAATGATCTTCTTCTTGCTGTATCGTAACATAAGATCTTTGTATAAAAATATAGAAAAGCCTGAAGAAAGCGCATCTCCATGTTCAAAACCACCAGATATTGTAGCACTGTCGGAAAATTTCATTAACGAAAAACAGCTGTGTTTGTACTATATCCAAATAAGTTGGTGTAATATACAAAGTTAAACATTATGGTAATAACACAGAATCACGTATGTTATATCACAGCTTAATAAACTTACGAGTACAGTATGTGGTTATTGCCTCGGGAAGAGCAGCTTCATGTCATCTACAGCCAATACTGGTTGTTTTAAACCGCGCATGCTTAAACGCAAATCAACTTTTGACAAGCAAAGTTACCATCATTTATAAAACGCTGAAAATTTCCCAACTAAAAGATATATACAATCTTGAAGTGAGCAAAACCCTCAGCTACCTGTTACTTTTAACAATTATTTTTAACTCATTACAGATGTTCATCCGTATAATACAAGACAAATGAAAACTCAACAATTTGCTTTACCAAAAGCACGTTCGAACTCATGTGCTAAAATAATAAAACACAATGCAATAAAAATCTGGTCAAGAATTCCATTAGAAATGAAAAATAAAAGGTTTTGGGCACTTTTTTTGCAGAATATAAGAAATATGTATTACTCGGCTGCTAAAAACAAATTTTGCGTTCTTTTCATTGGTGTACATGAACCAGGGGTGCATTGAAATAATTATTTAATGCTTTTACAGTCGAAATAGTTAAATCATGAAGTATCTCTGTTATATCTTACATCGTTTAGTTTTTTGTTGCGTTCATTAAAATTGTTCGCATCATACCCTTGTGTAAAGTAATGGGCAGGGGCGTAACGAGGTTAGAAGTTGCCCGCGGCAAGAAACAAGATTGGCGCTCCTAAGTTCGAACCTGAGGTCTTTCAGAAAGAAATGTACTGTATTAAAAAAAGCACTTGTGACTTTTCGGCGCCCCACGCAGTCATTTGGCACCCCCATAGTGATTCGGCACCCTAGGAATTGTGCCACTTTGTCCCCCCTCGTTATGCCCCTGGTAGCGGGATGCTTTTAGTCAGCAAGTGCGGAGCAAAAACAATGTGCTTACTGAACGACAAACGAATTTCCGTTCCCATGCATACATCGATTGCGAATTGCTTTCGGCAATGCATGTTGGGACGCCTAGTTCTCAACCTGCTTAAATCCCGTGACAACATTGCAGTGCTGCTCCAGTTTACAACTTTTGACGCATTTCCTCCCTAGCATTCACGAATATTTTTAGATATGTGAAACAATAAATGTTCAATGTGATAACCTTACACCATTTTCTTATGATTGACTTAGCCTTGCCTACAACGCATATTGCTTCAATAAACCATGTAACCTTCCGGGAAACATATAGCGATGATTTTTATATCATTTTCTTTGTCTATTATTGGACGCAACATTAAAAATTTCCGACAATTCTTCATTTGATGTTCAAACTTCGACATTGTCGTTAAGCGAGTGACAGCAGACATTTCTAAACCGTTGATATTGAAGACATCACAAGTGAGAAACCTACCAAAGAAGATAAGAGAAACTGTCAGCGACATGCGGTAACGTCTACAAGCGATGAAAAGAGCCAGGAGTGCCCTACTTGGGCAAGTGACGAAACTGCAGCAAAAACTCGATGATATTCTTCAAGATACTTCTAAGTATGAATTAGCGCTGAATTTGAAGACAGCGTTTGATGAAGCCTTGAAGAAATGCTTTGATCATTCTTCCGCCTACTTCGAAGCTATCCCCAATGATGATGTGCACGAAAACATGAGACTCGAAGCAGAGCTGAAGTGCGAATCCTTGAAGAATAAAAGGTACGAGTATGGCGAGAGGTTCACAATGTTTATGCAAGAATGCACTGGTCAAGCGGGCTCTGCGAGACAAATCTCTTCCAGAAAGTCGTTGAAGTCAGGGAAGTCTTCCACACTGACCTCCAAGCAACGCGAGTTGTTTGAATTGGAATGTGCCAAGTTTGCCATGGAGTCAAGGAAGCTACTTTCCGAAACCAAGGCCAAGATCCAGGCCGATTTAGAGATTCAGAAAGCTCAAATGAACTCGAAGATAGCGGAAGACAACTTGGCAGCGCAAGAAGCTACTCTGAGATCGCCCTCGTAGAGGAGAAATTAAAACGTGAGTTACAAAGATCTTTTTCATTTTACACCAAAATTAAGGTTTCAGACGATACAGCGCGTTATCCCGCTAATACTGAAGTTAAATTTGGTTCATCGCCTGTGATTGAGAACAAGCCAATAAACACGTGTCGTCGGACCTCCGACTTAACCGGATCGCATTCTGTTACTCATCAAAAGGCTTCGTTTTCTGATTGCCTTGGCGTTAAGCACGCTGTTGATCCGCCGCACGTGTCCGCCGCAGTTTCATCGAAATCATGGTTGCGTGGTAATTTCGACGGCATGCCGACAACGCCGGATGAAGATTTGTACAAGCCGAATCGTTTAGAAAGTAAATCTTCGCGTGTTGGTGCGGCATCTGCTAACGCTCATCAAGACAATACCGCATTGGAAGAAATCCGTAACATGACTAAAGTCCTCCACCAAGGGTCTACTTTACAGAAAACAAGTCTCCCACAATTTGACGGTAACCCTCAAGGGTACTACCAATTTATGCGACGTTTCGAAAGATCTGTTATGAAGCAAGTAGATAGCCCTTCTCAGCTTGAGTTTTTGATCGAAATGTGTTCTGGCGAAGCCCGTGAAGCCGTAAAATCCTATTCTATTGTTAACCTACCGTCTCTTGGTCTAAAGCAAGCACTAGAAGTTCTACGGCAAAAGTATGGTTTGAAGCATACGATGGTGAAAGCTCATCTGGATTGTATAACGCGTGGCCAAACTGTCAAAAGCGACAAGCAGAGTCTTCTAGATAGATTTGCTTCCGAGTTACACAATTGCACAGTAACCATGAAGGCATGGAGATTTGAATCAGAGTTGGATTCATCTCATCTCAAACTGTACGAAGGGTGTTGAAATTTTGTGTATTAAAGCGGGTGGACAGTATTTCCGAGTCGCTAGGATCAGTGAGACAGTTAAACGAGTCAAGGTTTGGACACAACAATTATAGTAGATTTGTTTCCTGCAAAGATCGTGGGTTACACTTTTATGTGAACTTCATAGGAGGCAGAACGTCGACCTACCTATAGACAGTAAATGCAATAAACTTGCATTGAAATCGCGCTGCATATCGCTCGATTCAATTCAAAATTTGACAACTTTCCGGGACACATATAGCGGTGAGTTTTATATCATTTTCTCTGTCTATTGTAGTAGATTTGTTTCCTGCAAAGATCGCTGGTTACACTTTTATGCGAACGACATACGAGACCGAACGTCGACCTACCTATAGACAGTAAATGCAATAATTTTGCATTGAAATCGCGCTGTACGCCGCTCGATTCAACTAAAATTTTAACAACTTTCCGGGAAACATATAGCGGTGAGTTTTATATTATTTTGTTTGTCGATTGCAGTAGATTTGTTTCCTGCAAAGATCGCACGTTGCTCTTATGTGAAC
>Ga0210059_1002092_pt1 | contig 30992 bp, 17 predicted proteins | sample Ectturendosymbi2_FD_188042 | JGI IMG/M metagenome (GOLD analysis project Ga0210059, IMG submission 188042) | Ecteinascidia turbinata endosymbiont from Florida, USA - Sample 2 (SPAdes) (version 2) | ecosystem: Host-associated > Tunicates > Ascidians > Unclassified | place: Key West, Florida...
AGGAGCTAGGGCGTTGGTAAGGCAACTGAAATTGCTGGTTTTAGGCTGAAATCAAAGTACGAATATATCGTACCCCGGCTCTCAAAGTGTTAAAAAGGCTCCAGCTCCGGCTACCCAGTCCTGCATGAAACCATTTTCAGTCTGTTTGATAATACTTGAAATGTATTTTATAAGCTTAGTGAGAAACTGAGAACATACTTTACATCAGAGGTTCCCAACCGGGGGTACTCGTATCCCCAAGGGGTACGAGATTGAACATCAAGGGGTACGAAGATCCTTGGGTCACAGAGCAGCTTGTATATCTCTTATAGAGCAATATATATCTCAAAATTTTTTTGGGAGTACTAAGAATGCTCTGACCTGACAAAGGGGTACGAGCAGCAAAAAAGGTTGGGAACCCCTGCTTTACATACTTCACTGCCTCCGATTTTGGCCAGTCATTTCTGTTTCTTGTTATGGACATGCACTTTTGCTACCTACATGACATTATCTGCAAGTATATCTTTTGAGCTCACTGATTTTAGCTTTGTTAACAATATCATTACTGGTGGTTTTCTGGTGTTTACTGATTCTGTGAGGATGATGTTAAGTCCAAGTGATTGATCTTCTTAAATCAGAAATGGTAAATAGTTGTTGCATTTCATTGACACACACATTTCAATTTGCCTTGCTACAGAATATCTAATGATTTGGCTATGGATATTTTATCTCATGTTTTCAGCGCATTTTTGCATGTGATTGAAGGGCTATGATTAAAAAAGTTCATAGACCATTTTAACATGCGATCAACCCTGTAACTCAGTAGCGCCCAACCTTTTTTGACCCAAGATCTACTTTTTAAGTAGTCACCCTCATGAGATCTACCAGTCCAGTGTCAACATCTCAAATCCACACACATCGATTCCAGCCTGCAGTAACTAACTTCACAACACTTTTTCTTGCTGTCGCAAGACAAACCCTTCCTTCACACACACATACACCAATCTGTTTGATGTTTGGCAAGCAATGACCTCCATGAACCAAACGGATACAAACCAAGAGGATCCCTGAGTTTGAAAAAGGGAAATTACTTCCTAACTTAGTCGGAGACCTGGCACTGGGACAAGGTGGCTAGCTTTTCATAGTCAGGAATGTAGGCGCAGCAGCTAGTTGCAAGGCGTAGACACGCTTCTAAGTGTTGATCTGTACTTGGGCTTGATGATTTTCGTTTGCGAGAAAGCAGACTCACACAAATAAGTTATCCAAAAAGAGCTGTCAGTTCAAGGCACATCTTCTGAGTTTGGGGTTAAATAATGTTTCTCCCACTCGGGTTGAACATGGTAGGTCTTGGCTTATTTAGTCTCATCCATGTTAACTTTCAATGTTGTGTAACCGCTCTGATCAGTGGCGTAAATAACAGGGGGAAGGGGTGCGAACAGGTTAAAAGTAAAAACCGGGCCCACACTTTGCTAATATTTCGGTATTTTATATTCTTTTGATTGTCAGTAGGTTGTTGTCTTTTGTGTGTTTCAGAAGTTTTGAAGTGTTTTCCGGTTATTTTTTTAGTAGATAAACCCGCATCCGGATTCACTATCATTTCTCAACATTTTTCTGTTTAAAATTAAAATGTAAAAATCAAAAATTTTCAGGACAATTTAAAGCACAAAAGCACTCGGTTGTTTGAAGGTAGGTAGTAACCCAGTATGGCACCTAATCCACAAATAGGAAGAAACAATTTTTACAAAAATACACCTTATCATTGTTTAACCACATACGCAGGCATGTGCAAAACAGACAAGTCTTTTTTGGTTTCCTGAGCATGCTTAAGCTGCTACACCTTGGGCCTAGCATCTGTAACCACATGCGTCAACTTCATACAAAGCGGTATAGACTCCGACTACAATCATCGATCCAACCATAATTTACCCCTTTTTATTACGTAAGAAATGACCACACAGACTCTTGCTACTGCCGAAATAGAAAAGTGACTCCGGATCCAGGTCCGGTTTTTCACAAATTTTTGACTCCGGCTCCGAAAGGAAAACGCAGAATCCTGCTGGAGTTGACTCCAGCACTCCGGATCCAGTGCCACCTCTGGTACAAACAAGTATTTTGAACTGATTGTATTGACAAACTCTTAACTGAAGCAAGAGCAACCGTCTAATCAACACAGTATTGAGGACATACATGCACACACACACGCAGTTCTAAAACGTTATGGTCTTAGTGCTCACTGACTTAACAAGTTTCATAACACTAATATGATACCAACAACTTGCAGGAATCTAACGAGGGAGCAAGGGGGGCAAAATCCCCTGGGCGCCTAATGACTGCAGGGGCTGCCAAAAAGTCCCAGCAATGTCACAAGTACTTTCTTCAATACACTACATTTGCTTCCGAAAGACCTTAGGAGGGCGCCAAACTTGTTTCTTGCCCAGGATGCCATCTAACCTCGTTACGCCCCTGTTCCTAGGTCTCAGTCAGGGCTGTGGAGTCCAGAGCCGGATCGCAAGCAATTTTGGATGGCTTGAGCAAAAACTTTTAAATGGTGTAGCCAGAGCCTGAAATTTGGGTTCTGGTTACACAGGCATAGTTTGTGTAGCAAGGGAATTGTACAAATAATACAATGGTTTTCAGTTTTCAATGGAGCAAATCATTCTGGACCCAGAGTCAGAGCCAAAATCTTTTAGATGTCGGAGACGGAGCTGGAGTCAAAAAATTTCGATGCCTGGAGCTGGAACCAGAGCCTGAAATTTGAGTTCTGACTCCACAGCCTTGGTCTCAGTAATCAGCACGTCACTTTATCACACCATTACAACACGTGGCCAGCAACTGCAGACTTCCACTGTTAGGTGTTATTGAAACAAATGTCACAATATCAGTTGCGGGCCACGTTGCCTCAGAGAAGAAATCTTTACAATCATTACAAGGCAGATGGATGATTAATTAGAAGCCATTGTAGAAAAAAAATATCCAACAGACCCCGCGTCGACTTGGGAACAGTCCGCGGTCTACCAGTAGACCACAGTCAACTGGTTGGCACCACTGCTGCAACTTTTGCACATATGCCATAGAATAAAAAAGGTAAATTATCTAATCATTAAACCTTGACTCAAGGGTTGTAACTGGGTTAGAAAACCCTGTTCCATCTCATTTAATACATTGTCCAACCAAAGCAAAACACATTTCAACATCTTGAAAATGTTGAAATATATAGCAACTATATAAACAGATCATACCCTTAATTTATAGACAAGTGATGCTATCCAGCTACGTTTGCTTGACCTTGATCTACAATTGTATTATTAAATTGAAACCATTATTAACATGTTTGTGTTTAATTTGCATTATGCTCAGGTAGGCCTTTGGTTATTTTTAATTCTTACAAATGTTGATTACCATTTTGAGAGCTGGCGTACAATATATTCGTACTTCAATTTCGGTCTAAAAAACAGCAGTTTTCGGTTGCCTTACCAATGCCCTAGCTCCTTCGCTGATTGCGCTAGAGAGCTGTTCACAGGCTCAAATGGATCAGCCAGTCTTTTAGATTGCACTTGAAAAAAATTTTTGGTTGTTGGTTGCAGATTTTTTGTGAATGACTTCATAAATCAAGTAGTATTTGGGCCATTTTGGCTCATGTTACCTGGCCTAGGGCCCAACCGCCAGGCCAAAGTATTTTGCTAAAGTTTTCATTGGAAACTAGGCCTGAGTCGGAGTCTTTGATCGACTTTCTAGCATTTCTGGTTCAAACATTATGATCTAAAATAAACAAATTAATTAATTATCAAATTAGTCAAATATTTTTATTACTTCAGATAACTTCTGAACCCAAAACCCCAGCAGGTCATCCAAAGTATCAAAAACTCGGATTGTAGCCTAGTTTGCAATAAAAACTTCAGCAAAATACTATCATCTAACAGTTTGGGCCCAAGGCTAGGTGAAGTGGGCCAAGGTAGCATAAAAGTCCTCTACGTATGACGTCACTCCCAAAAAATCCACAACCCCCAACCAAAAAAAGTTTTTTTCAAGTGCAGACCAGAAGACTTGCCGTGTCTTTTAAGCATTTGAACAGTTCTCTACCACTTTCGGCACCTGAGTACACACGTGCAAAGCCATGTGCGATCCGGTTGTTTTGGCGCGAACTGCTTGATTTAGACCAGCTGCAAAAGTATTAATATACTGCTTTCAACCAGTCACAATGGAAACCGCTGGTTTGTATGGTAAGTCTATTGCCCCTTGTTTGAGTGGCCTTGCAAAGAAACTTGTTGATATGTCTGGTGCTCTCAGGGAGCAACAGTGGCTCCCACCAGCACATGCCCCAGACTGTGGTCAGCGGGAATGCTGTTAGCATAATGGCCTGTGTATAAGTCAGATCTGATTTTAGCTATTCCCAGTGTATTATCTAGTAATCCTGCCTGCCACTTGCCTTTGTTTGAATGCACAGCTATTGCTTGACTGAATTTGTTCTACTCCAATGGTTCTTAACCTAGGGTAAATTTATCCCTGGGAGTAGATTTCATCTTTCAAGGGGGTAAATTTACTGAACCATAAAACGTAGCCAATGTAAATGTTTATAAATCATTCTAAACTGTACGAGTTTAATTTCATATTTTCAATAAATGAGCACCAGTGAGTGTATTGGGTGTAAATTTGCTAATCTTGTTTTATAAAATGGTAAAATATGTAAAAAAGGTTAAGAAACACTGTTCTACTCCAATAAACTATTCCTATGTGCTTGCACAACTTTATCATAAATTCTGTTTATGAAATTTTTAGAACCTTTCTCAGAAAAAAGCACACATATTTGAAAATTCATGTAAGCCTAAAGTATGCACAAACCAAATTGGATTGCTTATTGGACAAATATGGAAACAAATACATATCGTATTTATTCAATTGTAGGCTGTGGCTTATATTTTTTTTCATTTTGTGCAGCTTAATTTTTTTCTTTAGCTTGTCAAAAGGTCTAGATCAGTGATTGTCAACCATGCTTCTGAGAGCTGCCATGTGGACCTCAAGCATCCTGTGTGGCTCACGGCACTCTTTTGATAACACCTCTAATGTTTTGTGTTAAAGACTTTGTTGTGCAATAAAATAAAACGTGTCAATTTATTTGTGTTAAAACATTTTAGTGCTGTTCTCTAACAAAATGATACGTATGGATTTAGCTCCCTACAGTGAATAGGTTGACAACCACTACTGGTCTAGTTGATGCTCAATCTTTCCTTAGCTACATTTTTTTGACCAAATTCTTTTTTGTATTCTTTTTGGCATCATGTGCAAACGTGCAAGCTCCATCACAAGAAGTGGTAGTTGCAGTGGTGTAAGCATCATGATGAAAAAGGCAGTTGTACCACTACCAGTGGTGCAAGCATCATTACCAGGATTGCCAATTAAACATAAAATGTGCTAGTGTAGAACACGGAAGTATCTCATAACATAGGCTTGGGTAACCTATGTTCAAGAACGGCTTTCAATCATGGGTGGCTTACATTAATTTCATAACACCATTTCATGCAGCTTAATATTCAAGGGTGCCTTGCAATTAAGGACGGCTAATAGTCGAAAAAATACAGTATAGAAAAAGACACAAGATTCCTACACAAATTTGAATATAAATTTCCATAATATTTCTATGACAAAGAAGATGGATATCCATACTTCTCCCAGATTTTCTGAATTTCTATAATCGCTCACCATAAAATGTCAGTTTTCACAACTCTTATTACAGGTACCTTGTAAAACCTCGTGTGAAAGACAGATTACAGTGTAAAGATGGATATCTGTTATTAGTGGATCTTGGTTGCGGATATAAAATGACATAACTGGAGTCGCCAAAACCAATATTTTACAGACTGCAATGACACCACAACGGCAGTAAAAATAATATTTTTTGCTGGTGTATGCCTAAATTTCAAAAACTAGATCGCTCTTACACTAAGGTTTAAGGTTAATTCCCTTCTTGGTAAAAACCTCCAGTCGGACCAGAATATAGGTTTAACACTAACAGTTGCGAAAATAGAATTGAAAACATCGCAACCTTTTGACATTACTGATTGCATGTTTGGGGGAAGGTTTTATGAAAATGCATTTAAAAAAATATTTTTCCATTGTACCTTTACCTAGACTTACCATAATTTCTTAGGCTTAAACCGGGACAAGTTCAAAACTATGAATGAAATAATCTGACGAGCGGCCGAAAGCCTGAGCTTGGCAAATTTTATACCTTAATTATTTGTTTTAAGATTGTCTGAGAACACATATCAAGTATTGTACTTAGATTGAAAGGGAAAATTTTTGTTACTTTGTTTTAAAGTTTTATCCAAATTGGAAGTTATCTCGCAACATCCTTGTTTGATCTCATGATGAAGGGCTTTTATAAACTAATTTACCTTTAACGCAGTTACGAACAAGAAATAACACTAACTCACAAATCGGACATTTATACAAAGAAAATACACTTCGCCACGTTATATGCGGGGATGCGTTCAGAGATAATTGGCTTCTGTGTTTGACCATTCGTATTTTTCATAACAATACATCATCATCAGGGTGGAGTTCATCTTGAAATTTTCACTGAAGTGAAATTCTGGGACATTTTGCTAACTGGGACGGGACACCGGGACAGACGTTAAAATCGAGACAGTCCTGGCCAAACCGGGACATATGGTAGGTCTACCTATATTTATTACATAACAAGTTTTTTTTCCACTCCAGTTAGGTCATCACACATCCATTAATGATATCTGCACTGACAGACATCTGTTCTTTACATTGTACCCGATTATGTCATTTTATATCCGCAACCTTGATTCTTTATTACTGATGGTTATCTGTCTTGCATAGAGCACCCTTGTTCCAGACTTAACTTTTCCAAATGACATGGTCAAGTGCACCCAGGTCAAACCAAAGCACTATAATATTTAGGTAGTATCTATTTTACCGCAACGATGCTGGCGGCAACAGATCAGCTGGAGCTATTGTGCCGCCAATCAAACATTTGGTCTTGTGGCATGACACAATACAAAGAAAAAGGTCACTTTTTCAGGAACACGCTGCCCTGCTTGTGGTGTAATGGTTAGGTGTTACAGCTGCTATCCCAGTGGTTGGCAGTTCGACTCTTGCCTTGCTGACTTTGTTTTTTTCTTTGCTTTTTTCCAGGCTCCGTGTAGGTGTTACCTTTAGGGGATAGTGTTGTTAGGCTGGGATTAGGGTCAGGTTAAGACTAGGGTTAGTTTATAATTACGGTTAGGTTAGCGTTACCTTAGTGTTAGTGTTAGCTTAGCATTAGATTAGCTTAGTCACTAGTGTTAACACTTTGGCACCCGGGTGGTTTCGGGGATTTTCGGAAAAAAAAACGCCTAAATGCACATGGCTTTGCGTGGGAATTTCTCCGGTCTGGTATGCTTTACAGACCCAGTAAAAGTCTCAAAAGACATGGCAAGTCTTCTAGTCTGCACTCGAAAAAAAAATTTTTGCTTGGGGGATGCGGATATTTTGGGAGTGACGTCATAAGTGCAGGACTTTTAGGCCACCTTGGCCCACTTTGCCTGGCCCTGGGCGCCAACCATTAGGTGGAAGTATTTCGCTGAAGTTTTTACTGGAAACTAAGCTACAATCCGAGTCTTTTGATAATTTGGATGACCTGCTGGGGTTTCGGGTTCAAAAGTTGTGATGTAAGTTAGTAAAAATATTTGACTAATTAGTTAATTAATTAATTTGTTTATTTTAGATCATAACTTTTGAACCAGAAACGCTAGAAAGTCGATCCAAGGCTCAAAAGACTCGGACTCGAGCCTAGTTTCCAATCAATGGCAATGAAAACTTCAGCGAAACACTTTGGCCTAGCGGTTGGGCCCTAGGCCAGGCAACATGAGCTAAAATGACCCTAAAACTACTTCACTTATGACGTCAGTCACAAAAAATCCACACCCCCAACCCAAAAATTTTTTTTCGAGTGCAATCTACTAGACTGGCCGATCCGTTTGAGCCCTTGAACAGCTCTTTAGCGCAATCAGCAGAGGAGCTAGGGCGTTGGTAAGGCAACCAAAAACTGTTTTTTAGGTCGAAATCGAAGTACGAATGTATCGTACGTCGGCTCTCAAAGTGTCAAAGATAGGTTAGCTTAGCATTAGGTTAGGGATAGGTTAGCATCAGCTTAGTGTTAGGTTAGTGTTAGCTTAGCATTAGGTTAGCTCTAAGCTTAGCTTTAGGTTAGGGTTAGGTTTGAGTTAGGATTAGCTTAGGGCTACAGTTAGGGTTTCGTTGTAGGTTTATCTTTTACTTATAATAGTCTTTCCTTTCTACCAAGCCTTTTGCTGCTGCGATCCTGGCGGCAAAATAGACACTGCCTAATATTTAACATGATGAAAATAAAATTATCTATCTATCCTATGACAGTATCAGAATACCATATTATCAGAATGCATGTCAAAAGGTTTGGAAAATTATTTCCTTTTTCCACAGTAACAGAACAAAATTTTTTCCTGACTTTTCCAGGCTAGAAAATGACTCATCTTTTTTACATACTTTTCCAGACTCTGTAGGCCCTGGTTGGTGGAGCTTTTGTTTACTGCTCAAATAATTGCCAATAAAAGAACAAGTAATACACATGAGTGGGATGAGAAACAAAGATTTAATGTTCAACCACACAGTCAGTACTGTACAGTAGAGTATTGCATAACACAAGAAAAACCAGTCTTGAAACCAAATAACAAGAGAGCGAATCTACAACGCTATCAAAAACATGGCGGACGCGCCTCAACATAAATGTCTCGTTCAGCTCGGAACAACAAACAAGCACGGCGTCGCATTGCTACGGGTAGTGTACACCAACTGCCGTGTGCGTGTTAAGGCTCACCATACGTCTTAAAGTTTCACTTGCTTTCAGTTTCAGCATGCTTAGCCACCTTGAAAATATGAACAACATAAACATCTGTTTGTCCTGTACTGGATAACGTTTGCATACAACGAAGCGTATTTCTTTCTAATAGTCACCATGCACTCTCGCAGTCAAACGACTATCCTCGATAAGCCCAGACTAGCGTTTCCCTCCAAACGCGATTACGCTTTGCGTAAGTGGATACCACAGCATGATGATGGTTACAAAACCACCGAAAGTTGCATATTTAAGATACGTCATTCAGTATTATGACCAATTTAAATGCAAAGTATTCTTGCTTATTTGCTACATGCACTGAAATAACCAGTGGAATACTATTAATAAAACAGTTAAATTTCTTGTAAAAAATTAAACTATTTTACCTGGAAACACTGCACTTCATGAAAAATGATGAAGTGTTTACAGGTTCGTTTCGGCATTTTCACCACGGGCTTATTCACCCGTGATGGCGCGAAACGCACAACCATCCACGCGAAAATGTGATGACACGGGATTATGGATTTGGATCAGACTTGAGTTCGCGCAGTGGTTCGTCCAGTAATTTTTTTACAAACTGAAACACAAAAATAAAAAGACTCTGCTACGGATGAAAATCAATTGAAGTATGCAACCAGCAGCCAGTGTCTTCTACACAGCGCGTGTGCTATTTGCCATCCATGACCTCCCATCTTCGAAGGGGAGCTAGGCAGGTGGGTTTATTCATCAATTTTTGTGATTCCGACCACAAATTAACAGGAATGCAATGGAAAGCATAAAATACAAATGCCAAAAAATCAACTGCATGTTAACAAAAATACGAGAAACGCAATTGAGGACATGGGAAATTTGCAAATGGATGTGAATTAAGGTTCTCTTTCAAAACAGACCTGTTCATAACAGACCACTCAAAACAGACCACGTTCGTTACAGACCTATTCAAAACTGACCGGTTCATAACAGACCACGTCCATAACAGACCCATTCATAACAGACCAGTTCATAACAGACAGTGGTGGACTTAGGGTTGCGGAGGCCCGAGGCAAAGCTGAAAAGGGGGCATACTCAGTCAACCGTGGCAAGACCTTTTGATCAAGCCTAGGAAAGAGAGATGCGGCCCACCCAAGGATACAACTGACATATAAGAAAATGCAAAAGGGTATTCGTGATGCACACCATTAAAAACATTGAAAGTTGGGGAGACAAAGCTAGCGACACATAACAGTTAAGCGATAGCAAGCTATCATCGCCCCCTACCTCTCTAGGTTTACAGTTGCTATTGAGGTCCCCTTTGAAAACAAAGTACTTTCACACTGTAGTTGTTGGGGGTTCCGTTGAAAGCACGGCACTTACACATTACAGTTGCTATTGGGAGCCCTTTGAAAGCAGAGTACTTATAGCCTACATTGCAGTTGCTACTGGGAACATCCCTGAAAGCAGAGTAGCCTACTTACACATTACAGTTGCTATTGAGGGCCCCTTTGAAAGCAGACTACTTACACATTACACTTGCTACTGGGGGCCCTACTCTCTTGACAGCAGAGTAGTTACGCACTGCAGTTGCGGGCCCCTTTGAAAGCTGCGTAGCCTACCTGTACATTACAGTTGCTGTTGGGGTCCTTCTGAAGGCAGAGTAGGCTACCTGCACACTGAAGTTGTTGTTGGTGCCTCTTTGAAAGCAGAGAACCTGCACATTACCGTTACTGTTGGGGTCCCTTTGAAAGCAGAGTAGCCTACATACATACTACAGTTGCTGTTGGGGCCCCTTTGAAAGCAGGGTAAGCCTACTTACTTTTGATCTGCTTTGGAGTATACAGTATTATATGAGTGGATAATACTTTTTCACCAAAAAACGAGGAATTCATGCGCGAAACACGTCGAGGGGGCCCGATGCAAGTGCCTCGCTTGCCTCCACTTAAACCACCACGGATAACAGACCCGTTCAGAACAGACTCGTTCATAACAGACAATCTACATAACCAGGGCCTGGGTTTGCCAGATCACTTGAAATTTCTTCAACGACATTTTGTCGCTTTTTTATTATAGATACAGTAGGCTACTTTCGGCAAGTTTTCACGTTTCGCCTAGGCAAGCCAGAATAAGTTAACCATGTACGAAATTAAAAACTAAACAATACACATTATCAGGCGCGTAGTCAGAAATTTTGATAAGGGGTGCCAACAAGAATCAAGTCTCTGCATTTAAATATATAATGCCCCTTGTTTTTAATAGCATCATAGGTGTCAATAAGGACAATCATGTAGCCACAGAAGAAATGTTCAAACCCACAATATTCAGCGAGACAAGATTTTGTTTTCTTTTGCGCTGTATGCGTTTCGATGATCGTGAAACCAGGGACGAACGTAAAAAGAGGACCCATTCGCTGCCGTGAGCAAAATTTAGGAAGTTTTTATGATCAACTGCAAACAGCGCTATTGTCCAGGAGAAAATACGACGATAGATGAGCAGCTGCTGGCATTTAGAGGTCGATGTGTTTTTCGGATGCATATAGCGCATAAACCGGTAAATGATAGTTTGAAACTCGTGATGATCTGCGATTCGTAAAGCAGTTACATGCTGAATCCCTTACCATACCTGGGGAAGAAGACAAAAACACCAGATACTGTTACTTTAGGACATTACATGGCTATGGAATTGTGCAAGCCGTATTGCGGTAGCAAAAGAAACATAACTGGTGATAATTGGTTCGCATCAGTGCCACTGGTGAAGGACTTGCTGGAAAAAGGATTAACCTAAGTTGGCACTATTCGGAAAAATAAAGGGTCATTCCTGAAGAGATGACAGACAAAACCAGCTTCCAACCTAGGCAGTGTGCAAGGGCGTACGCAAGGGGGTTGGGGGGGTTGGATTAACCCAAAAGGGGGTTAGATTAACCCTCCCCTTGGGCTTGATGTTTTACAAAAACCCTTGAGCTTGATATTTTACAAAAACTTTATTACCCGCGCAAAGGAGATTAAGTGTTTTCGCATACTTTTTGCTTGTTAATTTGTCGACTTATTGCAAATACCACGGAATGAATATGCATGCAAATTTCAAGGAAGATTGTAAATGGGCCAAAAAGTAATAATTAGGTTTTGGTGGGAATCTGTGTTATCGTCTGCATCCAGAAACCATCTCACCACTTTTTGCAGACCTTTCGTCCATTAAGCATGTTTAAGATTGTGCTCCGCGATTGTTCACTTTATCCGAAACAATCAAGGGCGTACGCAAGGGGGTTAGGCTTAACCCCCCTTGAGCTTGATATTTTACAAAAACGTTATTACCCGCGCAAAGGAGATTGATTAATTGTTTTCGCATACTTTTTGCTTGTTAATTTGTCGACATACTGCAAATACCACGGAATGAATTTGCATGCAAATTTCAAGGAATATTGTAAACGGGCCAAAATGTCCCCGTTCTCCGGTGTCCCTGCTGTTGCAATTGACTGCATCGTCTTGAACTACTGAGGCAAGCACAAGAGAAACATGGCAATTCGGGGCATTAACTAACAGGAAAGCAACCAGCAGCAATAGAGCTCCCTCACTGAGTTCGCTCTCCTACTACTAGGTTGCACTATCATTATATAGGGATAAGAGAATTACGATAATTCGCTTGTGGTGACTATCACAGTGACTTGTTACTCAAGGGCACCATCTAGCGGTGAGCATTTATTTGCATGTGGCGTCATCTTGTTCTTGCAATGGCAAATTTAGGTTAAAAAAATTTTGAAATTAGCTCAGAGGTTGCAATCAGAAATTCCAAAAGACTGTCCGTAAATAGCATCGTAATATACAAAAGTAGCTTCTTTCGCTGCTAAGAGTAGAGGCTCATCCGAATGACCAGCTTTAAATAAGCGTGTCACACGAGATGACGACTTTGCTGCCTCAACAGAAGATTTGTTTTGTGGTTTCCAAGTGGTTGTCACTATCAGAGCGTCCGCCATGGTTAATTGAAATAACAGATAATTCTAATTCAGCATAGTAATTTTTAGATAAGGTCGAAGTCAAAGACTAAAGAAGAAACTGTTAGATAAAGACAAATTACATCGGCCTACCAGTATTTTCAGAGTGATTTATTGAAGTGAGCAAATGATAAATATTGTTTTGCGGAAGGGAATGAGTTATAAGCAAATCATTTCTAGCCGTTTGTACGTTCGTTAAGAACTTGTTCGCTCGCTAGTCGAACACTTTCACAGGTGAAGAAAGAAACTCTTACATCAATAATGTAAATGTTAATTATTTGAAAATTCCCAAAAAGCATCGCGGGCCTCACAAAACGACCTCGTGGGCCACATGCGGCCCACGTGTTTGAGACCCTGATCTAACACAACGAAACAAAAAGAACTAGATCCCACATCGCTCTTCAGCAAGTTGGCTGAACAGACCAATCTCAGCCTGCTAATACTCGTGTGGGAAGGGGTGTGTTGGCTGACTGAACGCCTAACCGGGACTTGTTGGTTGACTGACCGGGACAAAGCCTTTAAACCGGGACTGTCCCGGCTAAAACGGGACATGTGGTATGCCTACTGCTAAGACTGATCAGCGCAAGCGCTGGCCCCATTGTCTATATTGCCTATTTCTGTAGCATGATAGAACTGTTGCTCGAGCTCAAAAACAGCAGTTGTCAACATAGAAGCATTCAGGCATTTGATAATGTTTCAGCAGGGAAAAAGGAAAACTAAAAGTTTGCTGGATTTCTAAAACAAAAAATCGAAAGATTTCTTGCGTACTATATGCGCATTCTCAATTCTAGTGCAGTTTAGCAAGATTCGACCTTTCAAACGGGGTTGTGCGTCAGCCAGTCCAGCCGCACTTTTTCTATGCTTGACTGCTCGTATTCCACAAGACATTATAGCGCAGTTTCATTTTGTAGTTGTAAATTGCGCTGACGCATTGATGAGTGTGTTTTACTCCCCTGTTTTAGCGCGCAGCCTGATATTTTTGCAGTAATGAACTGTTGTGTCGTAGCGTTGAGTGTGTTTTCTTCCGATATCCTAACTTGGAGCGCTAATAGTTTATATTCAGTGCAATGACACACAAAATAAGGGGAGTGGATGTAGAAAAATATGCATATTATGTCAACAAACTTCGCAAAAAAGTTGGTTTGGAAGCATGAACATGACGTCAAATTGTAACGTCACAAACAGCGCACACCAAACACAGATGACCACCATATGCCACTGAAGGACCCCCCCCCCATGAAAACTTTCTGCGTGCGCCACTGGCAGTGTTCATTTCTTTTCGATGACAGCACAACTCTGCTAACCTTGTGTTGCCTAAATAAGTCATCAAAAAAACTTGTTACACTCCTTTCATCAATGCATACACAAGCTGATATTCATGAAAAGGGAAAGCCGGAAATAATTATGTATTACAACAAGACCAAAGGAGTGGTGGACACATTTGACCAAGACTCCCCCATCAATTCCTGCAGCAGAATGACTCGAAGATGGACTTTGGTTATATTTTATGTCATGGGATGGTGAATACCGCGGGAGTTAATGCTTCAATCCTGTACCACAGCCACACGGTCAATCAAGAAAAAAACAAAAGGGTCGGAGGTTCATGAAACAACTTGCACTTGAGATGATACGGCCATGGGCGGAGATAAGGCTTGCTCAGTCAACACTTCAGTTGGCGTCAGAGAAGCGGTGAAAATGACATTTCCTCAACTTGCGATCGTTTCAACATTGCCGGGACCAGTACATCTGCCAAAGCAAAAGAGGTGCAAGATTTGGCCTTACAGTAGAGACAGGAAGACCAAACAAATGTGCACTGTGTGCCACCAACCTTTGTGCAAGGATCATGCCCAACTTGTGCTTATATGCACTGACTGCTATCCTGCAGGTAAGACAAGTTGCAAGCTTTCATTCACAGCATGGTATTTGTGTAGTTTTATTTATGTTAATTGCAAACAACCGTGTTTGGTTTGTTGAGAAGAACTTACAAGCATTTTTGTAGTTTTTTACAGTCAATAAACTTTTTTAACGATTTATTTGCTTTGTAGTGCCGAACGTTACATCTGAGTAGACTTCACACCAAACCATGTTACAAAAAATGCGAAAAAAATAGTTGTACAGCAAACAGCAAGTTTGACTTGAAGTGCAACATGTTTTTTTGGCAGATACGACATCGGATGACGAATTTCGAGAAGACCTACACCCTGACTTCATATGAAGAAAAAACGGATCTCAAACGCTCATGACATTTTCTACGGACAAATCAAACCTCCCCCCTAAAAAACAGTTGTAGGGAGGTAGAGTGTATAAAATTTGTATGCAATCTGTGTTTCACTGTGTAAATACGATTTTGTTGTGAAACTGATTAAAAAATAGGCGTCAGGAATTCAAAAATAGTTTGACCGGAAATAACGGAGGTCACATGTTGCAGGCAGCCGTGATCAAATTGTGGGTTGCATAACACCCTTCATTTCCCGACTCATATAGTGTTTTATGGTTTCCTGAAGACTTTGATCACACCTTGTCTGGAACAACGAAAGTTGCCTGGAATGCGTGTGATGATGTGGCACAACTTTCTTAAAAATGCAAAAGCTCCAAATTATATTGAACTTGTGGAACACATGATAAATTTGATTCCTACAAACATATGGGTTGCAACATGTCTTTGAAAATACACTTCTTACATTTGCACATGGACTTTTTCCTTCAAATTGTGGTGACCTAAGTGACGGACATGGGGAGAGTTTCTAATAGGATATTGCAGGAAGCCCGTAACCAGGTTGGGACACCAGGGGTGGCGAAGTTTTCTGAGAGGAGCCCAAATTTTTTAAATTATGTCCAATGAAATTTGGCAGCAAAGGAATGAAATCTGGCCGTTAAAATCAATGGAAATCGTGGTGCAGAGCAAGAAATGTTTCAACATAAGTTTCAAAAGAAATTGTACCATTTCAACAGGAATTCCCAATTTAGGAGTGTGATGTAAAAAAATTATCCAACTGGACATCCGGTGATGGACAAAAAATCCGACTCCGACTCCACCCACAAACCTCCGACGCTGCAACCCTGCACTTGAAGTAACTAATACAACTGAAAGTCGGAGTTGAATGGGACTTCCGACTGCACAGCCCTAGTGCGGAGATCGTTGATGTAACCCAGTGGTTCTTAACCTTACAACACGCCGAATCATTTCGCAGTTTCCCAAGTTTTTGTCGAACCCCATTTTGCCCGATATAAGAAAAAGTAAAAATGGGTTACTCAAATGAAATCAACGAACAGTTCATATTTAACTACTGTCATGTTTCAGATGACCTACGTCGAACTCTGGTAAAGAAACACTGATCTAATCCAATCTATTTGATAACTGTTCAGGTAAGGTGAATATTAACTTGCGGAATTGATTCCCAAATACTTCAGCATAAATACCTACGAGTAATCGAATCGGACACCATTGAAAATCTAGACAAGGTTTCATCATAATCAGTGGCGTAACTAGAGGTTTGAGTCAAGGGGGTCAAAACTCAGCTGAAGGGGACCCATTGGCCACCGTTTGGGTACGCAATAATTCATTCCCAAAAACTCATATCCGTTATGCCACAAAAGCAGAAAATAGTTTTCGGGTGATTTAACGAGCTTCAATTGAGTAAATGACTTAAAGTAGAATTTCACGTTTTCATATAACATATCCTATCTAAAATTGATACCCATCACAGTCCCGTCGCGGGGGATTGGTGGGCTTATCCCCCCCAAATTGAAATATGAAACACTGTAAGTTAGTGGAATTTTTGTCAAATTTGAATGTGAAGCCCCCCTTGTACGAACGTAAAGCCCCTCTATTGACGACTTTCTGGCGACGGTTCTGACCCATCAGTGACTTGTGCCTAAGTAAGGTCGGCTTATGATTTGTTGGAAGATCCACGACACCCAGGGGCGTAACGAGGCAAGAAGCAAGTTTGGCGGCACCCCCTTGTTCGAACCTGATGAATGGCTTTCGGAAGCCAATGTACCGTATTGAAGAACTTGTTGTTCATCCGGATCTTCGCTTAAACCGGATAAAATCGTCGGTCGAATCGAATCCGGATTGATTTACTGTACCGTCATGGAGCACCACAGTCGTAGGAAAACACGTTATCTCATATACGTTCGTACGAGCTTTTCTTAGGTTTATTCCTATGAGCGCTGAGAGAAATGTAAAGGGCTGTCACTCGGGAATATTGAGGAATAAACGTACAAAAACCGTGATTTTTAAATCCTACGCACCAATAGACTTTTGTCCTATTTGAACTTCAACGCACCAGAACCAGCGCGAGGAAGCCATTGATCAGCACGACTGTCGCATGACGGGCGTTTCAAGTTCGTATGATCGATAGCGACCAAACCAACATCGACGCCATCACAAGTTCCGCGGAGTAGTTTGTTGTAACTATCACTTCCTGTCTTGCAAGCCAAACCCGTTTTCTTTGTAACGATCCTAAATTGGCAAGACTCCCAACTGAGCAGCCTGTGCCTGCAGCACGAAGTGTGTGGCACACCATTCAAAATCATTTTAAATAAAAACAAATAGCACGCAGTTCAAAGTTGACTGTTTGCCAAACACACTCAACACAGTGAGCACACACGTTGCAAAGACAGCTGCCGTTGTCTAGCAACAACACGGTGGCGGCATGTTCTCTACGAAGTGACAGCAGCATCGGATTACAGACAGGTAACTTTCACCTGAACGGCGACTGCTGCTCATAACAGTGGCGTTTTGTTCGGGGGGGGGGCAGTCAACTGACGTACGTCCGACTGTTCCTTTCGTTTATTTCGTTTTGGGGCGGGGGCATGGCCTCTTCGGCCTCATTCTGACTGCGCCACTCTCATAGGACTACGCCATTTTCAGCAACTACCACTCATACGAGCCTGCTTGCTAGCGTGGCGATTGACAGGCTAATCCTGTCAACATGCCCACAGCGCCACAGCAAGATTTTCTAGGTTTGCGCGCAAAGATTCAGTTCTGCTCGACGCGTTTTGTGATCCACAGCTGAAGAGACCGTTCGACTCTTCCGAGGTAGATGTAGGTGAGCGCCGAGGTCACGCAGACGACGAGGAAGGACAGAGACTCGTACAAGAATCGAGACGCAAAGATCTGCCAGACCATGAGGTGCCTGCGGTGCAGGAAGGCGGCGGTGATGCAGCCAATCAGCTGTAACACAAACACGTGACCTCAACACGATTGTCGCATCACATCCACAGGTGCGGTACGCCGTTGTTGTTGATATAGTGCAGCTAGCCGGCACAAAGCTTCAACTTCAAGAGGCTTTTTCATCTCAGCAAGACGATCCGAGGTGAAAGACACCTTGGTAACGCCAGTTTCAGGGAAGGGGCGATAAAGGAAAAGTTGTGCGAAACTGCTGGTTTGAAGAGCTCGAGAAAAAATGTGTGCTTCTTTAGGACCTAACACCAATGAAGGATAATATTTTGGTTGGCATGGAACTCCATACAACAACGTTCGCAAGCATTTCGTAGTATTGAGCTGAATGCATGACTTTATCAGTAAACGATTCGATTCCGCGCTGATTAACTTCGAACATTGAACGAACTAACCAACCAGGTCTTAGGCATACCGAAAAGCCTCACACCCTTTCCCATTCGCTCCCGCCACAAGGTGAGAACCGCAGGGTTTGCCCTCCACGGCACAAGTTGCTTTCACCCTACACAGCGCCTCTGTCGTTAACTTTGCACCTCAGCGTGTTAGATTGTCGTTAACTTTGCAACACGGTGCGATAAACTGTTTTCATAAAACTGTTTCCATCAGCTTAAACTGTTTTCATAAAACTGTTTCCATCAGCTTCGCACGCAACACGGCATGTTCGATTGTCATTGACTTTGCAACAGGGTTGCGGAGTCGGAAGCAAAATATCCGACCTTTACAAACGTTCCGACTCCGACTCCTTAACATAAAAGTAATGAAACTTGGCTGTTAAAATCAATGGAAATCGTGGTGCACAGCAAGAAATCTTGTTTCAACAAAAGTTTTAAAAGAAATTGCATCGTTTCAGCAGGAATTTCGAATTTAAGAGTGTGATGTAAAAAATGACCCAATTGGACATCCGGATTCGGAGTCGGACAAAAAATCCGACTCCGACTCCCAGTGTTGTCAGGAATCCGACTCCACCCAAAAACCTCCGACTCCGCAACCCTGCTCTGCAACACGGTTTGTTGTTAGCCTTGCTACACAGCCCGTCCGACCTGTTCAGTGCAACCTACCTTGGTTGCGTGCAGCGTCAGGTGCTTTGAAAACGCGTCATCAATCGCTGGCCAGAAATCTCCAGACTGAATGAAGTTTAGCTCGCTGTCAAACTTGAACTGGCTCGCTGCTATCCACCTTCCTCGACCCACCGGCCACAGGACGACCAGGGGAAGTAGAACTGGTGAAAAGAACGATAATGTGTGAAAAAATGGCGACCGTTTCTGTCAGCAAGATTAACTCAAGGTTGACTGAGGTCTAGACTGTGTGAGAAAAACATGTTGCAGCTTTTCGTTTGTTCGGCTGAAGCAGGATATCGTAAAATTTGACATTCCACAGTAGTTTTGCACAAAAAACAAGCTCCTGTCCATAAAAACGTCCCAGAGTTCCAGGATTACACAATCAACGAATCGCCCTCACAAAACCAAGAGCGCTAAAAATATTTGAAGAATAAGTCTGCCACCACTGGCACTGATGGCGGGAAATTCATCCGAGCGGCTTCAGGAAATTAGCAAGCATCTTTTGTAAGATTCTCAGGTGCGTGGCTAAACTTATTAAAGATTTCCTTTCTTCAACTGATCGTTAAGCACGCCCGACCAACTTTTGCGACAGGCAGAACAGCTTTATAAACGAGCGACATTTGGGCAGAACCAAATCGGTTATTATCAACGATTTCCAAGCATCCAAAGGTGATTCACGCGCACATAAATCAGAAGCAGTTCTGCGCCATGCAGATGAATTTCAGAATCTAACTTCGAGTCTTTGGTCAACTTCTGGTGTTTGTGGCAAAAAATGAAAAAAATAAAAATACGTTTGAAAACATTTCAGAAAAGCTTTGAAATCTGTTGACATCGCAATAAAAGCAGATGAAGAATCCACAAAAAGACAAGCGCTTTCAACACTTACACGTGTGCAGAACTTGCGAAGCGAAAAGATTCAGCGTCACCATCAGTGCCGGCAGAGCGACGGTGGGGTGGTTGCCACGGAAACCAACAAATGCAGCGTTCCAAGGAATGGATGAAATCGACGCTTGGTGACCGGTCGCAAACCACCAGAAAGACGACGACAGAGACCACAACAGCACCGCTTCCCACGACGCCAGGCAGTGTGTCCCCGAAAATCTGAGGGAAACGTTTCGCTGCGCAATCAAACGACGGCGCCGAGGTGTCGCACATCAAACACAAAGGCAGAGCTTGTTAGGCTTTAATCTGAAGCAGTGCTTTTCAACCTTTTTGCACCGCAACCCAACGACCCTCATCTAAAACTCGAATAAATAAAGCAAATGTAAAATACACCTGTGCACATAAAATATCTACTCGCGACACCTCCAAAAATGGTTCACGATTCCTGTGGGGTCCGCGACTCCAGGTTGGAAACCGCTGGTCTAAAGCTACAGCACTAACAGCACAGCTGCGAAGTCAAATAGCTTGATGCGCAGAATCAACTTGCGGGGTGGCAGCTAGCCCCCCACCAACTTATGGTTCTTCGCCAGCGTAGGGCCCCAAGCTCCCTATTTGTGATCGGTGGCCATGCTAAGAGGTTACGTTGACTTTATAGTCCTTCCGCTCACACTGACTGGCGGCGTTCCTGCTCTTTGTCGATCCCGCCCCGTATCCACCAAAACCAGGCGACAAGTCCGCACTTCAACTGATAAACCCCAGCAGCATCAGCGCGGCAAAGATCCCGTCTGTGCCGCGGCGATGAACACTGGCAAACATATGAAATGTTTACTGGCGTTTATATCGTTCAACTTCGGTTTGTGAAAACGACCATCGGAAGCAATAATCGGTTTCCTGTAAAAGCAAAAGCTCAGAAAGGTCCTTACTTGTGTTTGTCGACGGCGATTACTTCCAGCAGGCAGACAGACGCCGCAGCGAAAAGGAGTAGAACCGGCGCATAATCCATATCGAGCAGCAACGCCAGAAGTAAAACCAGTACCTCTCCCATACCGAGAACGGCAACGGTTACAACAGTGTAGAGGCCGAACGCGGCGGGAGTGCCTTGCACTGCAAGTAAAACCGGGATAATTGTGATGATAATAATAATGAAAGCTACGTGACCTGCTGTGTGTGATTAAAATTCCGCCAAGCTGTCGTTTTAGCTCCTTTGCGTTTGGAGTTATACATTAAGCAGCCAAAAATAAACATTTGAGACTTTGAGTTAAGGACTTCAACAGAACTTGGGCATAAACAGATGACAGGAACGTCACAACTCAAGCTCGGAACAAAACCGAATCAATTTTGCTTCATTTTATCTTCAGACCAGTGCGTACATGTCATAATGTCGTTTTATGTTGGAAGAAATTGCAAAGTTAAGCATGGCTTCATGTTGGAAGTATGCACGCCCAGACGAAGCTTTGTATATTCATAGGAAAAAACACGGTGCTGCAAAACGCAGTTTGCTGTCGTCACAAGATGAAATTCCGGTCTGCTGTGCGAGCAAAGGCTTACCGTCGCTCAACGGCACAGATGAGGTTGAAGAAGGATTCTGGTTCAGGTGGCTTTTCAGTTGACGGAAGCACTGGTGCACGAGCTCGGATTCGGATGGTGTTTCCGCGCGATCTACGTATCGACCATGTCTGTGACGCACAGGCAACGCACAAAGGGCTATTGTGACTGTAAGCTGTTTTTTTCGGTCATAGACCGGAATGTTTTTGAAATGACCGAAAAAAATTCAGTCATTACGGTCAGAATGTCTGAAAATATCGGCTAATGAACACTGTAACGGCGAGTTTAAAAACAACTGAGACAAATGACTGAAATGTCTCAGTGATCAAAATGTCTCAGCGAAAAAAAAACAGTGAGCGATGACTAATCAACCGCTGTCGAGAGACAGAGTTCATGAAATCGCACAAAAATTATAATAGTGCAGAAAGTCAGAGACGATAATGTGTTTTCTGAACTGCGATTATGTGTTTGTCTGAACTCGTGGCTGACTGACCAAGCTCTTATGTCTCGAAGCAGAACTTGTGAAATTGAGCGACGAAGTCACGGTCTACGTCAGTCCGTCACGGTTGCCACCAAATTGTATCGGTCAAAAAAAAACAGTAAGAATGCGTACTTGTCAGGATACAGCAAGTGTGCGGTGATCGGAGACGCAATCCACCAAACCGTGCAAAGCAGAAGCAGGGCGTAAGCGCATCGGGGCAGGAACGTTGCGTAGATGTCGGGAAGGTCGTCCAGAACCTGGGAAGAAAAGCTGGGCAGTTCACCTGTAACTCAAGCGCTTTTTGACCTTGTCACCACGGAGACCAACAAAAAGAAAATATCTTGTTACTTCCCAAGGAAATGCTGTCCATAGAAATCGTTATGCGATGGTTTATTTGCACTTACTGCGAACAATATATCAGTGCTTAGTAATGTTCCCTGATGATGGCTTACGACTAAGCTGAAACGTTGAACAAAATAATGTTCTCCATATTTGCGGCTGTATTGTTCGCAATAAACACCTACAACAACTCCAACTCCGTGCATTATTTGCACTTGCCAGTCCTTATAGTGCGCGCATGCAATGCGTATGTTACAGACGCCAACGATCGAGAAGATCATTTACTCTCAACAGACAAGAAGAACGAACTGCGAAGCGCGTGAAATCCAATTAAGTAATCACAGGGTTGTACTCGCACAACTGTCAAAAGTGCGACAGCCAACAAGCAAACCTTAAGCGTTGCAACAAGACATTTAATTACAAATCTCAGCCAAAAGCTACGCATGGTATGTAGAAGGTCACGTGAGACGTGCGTTTCTGCGACTATTAACTGCAAGATCTCTTTTTGGCAACTCTGCGCTGTTTTCCATGGAACTACAATCGTATGAAGACCTTTGCTTTGCGAGCGAACTAATACTCGATCATGATTGGTAACTTCAACGAGACAACGCAAGTTTAAGTACTTCTATATTCAAGTCTGGAGTCAACAGACAGTGAGCGAATAAGACAATCACTGAAAGCAACACACAGTTTTAGCCTAACAATCACTCGAGATTAATTGTCATGTTTTATCAGGGTTGGCAGCAGCGCTCCGGCCGGCGCATCTCTCATGAAACGCGCACGCCCAGTTCACCTTGATAACAACAACAACAACAGTCTGGTAACGAAGCTCCTCACCACAGACACACACCTGTGAATGCAGGGCTTGCAAACACCAGTGCCAGGCAATGCACGCTGCGGCGCACGGCAGCAACCTGCGCGCGCACACGTTGCCAGGCGACTGCGATCCGCGAGCGTTCCCACTTCGTTTGAAAAACAGCGCGGCGACGACCACGACCGACAGGAGACATCCGGCTGACAGGGCGAGCCTGAGGAGGAAGATGAAGAAGAACAGTGAAATGTGCAACTGCTTCAGGTTTTCTGGTCAGGTGGAAAACAGTGTCTCGGTTCGCACCGAAATAGCCGAGGATTTATAGGCGCAATAATTTTGTTCAGTGAAAAGGTTGCTAGCAGCTGGCAACTCTCAAACGTATCATTCGAAAGCAATTACAGTTGAAGACTCACCTGGCCTTGACTCCCAGCAGCGAAGAGGAGCTGTTTTCCGGAGGCAACGTGTGCACAAGGGCCGCGGGTTCGTTGGCATGGTAACACCAGAACTGTTCGGGGCGACAAGCACGAAACAAGAAAGCGATTCGGGCAATAGAAGCGGTCAGCACGCACAAGGCGACCAACTTCGCGAGAGGTGCATTCGCTGCGGAGACGGTAAATTGTCTAAAGCGCTTGAAGAAGCTGTGAACGGGTTTCGGTTTCTTCCTGTTAAGATTTGCGAAGTGCAACATTTTGAGAGACACCAGGAAAAGTGCGGATGTAAAAAGATACGTCATTATGTCGTCCTCACTGAGAATAAAACTGTTCGAAGTGTACAGTCCGCCGTAAAACACAAGAAAACACAGACAAAATACAAGACGAGTTGAAAGAGCCCGGCGCACAAAAGACTTCACGATCACGGCAATGGTAATTACAGCCATAAGCGCATAAAAAGCCTGAGCAGCTGCTGGAGCGTTTTCGCCAGTTGACGTTTGAGAGTAAAGCCACCTGTGCAAAACAAAACTCGCCAGCAATGGCACCAGCAAAAACGCGCTTCTCTCTTCTGAGAAAAGTCTCAGTGTGCAAAGGGCGAAGCAACCCAGGCCGGTTGCCATCGAAAACAGGTCGAATTTCGCCCAGACTTCGCGGCACATTTCGCGCGCCTCGCGAAGCAACGACCTTATTTCATCCGCCGAGCTGTTGCCGACGGCCTCGAACCTGTCCATGAGGTCTCGGAACTTCGCTCGGTCGAAGCTGCCGTGCCTTGCATCGTATTCCCGCAAGTACTTTCTGACTTGGAAAGCGTTCACTCGAAGGGCGGTTTTCAAATGGCGCCGTTGCGCGTCTGTGAACAAACAAAGCGGTTGTGTCGGCTTTGCGACGACAAAAAACACGACAACACATGATGAACAACGTAGCAGTCGTTTCGAAAAATCTCTGCATTTTACAAGTCGCGTTTCTTCTGAGTACGACGGTTAAGTTAGGAAGTTAAAAAACGGTGCACATGCGTCACTACTACTCGGCCGTGAATGACTGGCTCTTACGGGCGGAATTTTTTCCGGCCAATTGAATCACAACAAACCTCGGTTTCTGCCCGGACTGCAGCCAGATATAAAAGTCCCCAAGTTCGAGAACGGAATCGGGGTTCCTAGCAGCAGCGAAAGCGTTGGTACGATGTCAACCTGCACGACAAAGGACAAGCAAACATGTAGCAGCACAGCACCATAAACACGTTTGCTGTCGCTGGGAGTCCAGCGCTCCATCGTCGTCGATGCGAAACGGTCTTAGAAGAAAAAAAACCGCTTGAAATCACACGGCCAAGGTTCCACACCTGTTGCACGAGCTGGCCGCAGCAGTTTCCGTCGTAGTCAATGTTCTCGTCCACCATCAGGTTGCCGCGCGGACTGTAAACGAACAGGGCCGCGTTGACCTCATCGGCGGTGGCTCCGCCGTGGTCGCCGGTCTGCGTCATGCCTTGGAACAAGAACGCGACGTTTCGCAACGATCGTGTGTCAAACGCGCTTCTCTTTGTGAAAAATCGAACATCACTTTTTTTGTGATCAGTGCAATCTGTTCACTGCATTGAGTTTTTCTCCGTTTCAGAAGGTGTGTTGTTTTATTTTTCAATCAACGCAATTGCGACCAGGCCACAGTCGTAACACACAAATTTACAGTAAATTCGACAACTCGCCCCAATATTCTCCCATTTTGGCAATCGACCTGACAGGTCGTGTGGGTCACTGAAGAAAAGGAGCCTGTCGTTGCACCAGGCCCGCAAACACGGAGGGGCGTTCGGGGGCCGTTTCCCCCCAATTTTTTTTGTGCCTAGAAGAATTTGTTTCAAACATATAATAAAAACAAAAATCATGCTCCCTAAAGATGTATTTTGCCCCCATAACCTTAAAACCTTGCTACGGGCCTGTGTTGCACGCTGCTGAAAGCAAACCTTGGATCGTTTTGATTGTGTAGATGTGACAGACAATGTACAAAATGTGGATAGCAATGCAATCGATTGTTGGTGTACATTTTGACGCGCCATTGTCAACGGTTCCGCCAATTGGAATCAGCATTGTTGTCAACTTTCCAGTTCCGCAAGAATGAACACGAAACAAAAATATATACTGGGCACAAAAGAATTTGGGTCCATTGATGAAACATCATGCGTCCGACATCAGGGCTTTCATTCGCCCGGCAATTTGCAAGATGTGTCTTCAGTCAATTCATTAAAAACAAAGCTCACGAAGCAAAAATTAACAGGGTACTGAATCGAGGAGTTCTGTTATTGTTACAGTTATTCACATAAAAAGACCGGGTGCGGAGTCTCGCATGTGTTCTTTACAGAACAGCTGGATTTAGCACAAGCCAATAAACCGTCAATCAATATCTGAACCCAGCAACGACGATGATGCGAACACTTCCACTGCTGAGATACTGATGCAGGTGACAGATGAACGACAAACATTCAAAAGCGCTTACCGTGATCGCCCATTACTAACAGAAGAGTATCGCTGTCCATCGCATCAACCACCGACTTTAAAACGCTGTTCATCTGACGCAACTTCGACGTCATCTCGGAGTGCAGTGGTCCGTATCTGTGTCAGAAAACATTCTCCGTTGACGCAGCTATAAAAATGACAGACGCTCTGCATGCAGTAAAGGCCTCACAAAACAAGCTCCATAATGAACGTGGTGGCCAGTGGCTTAACTAGAGGTTTGAGCGAGGGGGAAAACTTAGCTGAAAGGGGCCCACCAGCCAACAGTCAGAAAAAAATTGAGAAATGATGGTGAATCCGGATGTGGATTGCTATACAACAACCCTAAATCATCGGAAAATACTTCGAAAAACGCTAAAAAACAACTTACTGAAAACCAAAAGAATACCAAAACTGAAATATACGCTAAGTTTTTTTGGGGGGCCCGGTTTGTACATTTAGCTTGCCCGGGGGGTGATTCGCCCCATTGCCGTCATTTACGCCACTGGTGGCGGCAGCAAAACAACAACGGCTGAAGAGCAACAGGGACTACTGTAGAGAGAAGCACTTCCTCGCACCACGCACCTGTGTCCACAGTGGTCGACGCCCAGGAAATGGGCGATCAGGAGACGCCAGTCTTTATTTTTTATCTCATCTGTCAAATGCCGCATAATCCCGTTGTCAACAGTGTGGAGATCCTTAACATCAAACGAAGGAAAAGGGAATGCTTTTGCAAACCTGGTCACGTAGACTGCATGCATTCAGTGATGGAACAAACCAAGTTTTATTTCAAGCTAAGCCAGTTTTTACAAAAAGAATTTACACTTGCAGCAGCATCTGTTCGTTACATTGCCGGCGTAGAAATGAAATAAAAACTTTATTTACACACGAGTTTGTCTGATTCGATCAATAGTTTTTTACTTTGATCTTGACCAACATATGATAACAGTTTCGCAATCGTCGACGTTGAACTGACGTCGTGAGTAACGTCTAAAAAAAGTTTCTAACGACAAGTTCTAACGGCTAACGATTCAGTAAGTCTTCACTTGAGGTGGTTTTGTTTAACTACGCGCTATCGCTTGTTTCGCGCGCGTCGCAAATAATCGAACGTATTTCTTTTGCAAAAAAAGCTTTTACCACGGTAGGCGTAAGCTGTCGATCGATGAAGTTTCACAAGCGGATTGATCTGAAGCATGTGATTAAAAGCCACTCGCATACGGTGCCAAAAACGCAAACACGCAGATCACTGGTAGATTAAAAAAATCAACAAAGCTTGAAACAGTGGTTCGTACCCGGGGAGCACATCAATAAATTTCCACGGAGGCGCGAGCTCTACAATATGGGAAGTTTTCCGTCCACATATTCAACGTCAGGAGGGTTGAAACAAAGGACAATTACTTACGGGAGGCGTGGTCGAGAAAAGGTTAAGAGCCACTGGTCTAGCACTTTGACAGAAACATTTGAATAATCTTTCAAAAAACATGCTCTGGCACTGTGCGCCAAAGAAGGCGTCACGTTTAGACCTACCTTTGCGGGAAAAGACTGGTCCAAGTGTCGTCACCCAGAAAAGACACGTTGTGATGTTTCACGAGCTGATCGATAAAATTGTCTTCACTTATTTCGGAGCTATCAAAATTGTTACTGATGTCTATGAAGGTTGGGAAACTGCCAGTGGTGAAGCCTTTAATGCGCTGCATTGTGGTGGTGGGCGCGTCAGCCTGAAACCTGAGAAAGCAAGTCAAACAGTAGCATTTCGTTCATAACAATTTGGACGCACAAGTGGTCGTGTTGGGCAGCTTTTCGTTCCGAGCCGGAATCGAACCGCTGGCTGCAAGCGATTTTGCTGTCAACAACGTCAAACGACATCTTGGCGCAATACTAGGGGGCGGAATTCCACACAAAAACTCTCTTTGAAGGTTACTTTTACGCTAAGCGCGCATGTTTTACACACGGTCTGAAAAATTGGAAGCGTAACAGTTCGTCACCAATTTTTATTTTGCGAACATCAACAGGAATCCTTGAAGAGTTACCTGCGTACAATTCCACATGAATTTCAGAATGACACGCTAGGGAAACGTAAACTCCGCAGAACTATGCCTTAACCGCCTCACGGGCAGTACAATCTTTTCGCGGCACTTACTTCCGTTTTCCAAATCTTACAAATGAGCCACATGTACCTGAACAGTTGTGCGCTCGAACATCCTTTTTCACGCGCCATGTCATGAAACACAGGTAGCTTGTTGATGTACGGCAAATCAGTCGTTTCGTTCGTGAAAGCAGCGAAATCGAAACGAAGCGCGTCGATGATCACGATGATCGCACGCTTGTACGTGCTGTTCAGCTCTGGTGCCACCCAGCACGAGTTCCGATCCTGGCATGTGCTCCTTTCCGCCATCTCGTGCCGCGTGAGGAGGAAGCCATGGGCAAATATCAGAAGAGCAAGGACGTACAACGATATGCCGAAACTTAGCCAGAAAAATGACTTTAAACAACCCATGCCCGACGCGCCCTGCGAAACAACAGAGGTTTTCTGCGAAGGAGAAAACAAACGCAACGCGCACAGCGTAAGCACAGAGTGAACACGCCGCATCAGAGCGTTCATATAATAATTGGAGCTTGGAAACAACACTTGAAAATCGCATACGCGTCGTTTCAATTTTTCACAACGCGGAAGTGGATTTGACCACTGGCGCACCGTCACAGCTCTTCATTTCGTAATCGCTTATCCGGGAATGTTAAAACAGAACGGACACGAGCTGCAAACAAGGCAGTACACTGTAGAACAATGTAAGACGAGGGAGGTGCCTTAGCATAAGGGTACACTGCGTGCGCAGAGCTGCATAGTGAAAAGAATTTGGTCATTTTGCAATCAACGCATCAGCAGCCAAAGCTCGTATCCAATTTCAGCAAAGCAATCACATTAATAATGGCACCGCTTGTTCATACTTCCTCGACAACAAACAATATTCATATAGCCAAGTGGTAGCAGCAATCAGTTCATCCGACAGAAATTTTTATCAGTAGCACGCCCTTCTCATAAAGGATACACGTTCACGCCAAGATACACGTTTAATAAAAGATACACGTCTCATAAAAGATACACGTTCACGTGTATAAAAGATACACGTTCACGAATTTCACGCAAATTCACGCCAAGCGAAATCGGACTTGCACAACAATTTTCAGTTTGCAACTATATGTGTGCAGATAGCTACTATGCGAATCGTATCCGTAAAAACATCTGCCAAGCAATGCAAACGCACAACAAAATACGGAACTATCAGTTCTTTCAGTACAAAAAGCAATCAACAGATTCAAGTATTCGCAAAAAAAAACTAGTTACTTTACGATGCTGCCAAGTAAAATAACGCCAATTGAAATCATGCCTCGCAACTCCTTGTTCAGCCACTTTTGGCCGAACACTTCGGTTGGCGACATTTTGGAGGCTTCGGAGCGGATGGCACGCCATCGCTTTGTCTCCGACGCTACCTCGCTTTGTTTCGCCGCTTCATGGTTTGCGTGCACTGCGGACAGTACCACTTGCCTTTCGGCGCTTCTACCAAACCGACGCAACCGTAATGGAACCACTCGATCGGGCACTTCTCGTTGTCGCAGCCGACCATTTCGCCGTACGACACGTGATTGCACATGCAGTATCGCGGCTCGTTGGGGTCGTAAGTCCACTCGACCGACGAGCTGCTGTCGCCCGCCGTTCCCGGCGCGCCCGGTTCGGGATTGCTGTCGCCCGCGTCCGACGACTGCTGCTCCTTCTTTCGCTGCTCGTGCCGCGCCTCGGCCTGCTTCTGCCGTTCCTGGACCCAGGCGGCGGCCTTGCTCGTTTGCTTTTTGGGCCGCGACGACCGGTGGACCACGGTCGGGCCGGCGATCGAGCCCGCGCTCGAATCGCTGACGTGGTCGCCGCTGGTGTCCAGGGTGTCCACGCTCAGGCCTTCCAGGTCGTACTTGCTCGCGAGCTGCTCCGACGAGCGCGACTGCTCCGACTTGGCCAAGGAAGCTCGCTTGCTGGTCTGCGCTGAGCTGTTTGCTCGAGACGACTCTTGAGTGGACGTCGTCGCTTGACTCAGTTCAATCGGGTCGGGATCACCTTAAATCGAAAAATCAGCCTTTTTAGATCGACGTACAACAAATCCTGTGCGATGCGTAAACCACATAGCGGCTCAACTTTTTTAAAACTTGTCTACATAAAGCATGACTGAATACAACTTTGTTTGACTCATTCAAAATAGCGCCTTCTAACATTAGGCGCAACGGACTGTCTTGGTTTCAATGGTCAACAGCGGCATGCGTTTGCAATGTATAGTTACTGTATTCACTCTTCAAGCGACGATAGCTTAGGTTTTTAGTTCGGTTATGATAGCGCGATTATCTTTCAGTTCGATAATGACAGCGTAATAATAATGGTGTATGCTTTAATCAAAAGTCTTATGTTTTTTCTAATGCCTTAGCATGTGTTTGAAACTGCAGAAGTCTTGCTTTAGTTTTCATCATTTCATCTGCAAGTTTGTGCTTACAATTACAGGATTGAAAATGCGTAAATCACACAAAATCAATCTCTCATAGTAAAATGCTTTGCGAGCACATTCGACTGTTTTCGTTTTACTTTTGTGGTACAGGGTGACCCAAAAAGATGTGTACCCATGAAAATTTCAATTGTGACTTTGATTAAAAAGCTATTTATAATAAATACCACGGCCAAAGCAAACGATACAACTGACATCTTGCAAACGTTTCGATAACAACTGTTATCATCTTCAGTGCATAGCAAAAAGCTATTTATTTCAAAATACAACCACACATTATTCAGTTTATGCAAGACCATTCACCAGAGTTTCAACTATTTCTGTCGATTTTTAGTCAATTTATGGCTTTCCCAAGATGTGTTCCAAATGTCCACCATTTCGTTGCAAGCAAACCTGTACTCGTCTGGCAAAGTTGTTAATCACT
>Ga0210059_1002093_pt1 | contig 30988 bp, 18 predicted proteins | sample Ectturendosymbi2_FD_188042 | JGI IMG/M metagenome (GOLD analysis project Ga0210059, IMG submission 188042) | Ecteinascidia turbinata endosymbiont from Florida, USA - Sample 2 (SPAdes) (version 2) | ecosystem: Host-associated > Tunicates > Ascidians > Unclassified | place: Key West, Florida...
CAAAGATACGAAAGAATCATATTGTTGAGGAGAAAATGACTGCCAGAGAGCTTACGACTTTTTACTGCAATTCATAATAATAGGCCAATAGCGTATGGGGGGCCCCACGTGAAATTTCGGGGGGGGCCTCACTTACCCTTGCCACGGCACTATATGGCCTTACACTTGCAAAAGTAACCAGTTAGCGTGACGAATGGTAGATTCACCACATCCAGACAATAACAGTACATCAAAGTGTTTGCCTATGTATCTGAAACTGAGCGCTTCACAGTGCTTAGTGGTGTTTGACTTTCGGTGCTTAGTGGTGTTTGACTTCATCGAAACGAAGTCAACACCACTAAGCACCGAAATTCTTGTCGACCGTCACTGTAGTTCAAGGAGCTTTACGAGCAGGGCCGGCCTTTACCTATTGGACCATTTGTTTCCAATCGGGCTCCGCTCCAAAGGGGCCCCGTGCGCGCCAACTAACGTACGCAAACTTACACTTGCAATAGAAGCTGTTTGCGTAGTGCTGGCGCAGGGTCTACGATATTTGTTAAGCGTGGGGCCCGCTGTCAACGAAAATAAAAGTGAAGTGCGCATTTTTCAACGCCCTCAATCATCATAATGCGTTCCTTAGTCATAACAATGGTCACTGTTTTTCGGCAATGTGTGACCTAGTATTTTTCAATAGCAGCTAGTTAACGCAGCGAGGGCTAAGTTTTGAAACTGTTTTCTGTTTCAGTTACAAGCGTTTCGTATTTGTCAGGTCAAGTTAGTTGCTGCAAGATACAATTCGATAGATATTGCTGTTTCAACAGTTACTGCTACTTGTCTTCTCAAGGTTAACTTTAGTTTGTAATTGCAAATGTGAGTTTCTTATTGAGTCTTATTAAATTTCACTCTTGTGAAGATCTAATGAGTCAACCTAGGAATGGCAAAAACGTTTGAAATCAACGCAGTTTTATTTATCCCAACTGAAGACTACTACATCTGTGCGAAAAATAACGGTTCCTTTAAAAAACAGAAAATTTCTTTAACGAATATTAAGAGTTAAGCCACCTGCAAAGTAACAGAAGTGCTGGGACCGCCTTCTTTGCCGAAAGAGAAGTGACACTGACAGTACGCCCCGCCGCTAACCATCCGCTGGGGCACCTGTCTGGATAACCTGTTTTTTCGGTGCCCCAACGTTCGTTGTCTTGCAGAGTACACCTGTCGCAGTGAACTCAGTACCGCCAAATAAATCTGTATATCTATCCGCTGAACGGGGATTTCTCAAAGTGGCCCTTGAGCAAAATGAAATGCCAATTCCGCAAGAGGTAATTTTAATTAGAACAAGCATAACATCTTTTAATAAAAATGTGCGATACTATCGGTGTTAGAGAGCTTCTGGAAATTAGTCAGCAAACATTTCTCAAACTGAAAGATTTCGCACTAAAAATACACTCGCTGCTTGGAAACACATACGTGTCTGAGAGTGCATTTTCTGCCATGAAGCAAGTCAAATCTAAAAACAAATCGAATGGGAGACGAAACACTGGACGATAGTCTCCGACTTGCATTACTAACATTGGTATTGATAAAGCAATGAAAGTATCAGAAAAACCTCGACCAGAGTGACAGAGATTTGTAATAAATTACTATTGTGTAATAATTTTAGTGACACACTCACTTTCCTTACCTATTTTAATTTTAAATGTTGTGAATCTCTTGTTTTATACATCATTTTATTAGAAGTGGCCCAGTGGTGTAGGAGCCGAGGTGCAAGCACACCCCCAAAGGTTTTGATTTGTCGAAAATCCGGGCAAAATCTCTGAAAATCAACAAAAGTATTCACAAAATCCCTGAAAATCTGGGCAAAATGGCGCCTAAAGTTTGCAGAATCGCATGAGGACGTTTTTTTGGAGGTCATCCCAAAAAAGGTCTTCATGTCTGTGTGGGAGAAAATATTCGCACAAAAATTCCCCCGAAAACTTTGTTTTTCGGGCAAAAATCTTTTCGCACCCCAAAAATTTGCTTGCTCCTACACCTATGAAGTGGCCCGCGAGTTATCACGTTTTTGTAAATTGGTCCGTAGGTCAAAAGCAGTTTGACCACGCTGAGCCGTTCTAGTGGATATACCTTTTCGCATTACGAATCGCTGCTTCCTACTCGTGATTGTACTCCGTACGTGGTCTGGTTTGTATCAACTTGTCATTTGCGTCAAGGGAATTCGTGTGTGCGCGCTCCACTGCGAAACCCCTACAGCGTCAGACCCAAACGCGCTTGTCATTTTCTTGCTGTAACCCTTTTGTTTGTCTCTTTGTGGCATAGTCGCCCCCAAATTTTCAGCATATCCAGTCATTTCGTACTTTTAGAAGTGGTGTCCAAAAAATACTATTGCTCGCCTGAAAAAAAACATCTTGCCCCCAAGATTTTTCTTCACCCCAAAATTTTGGGTTGGCTACGCTACTGCTTTGGGGTGGAGTTGTGTGGTTGCCAGTTGGCAAAGTGACTTTTGCTTGCTATTCAAGCTCATTAAGATCTTCTCCTATTTGCTTAGCATGGCAGCAGTACAAACTTGCGCCAGTACTCAATAGCAATCTGATTTCCGAATGACTGTGTTAAAGAAAATTAAAATGGAAAAAATCACATCTGAAAATACCAAACGAGCTTTACGTGATGGAAACGCTAACAAAACCACTGTATTGCTCAGAAAAAGCAACTACGTTTTTGTTGTAGGATAATGCTGCTAGCCATACACATATCTCTTATCTGCAGTACAACCTTAAGCTTTCATCAGGTGCATTTCAAACACGAACATCCACAAGTACTTACGCCTTATTCACAGGTTATAATCGGTACGATTCAGCAAACGCAGGAAGCAGCCAACGTGCTTCGAGTTAGACGACGCGATAGCCGGCATGCGGCTTGACCGACGGTCATATTGAGATCCACAGAAACTCATTGGAAGACCCTGGCGTTATCAAAACGTAATCTGACTAGGTGAGGAAAAATTTTGACGAATACTGATTTATCGAACTGATCATATACCGGCAATTGATTCTATGCGTACCAATTTGCTGGAGGCCCCCTTGGATCTTGAGGCCCTAGGTTTAAGCCGAATTAATTCTATAAATTGATCCTATGCGTACCAGTTTGCTGGAGGCTCCAGGTTTAAGCCAACATAGCCTGTTGGTAATCCGACCCTGCACTGAAGTGACGAACTCTTTATATATCTTGAAACAGCCGTTTCAATGAAACAAGGAACTCCTTTACATAACGAAGATCAGGGACCACAGAAGCAGAAGACGGGGGTCTAGGCGGTAAGGAGTAACCAACACTGCAAAATTTGGTAAAATCAGGGTAATGTTTGTAGATTTTCAGGGCCAAAAATAATTGGTTCCGAAAAAGACGGACCTCGTTTGTTCTTTGCTTTGTTTCTAGGGAAAAAACTCGCCAATTATCACGGTTGCACGAAAAACCTCAGTGACAGCCAGCATTAGAAAAGTTACGAAGTTTTGTGGGGGGACATGGTAACCCCCCACTCCCTGAAAGTCTTTCCGTAGACCCATGTCTGGCTCATCACAGCTTTAGATATCCTGCATGATCTTAACTGATTGCCTTAATCTTACAATTCAAGCGGAGACCATAATGAACGATTTGACAGCTTGTGATAAGCATGAGGTAACCTGCACTAAACACACATTACTGCCAGAATTACAGATAAGTTTTGCAACTTCAATCGGTTTCTCATGTCTGGTAGGTTGTTGCCAACACTCCAGGCCGTAAAAACGACAGGCTTCACAATGCATTAAAGGTTAAGTGTTCAGTTCTTATCTTCGCAAATCCATCGATAATGTGTCGTGATATATTGGTTGTACCTTACTGCTATTCGCATTTGTGCAATGTTTGCTTGCTGTGGTCCTGATTTCTGCCTTAATCGTTGAATGCCTTGATTGCCGCACATATGACTGTCATCATCTCATTGCAGTGTTGGGTGTCCAGTCGTGTGGAGACTTCCTAAGGTGTACATACGATCGGTCTTTCGTGCGTAGGCTGCTATTTATGTTACCATTATTTTTATTCTTTACAGATGCAGACTTACAGTCAAATAACACCTAAGTTAACGAGTAACTGTTGGTAAATATCAGACATAAGTTTATGACACAATGCTTTCAACTGAGACGGAATATCACAATTAAATGATCAATCAGGATGGCAGTGTAGGATGGCATAAGCACGCGAGTGATATTTATACACAAGCAATATCAGGATGCCTAAGTTTGTGCAGTTTCGCAAACACGCTGAAGTGAACGGTCAACAGTCGGACGTACCAGATATACAACAAATTTTAAGTAAATTCGACCACATAAACTCGACATTGTTCAGAAAAAAGACCCGACTGATTTCTATATTGTGACAAATGACAACTGTGAAGATGCTTACCTCATCTGCTGAGGGACCAATCATTCAGGCTAACACGTAATCTGCGCAGCTACGAAGTTGCATGTTTCATCAATAACAAAGTTCTTATACCAGAAAGAAGCACCCTACAATGTAGTAACATAAAAACTGAAGTCTTTTTGGAAGTGCGTGAACGTCACATGGCTAGGCAACAAACAGGCGTCAATGAACTTGCGTTCGAGTCAGGACAGAGGCGCACAAGAGCCCAACAATTAGGAATTTACAGCGTTTGTCTCGACAGAATGTGGTGGATGGCGCTACGATAATGAACATGCAAGCGTCACGAACGGTGATAGAACGGCATATGCGCAACGATACAAGTTGGCACAAAAGCGACATGCTAGGTAGCTTACAACGACATCTTATATTTGACAAGACACGTATTGCACAACACACTGTAGCCTGTTTGTACATGCTGACGCTTGCAACGGCACTTACGATGACAGAAAACAAAATAAAATCCGCAAATGAAGCCTGCACAGCTGGTAGCGAGGTTGCACAGCGACCATTGTCCGTATTCCATCGTTTCCGTTGTCTGAGCAACGACGGTGCATGAAACAACGTTGAATTGTAGCTGCTTGTACACGACTTACACCCCACAACAAAAGCCATGTCTTGCAATGCGCTCACCCAAACGAAGTAGGACCACTGCAATTCAGTTTTCACAGAGCATGCAAAGCTACAGAAAAAAAGGTGCAAATCGAACTGACAACGAAACTTACCTCGCATCGATTCATACTAAGCCAATGGTTCAACTTTTTTGGCCCATGGACTATTTTTAACTGACGGACCACGTTGCTATACTGATACCTTAATTTAATGTACGGTAAAGCTTACAATTTTGAGGAACGTTTTATCAGGAATGTGTGAAACTCTGCGGACCTGTTTTTTTTCGCTGAAATATTTCGGTTATTTGTCTCAGTTGTATTAAAACTCGCCTAAGGAGTGTTTTAAGCCTATATTTTCAAACATTCTGACCGAAATGGCTTAACCATTTCAAAAAGGTTTCAGTCTATGGTCGAAAAAACAGCTGTGGACCACGTTGAGATTCACTGGACTAAGATAATGCGGCTTGGCAATCACTGCGTGGTTCAATATAAAACGTCCACGAACCGAAGTTCAGTGTTTTTTTACGCATTTACAGCATACAAGTAATGGGCAGTCCTTTTCACCGATGAAAACGGAATCGTTACCTCCGTTTCCCCAGGCTCGCAATCCCACGCTCAACTCTATGCAACGGCAATGCCGACCCGAAATCGTCGACAACACTGAATGCCAGTCTCCATAGAGAAATGTTCTTTTAAATGTGCAACCTGATCTCGGGAATCGATCTCAAGTGAAAAGCGAAGTAATCCTAAACGACCACTAAAACTTGTTAAATACAAATGGTCAACTTCAAATTCCAGAAAAATAATCCGAAAATTACGCATCGGATATGCAGCTGAACACAACAAACTGCGTTTTGTCATCCACCGACGAGACGAAAAGTTGGTGCATATGGATTTATGCAAGATCAATTCGTGTGCATTTTTGCAAAACATGCAGTTTTCCCGGCACAAAATAAAGCTGCACTTTGCAAACGGCTGTGTGCATAAAATTTACACGAAAGCAGGAATGCGGTTTTACAGGGTTTGTGGCGCATTTGCAATTGCTGTAAATAATATTTAGACGCTCAAGGCACACGAAATTCGATACAAACAGCGTTATACAAATTTACACCTAAATGCGTAGGAACGCAGATGGAAGTCACACATAATCGTAGTGTTATTGAGCAATCGATGTCTGACAGGCCTGCTGGCCGAGTGGATCATTTTTGTTAGAGCAACCAAGCGTGACACACTGAAGTGAGCTCGTGTTGTCACAGCAACCAGGCGAGTCCTGACTGTCGATGCTAGTGAGCAGAGTCCCAATATTCACGTTGCCGCAAGAGAAATTGGTCGGAATATCATCACTAATGCTGGTAGGCATGGAATTCTCAAGGAAGACGGGTGCTGATGCCGACGTCATGTCGTAGTCGTACGTCACGCAAGCACCCGACGAGGAGGGAAGGCCTAGTGTTGACAGGTCGAATCCAGGAGTCATGACTTGCTTCTGAGGGTTTACGACTGGCGGCACGTATGCAGAATGGCTGGGACTGGCCGTCATCTGCGCAGAGCTTGGCGACAGCTCGATCTGCTGCTGCACCAACGGTGAGCACGCGCGCGCTGGCGAAACGCTGGTGCTGTCCAAGACAACCAGGCTTGCTTTGCCATCTTCCTCAGTGTGGCAGTAAGCGTCGGCGTTTTGCTTGCAAGGGCACTGGCAAACTTCTTTCGTCTCCTTCTTAATGATCACAATCGGAACGCCACTGAAGTTGTTCTCTTCAAAAGCAATTAAATAGAATGATAGCCTTACTACATTCCTCACCCCTACGCAATTTATTTTATATAGCAGGGGTTCCCAACCTTTCTCTTGCCATGTACACCTTCAGCATTCCGACAGATCTGCATATACCCCTTCAGCATTTCAACAGATCAGCATGTACCCCTTCAGCATTTCAACAGATGCACATGTACCCTAAGATTTCCTATGACAATACATTTTATCATGATTATTCATTGATATATTTAACAATAAGCGCATAATGATTTTTGAAAATAATAGTAGCTGACATATGTGTAAATATTTGGAAAAAAATTATATGCAAATATATTTTGCTCTTCTGCTGATAACCTTAAATGTACCCCTTCAGATAGGCAAATGTACCCCTGGGGGTGCATTACCCCAGGTTGGGAACCCCTGGTATCTAGGAACGGTTAGAACTAAGAGCATTTATGTAGAAATGATGTGAAGGAATGTTGTAAACACATCGCTGGGCAGGAGCGAGTTCCTTTTTGAAGAGCCATAGCTTGAGAGTTGCTCCATTTTCAAAAAAGGAGCTCGCTCCTTTTCCAACTTTCAAACGCTCCTCGCCCCGATTTTTAATCGTTGTAACGATGTTTTGAACACGATGCAATTTTGTCCTTGACAAGCCCATGCATAGTGATTGAGCACCAGCAGATTAAGTTGGGAAAACCTATTTCAACCTCGCAATAGCCCGTTGTTGCGTCACACAGGCGATAAGTCATCTCCTGACCGTGTGGCTAAGAGTTACTTATTTATGCAGATGTTATGAGGAAGCTCTTTACAGATGGTGTTCCGCTGCTCTATAGTAGAATCAACTACCGACAGAGCGACATAACTGAAATGTCTATTGTCTACATTTTGATTTACTTGGGAAGTAATGGTTTTGCAATTCTGAGTTCATTCATGAACTCAAGAGGTTTAAATTTCCCGTTTATCCAAAGTTAAATCCGCACTCTAAACTTTCCTGATGAAGCAGCTCGTGCATAAGTTTTTTTGTCTCTTCGTTCGTTCAGTGTTCGTTTTAGCAAAAACAAACACGATTAAGAGAAACTGCGGAAAATCTGGCAAAAGCAAGTAGGGTGCGATGGTACGGGCATGTTTCGAGGAGAGATGAGGATGATGACCCAAGCAGGTGCTGAGTTTCAAGGTCGAGGGTCAGAGAAATTGGCTCGGCCACGGAAGACATAAACGAGGCAAGTAGAAGAGGAGATCAGAGGGATTGGGCTGCGGGAGGAAGACGCCCTTAATCGAGTATGATGGAGAAATAGAGTAAAGTTAATCATGCCAGAAAGGAGGTAAATCCGACCACCCCCGTCTAACTGTGACAGAATCGGATCCAAACTACTCAAACATTTATTTATTTTATCAATCATTTTGAGTTGCTAGTCAAAAATATACCCTAAAAACGAAACTTGCTTTCTCAATGAGGAGCGTGGGTGCCCACCTCTTGTGCAAACATAGATTCAGTGCAGTGCATGGACAATTACATGGGAACATAGTTCTGTTTTGTTTTCGGAGTGAACCGTTCCCTTGAACCTACCCATTAACACCGAGGACGAGTCTGGACAGGCCGCAAATATCGGTTTCATGTTTTTCCTGAGCGAGAAACGAACCCAGCTTAGAAGCTGTTAACGTTTCGATTTTATACTTTGCACAGACAGAGGGTCTTCTTTACGTTCATTCGAAACATTTATACGAGCATCAAAATGTATGCTTTCAAATAACTGGATGCTAGCAGAGAGAAGAGATACTTTTTTGTATAGAAACGAACATCAAAACGGGTGAGTTTTCCTTCGTACACGAGACAAGCTGGAAATGTAATTTACAGACTTCGTACATCCCAAGAGTCGCCGAGCTTTCCAACACACGGTGAAAAATTGTCGAACAAATAAATCCGCCCAAGTCATTTTTCCGATGCAAAATAACTGACGAAAAATTTGACTTTCTTGGATGAGCAATACGCGACCAATGATTGGAAGTGAAGTAGAGCAAAATAAGGAAGAACAAATAGTTCATAATCTGCGGTCTGCAGTGTTGCCGTGACAACCCGTCTCCTATGGTGATCAAGTATGCGCAAATTTTTCCACAATCTGTTGTTCCACAGTCGGTAGATAAGTTTGCTATTGTCAGAAAGTCTAACCTTACAAAAACGCTCGCAGCGAAGAACTGTTTGAATTGCAAACAATCAAATCAATCCTTAAACACTTATGAAAATCAACTGTTTTCATTGCAAATCTTCTACGAGCGCTTCAAGGAAACAAAAATACCAGGAAGCATAGAGTGGTAATCGTGAAGCATGTTGAAAATGCTATGGTGACAACATACATAAGGCGTTACATCTTCGCAAGCGCAACATCTTGCACTTTTTAATGGATTTATTGGCAAAAAACATATCCGCGATACAATTAACGAAACAAACGCCATTAATGAATGAGCAATTTTAACGATCACCATCGTTTTATATTTTATACGAATAGACTTATTGTATTGTTGCATTGAGTTTAATTCGCAGTAAATTCAATATAAGCATACAATACTTTCACAACCGCAAGTAACAGCAACATTTAGTTCGAGATGGACTGGAAACACTAAATTTGCCTAGAGTCGGTGCTTTCAGAGCTCACGGTGTGCGGCTAGTTCTATTTTTATTCAAGCACAAACACGCAATCGGCAGATGTAAACGTGAGCCGCCAGCATTTCCAATTTCATTACGGTTTCGAGGTGCCTTCGAACGGGGTTTCCCAAACTTATTGGTTGTTGGGCCCTCTAAAAATTCGCAGTCAAACCGCGGTATCAGTCTTTGTACAAATATTTAGTTCTTCGGTCCACGTGGATAGATGATCACCGATGGTGTTAATGCTTTTTACGAAGAAAATGATTAACATTTTCTTCAAGCACCCGAATAGTGTCTTGGTAAATGGCCTAACCGAAGTGTGCGGTGATGGAGCAGCACCTAATTTGACCCGTGCAAATATTTCCTCCTACCCACTTTAATAAGTCTGGGTTCGATTCCCGGTCGGGTCATGCCAAGGACTTAAACAACGGTACTTGCGGCCTGTCCAGCCTTGTGCTCGACGCCGATGGGTCGGTGCAAAGGAAAAGGTTCACGTGCGCTGCTACCGTTGACTCGCCACCAGTGTAGCATTCACTGCGAAAGCAGTCACGTTGCCCACGGCGTAGGCATGCGGAGATGGGCGCCCGCAGACCACTCGAGACACTCGGAAAGGTAATAAAACCGAGTACAAATGAAACGGAGTTGAAAGTTGTTTGCGATGATTCTCGTATTGCGCGAGTATAACGTCATAATAAACTAATCCTATGACTTACCGCCAGTCGAGAATGTTAGTGCATTGTTAAGATCATTCCTGAATTTTCTGGACAGTTTAAGAAGTATTTTTCAAAAGATACAAATGAGAATTTCGGTTGGATTTTAAACCCTTTTGTTGTTGCAAAAACTGATCTGTCAGGACGCGAAGAATTAGTCGAATTGTCACCTGATCGAAGCAGTATGAGTAGTTTCAATTAAAAAACTCTTTCATCTTTCTGATTGAGTGTTGAGAACGAATGTCCATTGTTCTCACAAAAGACAACTAAAATTTTATCGTTCTTGCCTTTTGTGAGAACAATGGACATTCGTAACAATGGACAACTAAAATTTAATTGTTCTTTTCCATAGAGATGGACCGATATATCGGCCTGGCCGATATCATCGGCCGATATTTGGGTTTTGCCGATATATCGGTATCGGCCAAAATGGCCGATTTTATCGGTCTCAGTAAATGTTGACAAAGCGTTGTTATATTCCTCATCCATGCAGACAACTTGCTCAAGAAAGTACAACAAAGCAAGTCAAGACAGTTGTCTTGCAGCAACGGTAGCACGTGCGTTTTCATAAACAAGCATATAAGATGTACCATGGAGCACGCGTCGGCCATCGCAGCCCAAACGAAGGCAACATCATTAATCAGATTAATTAAAAATAATAGCAACATATTGAAATTGTTACAGTTTGAAAATTTTAACTCATGAATCTTGATTTTTGATGCTTTTGAAAAAAAAGGTAAGGCATAGAATACATAATATTTTTGATAATGAAGCAGAAAACAAGATTTAAAAATTTTGAAAATATCGGTTATCGGTATATGAAAAGCCGATATATCGGTATCGGCATCGGCCCCAAAAAAGCCATATCGGTCGATCGCTACTTTTCCACTACCCAAGTGTGTGAGAGAGCATTTTCAGCTCTTACAAACATGAACGCAAAATACGGGCCCAGATTAACCATATTTGTTTGTCAGACATAGCTTTGAGAATTGATAAATCGCGCTGTAAGAAGCAACCCCATCCGCCTCATTGATTTTGTCGAAAATGCGGGCAAATTTTCAACAGATAATTTCCACGAATTCTCAGACACAATCTCACCTGATATTGCCTGCATCGCAACTTGTGTCAGAGACGATATCTCCGATTCTTTTAACTGTGCAGTATTCGAGGCAGGTATTACGGTAGGGTTGGGCATCACACCTGAATGGCAAATAACGAATGTCAATGCCGAATTCGCAACCTGGGCGAATACCTCCTGATAGCAATCGTGAGAGTACAAAAAGAGCATTTTATGCTATGCGCTCTAACAAGGTCTCAAAAATCATCCCAACACAAGTCACAGAATCTCACATACAACAACCATAGCTTTCACAACAGCTATCCCTGACATTTTATAACAGAAATATTATTCACTCAGTCCATTAAAAGTTTGAACAGTTTCAGGTTAACCGTTCTCAAAGCAAGCTCACATATGCCAGCAATTCTACGTGGTCACTGGCTCAGACTGACTGCAACACCAGATTTTGCCCTTTTCCCGTAGTAATGAAACGTAGATTGTGTTCAAATTTAAGTGTGTTGCAAAGGAAACTGCCGAATGCACAATACCGCAAAAGCGATGAACATGTCATTTTCAACGGAAAGAAGAGATAACTGTACATACTACTAGTCACCAAGCAACTCAAAGGTGGTTGTTATGCACTAAAATCGTTATAAGTTGATAAATTTACAAACTTGCACCGAGCAACAAACACTTCAGCTACAATCGTTTTTAATATTTTTAAAGCATATGTTGGACGTCTCCCATTAAAATTAACTGTCTACTTCGGTAAAATTATTTTTTTTATCAAATGGGTTTAAAAAATCTAAATACATTTTCCTTTCAACACGTTGTGACTACCAGCAATACCAATGACATTTTTGGCGGTGGATTTCATTTTGTACAATCATCACTGACAAACCACCTGATAAGCTTCTGCTGCCGAATTAAAAAATAAACAGAGCATGGGAAAGAAACCACTGCTCCAATCAGGCATTTACAATCAACCAAAAGGATTGTCTAGACGTGGCGTCCTGATATTTCGTGAAGCTAAAACACGCTGTTCGCGTGTTTTCGAATTGGCAACTCATAAACTGCATTCAGCCAACTATGCAATTCGAGAGTAGGCAGAACAACAGGCTGGATCCGTGGTTTCCGATACATAATTCTGCAGTTCAACATTTCTTTTAGAACTAGACAAGTAGTAGGGTCACGGCGGAAAAGTTGCCAAGTAAGAGACGTGGATCAAGGTATGCAACTGCACAGCATGCAGTCATGACAAAAAATGAGTGGAGGAAAACTAAACAGTGACAAATCCAACAAGCAATAATCCCTTGCCTGCTGCCACATTCACTGCGTCTGGTGGCACTGGCGAGGTATCCATCGATGATCCTGGAGATGTGTCGGAACAGGAATTGTACTGTAGATCAATACACGTGAAGTCACAAGTGAATTGATGTTGGCAACAAAGTAAAATTTGTGCCCAAAGGTCAGAAGAGAAGAACACGGCAGCAGTTGCCACGAGCCGCGTAAAATCAAACACGTTTAGATAAATAAAAAAAAAAAGAACAAACTACGAATCGCATGTCCGTATGACTTATGATTCTAAAAGTTGGTGCGTGGAAGTTACTCCTCAGTACGAATAACGAAATACAAATAAAACATAGAAAACGAAAATTAAGCACACGTCGCTCGGGCAACCTCTTAACTAACCCTTACAAAAATCTAAAATGTTTGAGAAACGTATACGATGTTCATCCTACAGCAAAAAAAATTTTTTCACTTATTGCACTGCATTATGGTGATACTGTGTAATTACCAATAACAAAAAGTTTGTTTTGGACATGAAGTTAAAACCTTATGGAGAAAGTTTATCAACTGTGAAGTGCTGCTTCACGAGACAACAGCTTTTTGCGGTGTCTTGGTATTTAACTTGAATAAAACTCTTTGGTTTTTACGCGAATAAACTCAATACGTTTTATGGATTCAGTTTGGACATTCAAGAAGATGTTAATTCCACAAAGTACCACATGAATTGCTGCTGAAAACGTGGAAAATGTATGTACTGTATATGCAACAAATCAGAGGTTATTCGTACTTGCGTTAAAGCCGGTTACGTGTATTAAAATGCATTAAAATTAAAAACCATCAAGTAATCACTGCCAAGGCTGATGATGTCCATAACAAGCTCCTAGCCAAGGATGCAACACCAAAAGCATTACTTTGAATTTCACAAATTATGCAATCTCGCCGTATTCGAATTCCATAAGAAAATGTTTGAATCGCTTTAGCTGTTGACAAGGGAAGTACTAACCTGCGGTGCATGTAAAGTGAACCCGCCGCCGTATTCGTCATAACAATTCATATTCAGGGAGTTCGCAGCGCCCAAAATCATTTCAGCAGCTTTGTCCTGCGGTTAGAAAAAATAAAGCTTAATCATAACTTAACGTTTCATAAACAAAACATAACGACAAAAAGGCATACCAAATCATAACCGGTTGACATGGGTGTGGGATTGGATTTTTCTTGGCCGCTGTGATCTTTTGAAACATGCTGCTTTAGGCTGTGTTGCGTGGCATACGCTTTCGAACAGCCGTCCTGCTCGCATACATAAGGTCTCTCGCCTGAAATGCACAGACATGTTCAGTGTGCGTGTAAGTAACTATACGGCAACTTTGCTGGTGATCAGCCAATAAGTAACCGGAAAAACTAAATTTTGGAAGATTTATTTCCCAGCTGCACAGTAGACAGCTCCACGTTTGCAACAAAAACTAGTTAGACCATCTTTTTTATGATTCACTTTGCGTGGCCTTTTCAGTAAGGAAAACAACCACGTGACTGGCACGACAACGTAACAATTAGCCAAACAAACACAAAATACAGCAATTTAACAACAACGCCTACCTGTATGGCTTCTAATGTGAGATTTTAGATGATGGCTAACTGTGAAGGCTTTTGTGCATTTGGGCATCTTACATCTGCACAGTAAACGTCATGTCGGAAAATTAAACCATGCAACTGAAAGCAAACTGCAGTAATGGCCTTTTCGCCACTTACTTGAAAGGCCTTTCGCCAGTGTGGATTCTGTAGTGTTTCCGCAAATCACTTAAAGTGGTGAAAAACTTTGTGCAACCTTCAGAATCGCAATTGAAAGTTTTGCCGTTGTGGAGTCTCTCGTGAGCCTTCAGTCTAAAAAAGTGACAGTTGGTAAAACAAAACATTTTGTTCAACGGTAAGGAAGTAATAGGAAAACTGATAAGCAAGGCTATAATGTTATGGACGATACTCTTACATACCGCTAAAGTAACTGAGGACGTCAGAGATGCGTTTTTTACAATCAATTAAAGACGACAAAAGACAGTTCATGTGAAATCATGATGCACATGCTTCCGCTATCCGCAAATCATATTTACAGTTATTTTTACATAAAGTTAATCGTTCTATTGCAAAATAAATAATGTCAAGTAGTGATAGAAATGAAAATGTTTCGACGTTTTCACGTGAAATTAAATTACTTTAAAAAACTTTACTTAAAGTCACTGTTGTTCGAAATTAATTTTTCCCATGAAGATATCCTGTGATTTTTTTATCAACGCTTTCCGTGGAAATAAAGTGCGATTGATCTTCGATTTTCACGTAACACAGTTCTGCATATTTAGAATATCTTCTACCCTTTGAATTCGATTACATTTTAAGTCGCAATAACAGAGCAAAGCATTTATCAGATTCAGGCGCATAAGAACCAGCCTGCTTCGTGAAAAGTCTATCGAAGTGATTCAAACGACGTAAATTTGGCTGTATACAATGGTTCTTTGCCACTTTGCAAAACTTAAACCCTCTACTTTCGTGAACTTCAACCTTTGGCCCCATAATAAAATGATAAAACCACTGCTGTAATGCAAGCACACGCTTGGAAAACTGTAAAGATTATTCAAAGTTTTTCGTATCTAGCAGAAAGTCAAACTCAATGCCAAAGATAAAATCCACTAACAGCCTCGCTATGGCCACCAGAATGAAGCATCAAACGAAAAGTTGACACTGCAGTTGTTGTCATCATGCTCATCGAACTACGACAATATGTTATATGTCATTACCATGGATAAGTGACCACTGCAAATAACGAACTATAGGTATGGTGACAATGCATTGAATGAGAGATGATGTGGTCATGGTGTCTACACGTTGAAGGGGTGGTGACATTTTGTTCGTGAAGACTGGTGTCGCGGCATCTTCACATTCAGGCCAGTCAACGTCTTTTGCTGAATGCAACCGTCTGTAATTTGCTTGTTGGCGATGGGGTCATCGGTTGTAAGCATCTCACTGAGTGCGCGCGATAAACACATTGCGTCAAAACACGACATGCGGTTCGGCATTCCGCAGACGACCCGAATGCAGAACAACGCGGTGCGTGCAACTCGAAAACTACCTGCAGCACTTCACGTGTATAGGGTCAAAAAATGACGTTGCACTTGCTTTAACGGTTGGGAAAAATGTTTTGAATACAAAAACAAACGCGTAAAAACAATTTTAACAACTTTACTTTTTTTCAATAGGCGATACTGTTACACTTACACATAAAAGTAAACGTATGTTTTGCGTTTAGCTCCGGAAAAAATGATCCACGAGCTTTCTCTTTCAAATCTTGGATTTTGTAGACATACATTAGATTTCGGCACAAGCAGAAGGAAGAAGAAATTGCATGGCACGAAAACCTTGCAGGTTAGGGTCCCTGAAGTGGCGGTACAAATCTTACTTTAAAGTTTATTTTCCCTACATTCTTGTAATCCCAACCGATCGCTTCAATTTTACCTTGTTTACCTGAAAATAAGCAAAATCAGTGCGATTTAACAACATGTTTTTCTTTTCAAAGAAAATTTCTCCATTCACATATTTTTGTGCTCGTGTGCCTTCAATAGTAGTTATTTATCTATCAAATCAATGTTTGTTAACATGGACCTGTTTACGCACGGTGAGGCAGGCCAAACGGTCTACGACCTATTAGGATTATTTTGCGTCATCGGTGCAAGGACTGATCAGGATAAAGTTTTTGATTTACGAAACAGTACTTTATACTTCGAAAGCTAGTTCAAAGTTTACTATTTTATAAGTTAGTCAGGTTACGATAACTTGTTGTAACTGACTTGGTGCTTGAAATTTTAAAAAACGGTAACGCAAATGTGCTTCAAACCAAATCCGTTTTTTGGCTATACACATAGGTCGTATAAAAATACGAACTAAATTTTTTTGGTCGCAACACTGGGCAAACGTGATATTTATCATATTGATTTCGTATATATATCCACAAGCAGAGATTGCCACTCATGACAATTAATTAAATCGCCCAGCACAACTTGACGTTTGTGGACATAAATTTTGCAACATTAAATTCAACTTCGGGTTCATTTAGCAGTCCAATGAACCTTAAAAACGTCAGCGACACCAGCTCATTGGAAGAAAATGAAAACCAATGTGTATGTGCTTTTCATGCAATTCAATTTACAGCAATTAGCGGCAGGGAGAAAAGAGCAATTTGCCTTTTGCCATTCTTCATAGCTTTCCTGTTATAGTTAAGAGCAGTGGTTCTTAACCTTCTTTCTACCACCCTTTGAGGTATTGGTACTTCTTTTTAAGCTCTCCTCAGATTTTACATAAATACTAAAAACTATATTTTCGGTGTATTTAGTGATTACGCATCAGTGAGATGATACGAAGCACTGCTCTACTAAGCAACTAGGTCTTGTTCACGCCTCATGTGTAAATTTTTGACTCCCCCTGGTGGTAGCGTTCCCTGGTTAAGAACTACTACTTTAGAGACTGAAGGTGTGTATTTGAACCACTGAACTATCGATGGCTGTATATTTTGCATAATGTTTTCTTGATCAAGCTAGGTTAACATCACTGTGACGCGAACCGTACGTAATATATTACATTAAAAAATCAACCCACCTGTAAAGCGTATTGAACGATTTTTCGCACTGTTGTGCGGTGCAGTGGTAAGGACGCTCCTTAGTATGAACCCTCACGTGAACTTTCAAGCTGTAGCTCGTCAAGAACGCTTTGCCGCAACCATCCTTTCAAGAAAGGTGCGTTGCTTTATAATGCAAGCATAGATAACATTCTGCTGAGCTTTACAAGCTGTTATCGTTGCTAATCAGGAAAAAACGTTTGTTCTCATTAAACCAACATGTAAAGAACCTAACAAAAATTTTGTGAAAACGTACCTGTTCACATATGAACAAATATTCCCCTCGATGTGTTTTCTGATGAGATTTTAAATTTCCAGCAGTGCTGTATGTACGTGAGCATCCAGCATATCGACAACTGCATGTGACAAAATAATATCAGCATGCAAAACCCAGGGCGGCAATATAGTCGTAATTAGGATGGCGCTTTTACAACTTCGGTTTTAATCCGAACTTTAAAATGCATTTGATCGGATATCAGCTGCGTACCACCAACCGGGAATGAAAATTATTACTAAAAAGACCAAGGGAATGTCTCTTCAGAGACCCAAGCCAGTGTGCGCTGCAAGTGAGCGGCATTACATTGCAGCAGGTCGAGAAGTTCAAGTACCTTGGGACAAGGAACAAGGATCGAGTTTGCTAGAAAACTTTAGAGGACAAACTGCGTGTGATATGCATGTCAACGTGCATATCACACAAATTATTATTGTTTGCGTTTCGATTACGTCACCATGTTCACTCAACCGCGTAGTACGACCTTTGTAAAGTTGGCAAAATGGGAGGCAAATTATGGAAATGAAATATTTTGAGGACCATGGCCAAAGTGCCCCCTGCCTACGCTCATGGTGCTATGGCAGTTGCTACTGTGCTAGTACGTGACAATCATTACTACGTATTTGCTTCTTTACCAAGTACACAAAATTTTAGTATTAGCACTTGAAGAGTTCTTTATCAAAGTAGATAAAACAAACACAACACTTCAATATTCTTTAAAAGGCAAACAATACATTAAAAGTAGAATTCATGAACTTGTATCACTGAGATGCAAATAATTGGCAGTTGCATAATGCAATTCCAATTAATAAACATGTATCTCTGAGAGTCCATAACTGGCATGGCTGCGTCGGCATACAGTGACCCAAAACTATGTATGCCTAAATTATACTGTTGTTTGTAATGTACATCGAGACAGTATTTAAATTTTGCCAAACAAACGGCACCTTGCACCATTATTTTTATCACAAAATATTGGAGGAACAAAAGATATTGTGTCCCCCCTTGTCCAAAGTTGGGGGCACATATCCTCCCCGTCCCCTGAAACTCGGTCCCGGCCTTGGAGTGGTATTTACAAGTGACCAAGTAAGAACAACGAGATCCATACACATATTGGTACAAATAAACCGTATTACTCGAGCTTTACCATTCCGTGGTCTCAAAACGGGAACTTTGAAACATTACAAAGCTGTCATTTGTTATATCTGTCTTTGTTCCAATCCTCACCTATGGTCATTAATCTTGTGTAATGATTGAGAGTGCTATCTCAAGTACAAGTGGCAAAGATGGGATTTTGCCAACTGTTTACGACGTAGCATTTCGCGACAAAATGCGCAGCTGTGAAATTCGTAAAACCTTGAGTTTAGAGCTACTTCTTGGAAAAAGAAAGCCCAGTCATGTGGCAACAATGCTCCAGGAAATATTAGCCAGGCTAGTCCTGCCGACTACACCCATGGGCACTCATTGGGCAGTGACACATCTAGCCTGGAAAAAGGAGTCTGTCGCGGAAGGGCAGCTTTTGATATCACTTTTCAACATAAAACCACATTTTCTCTTAAGACTAGAAATCGACCGATTAATTTTGCGATGGTGCCAAGGCATCATATCGGCAAAATTCCGCCGCTATACAGAATACCCGCAATATTTGCTCTTAAAAGCCGCTATGCTAGTTTTCTGCATGGAGTGCTCGGAAACCCTAGTGGCTACTTCGTCTCTGATTAATTAGCGCAAATTCTCTGTACTGTTCGTTATGACGCGCAGCCCTCCGACTGCATTAAGTAGTGCGCAATATTCAGACCACTCCGCAATCGTCCCAATAAGCCGGTCTATGACCTAACATTCGTTCTCACGTTTTCGCGCTGTAAGCAGATGGCTGCCTGCGTGCGAACAAATCAGGGTGGCCTATGTGCAGACTTGGACAACTAGAATTTTTTTAGCTTTTCCAAATTAGATTAGAATTAAAATTAGAGCCAACTCTGCTTTCACCAATTAGATTAGAATTAAAATTAGCGGAATTTCGAAAACCATAAATTTAACGAAAATTCGAATTACAATTACATTTACACAAATCAAAGTGTCTTTAATCCATAAAGTTCAATTCATGCCCAAATGTGGATTCGTTCTCATAAGCATAAAAATAGCAAGGATTCATACACCAAGATTGGCGCGTTTCTCGCCGTACAATTCGTCCGCATGGCTAAATACTCGCTCCGACGGAGCCGATGTCGCCGTCATACCCAGGAGTTCTCGAGCAGCAGCCTTCAGATTAGGTAAACAATGTTAGCTTTTCCAATATCCTGAAGCGGGTATCCCCAAACTTTTTTGTCTGAGGGCAACATAAGCTTTTACACAATATCAAGGGCCGGACATCTTACGTAATGTGATTGTTTCAAATTCGGGATATGTTACATTCTACCAAATCAACAAGTTTTTCGTAAAAAAAATGTATTACTGACAAAATGTCTTTGCGGGCCGGATGAAAAGGCCTGCGGGTTGTGCTTTGGAGACCCATGCCCTAAAACAGTGGTTCCCAAACTTGTTCGAGCCGTTACCCGAATCAAGGTAGCGATAATGTCTTTATCACCCTGAATATTTTGCGTCGTGAAAAGAGCAATATAGAACAACATTGTGGTTTTGGTTCCGCGTTACCCTCCGAAGAATCGCACATTACCGCATATTCCCAAACTGGGGGTAATCGCATATTCCCAAACTGGGAATAAAATCGCATATTCCCAAACCGGGGGTAAATTCCCCCCAGTTTGGGAACCACTGCCCTAAAACATCGCAGCTGACTGAAAGTCGCAAGTATCTGGTTGAGCTGATGATGCCTATATCGTAGGCGAAATATATACTCTGTCAGATCTTAAAGTGTCTGATTTTTTGCTGAGAAAGGATTTCTTTCCATAGACAGTACCTGGTGAACATTTAACTTCTGCGCGTAAATGGGTAGGCTATGTGACGTAATAATAATCATTGATAAGGCCACATATTTTGTACTACAGCGGTGAATAAGAAAAGAAATTGATCGCTTTTCAAGTGATGGCGGCATGGCACTTGTGACCAGTTTGTTGCACTTTCATTGCATGAGTTGCACTGTCGTTTCATATTTAAAAATATCGTTGGACAAATTAGCATTTATGGCAAATCGGAAATTAAATTAGAACTAAAATTAGAGCACTGAAGCTTTCAGTAAATTAGATTAAAATTAGAATTACCGCCATTTCGCTCTAATTTATCGAATTAGAAAATTAGAATGATTTAGTTGTCCAAGTCTGCCTATGTGCCGTGTTGTTTGAATATCTTAGTGACCCAGTGTTGCGCAGAATCCGATGTTATACGCTTTTTCATCGCACTGAAGTATTGTCTTTCAACTGTGGTTGGAGTGTTGCAAAATATCTGCATCGGTTATCAGCAATGAAAAATAAAAACATCGGCATCGGCACAAAAAGGTCTTATCGATCGAGCTCTACCTCAAGTCCAATCAAACTTGGCTGTTAGGGCTAGTAGCCTAGCGCAACTAACTATTTAGAATATATAGTGGCATTGATCTCATTGTTAAAACACACAAGGAAAGATTTCCAAGGTATCACTGCTTTCGGTCACAGCGCATTTATTACATCAAAATCTGTTTGTTTGCTCCTATGAACATGGTGCTGAAAAGATACTTAGCTTGTCGAACATTCAGCAAATGTCAGCCATACAGCAATGATTACCCATGTTTATCCATCCATACATGCATACACTTACAAAATCGATGCTGACAATCAGCTGCACAACTGCGTCTGTGGAGCGCTGCCTATCAAGATGGCGGTGTTATAAATAAGCTTGCGAAATCACTGCGGAGAAGAACGATTGAGTTGCAGATGCCCTGATTTTACATCGTAATGTAAAAGTGAATTACTCGAAATCAAGCTTGCATTGGAGCTGGCACTGCCAGAGTAGGAAATTCCAAAACACGTGCGTTCGGCGCAATATCAATTTAGAGTGTTCAAAAACGTGGATTGTTTCATATCATTACGCAGGCGCTACATACACAAGACAGGGATGTTCTTGTTTCGTAACAGTACTATGCAACATTAAAAGGGAAATGCTGTTGCCTGTTCCAAACCATCCGCATTAGAGACCTGCAGTGACAGCGTTTGGTATTTTATCAGCTTCAATGCTGAGTACCTGCAGTACAAAGGGGTCTGACCAAGCGATCCACTGATCGACCAAGGGCCAGGTGGTGCGATTATCTGACCTGGCTTGGTCCCATCTTAGTGTGGAGCCAGCGGAGCCATTAGTGATTGCTGAAAACTATGAGGTATTTCAAGCCCCTTGGGCTGCTGCCATGTGAGTCTCCCGAGGGGAAAAGCAAGTGTCAGAATGAATGAAATGAATGAATACTATTATGAACTGGCACACACGGACATGAATTAAAAAAATATAAACTGTATTGAAGAGGTTTTTTCAGGCGTTATATTTCATTGGTGAGGCTAAAATACCTCCACTCAAATACCAAGGAAGGTAATTTCACATAAGCTAAGCTTAGCAAATATTGGGTCTTCGACCACCTGATTCAAATTCTTAAAGATCATAACTTCTGCCATACATAGCTGTCTACCTATTTGAAAATAGCAGTGTCTATGGTAATGTTGCCAATCTTTTCTTAACCTCTGCAATGCTGTGTTGTTTCAAGTACATGCCATATGGGACGAAAGAAAATGTTTTTGTTACCCTTTCAGAACTTTACTGGTCATACCACACAACTGTCAAATTCATACATGTTCATCTGCCTTCTCACGCATGCATGTGAACAAACCACTCACAATCGTGCAAAAATAAAGCCGTTCTGAACAACCTAAGCAATTTAAACATTTTCTACTCCCATAACTTTTATAAACTAATCCCAATATCTAAGAAGTGCTTAGTACTTGCTACCAAGGACTCTTTGTCAGGAACAATAGAAGCATTCTGCATGAACAACATTTTTACCCAGCCACACCTCTGAAATACAGCTACATGTGTGTCAATCTAGATACATAATATTGGTTTTCAATTTACATAAAAAGGTACGTTATTGCAATTTCCACTCTTCAACCTAAATCTTCATCATATCAAATGTCACAAGCAGCAGTCAACAACTGTTACACAATATAACCGAAGTTATCTATTCTATCAGCAAGTCAACTATTTGGCATCAAACATTCCTTGTTAGACCAGTTTGTACAACTTGAAGCTATCAATTCAGTTATACTGGTATAGTTACCATACATTTCAATCCCTGCAGAAACAACAAAATCCACACAAACTAGCCTAAGAGCAAAACTTGCAGAACCATCACCAACAAAAAAAACTGATAATGTTGGCTCCATCAAATGACATAGCAAAACCCTCTTTTCATGTGTAGACAACAAACTAAAGTGCACCAGCTGCTCAATATCACTTCAATCATAAGTTGACTTACTGAAACCGTTTGACTTGTGACTTATCGTTGTCATTGGTTGCTTCCAAGGTAAGAGTTGCCCCATTGATATTTTCATCTCTAGGCATAAACATGTCAGTGGATGGTGACAGTGAAACATACACCTGTGAGGCAATTAGTACATGTAGATGTCATCGCATATGATTAGATGCTATTATACAATAACTATTCACACGGACAAAATGTTTTTACACTTTTGTGACGCACTGTAACTGTAATACAGTATGAAAAACAAGCAACAATACACAATGAAATGAAGACAGATGCAAGCAAAACGCCAGAGTCTTGACCAAAATTGTCAGGCTTCAAATCCAGATTCAAATTTTTGCCAAAAAGAAGTGAAGTTTGAAGCTCAAAGAGATACAAGGTTCGACGATGGTGAACCACCAAACTGACTTCTTTGACAGAACACATTAGTGCAACTGCACTTAGAAACAAGAAAAATGGCATCACACATCTTGGTCGATGTTTCATGAGTTATGAACAAGCCATAATGTGCAGCTTTGGACATAGAAACTGCCATACACATTTTTCATGAGATTGAAGCCTGTGAACTACAGCCAGACTATTAAATTTAACTAAACATCAGTGATACCCTCAATGTTACGACTGAATATGTTTAGTGACACTGCAATGATAATATTAGTACAACAATGCAACTAAAAAGTTTGACTGTTTTAGTGACCCAGGTTTGCACACAGTTCGATGTCGTGCAGTTCTTCAGGTCTAGGACATTTCGGCAATGGTGGTCACAAATGTTTTCTATGAAAGTGTTTTTGAAATATGCTTTTCATGAGCATTTGGTGGCCAGAAATTCTCCACCCAGGAAATTATCATGTTAGCGAATGTGCGATGAAAGGATTCTGCGAATGGTTCAGAGATATGCCAATTATGGCATGACCGAATATCTGCGTGGGATTGCCCACAATTTCTAAATGGACTAGTTCAATTGCTCATGTTTTTAGCTGGTATTTATGTGGTGTTTATAGCTGGTATTTGTGATCTTGTGTTAACATGTTAAAAAAGACAAGAGTTAAAATCAGAAAATGTTCTTATCAAAGTTTCTTATCAACTGATTCATTGCCGAGAAGTCCATTGCCTAAACGGCGTTGCCGAAATGTCCCATGCCGCAGTTCTTCATCGTAGTAAAGTGATGGTTTCTTTCAGTAAAGTGTTGCAACCTCTTGTCAATCGCCAGGTAGATTGAACCAGATGTGGCAAAAGCATCACATATTGTTTACTCACTCATGAGATATGAGTGTACGCACAATAGGTCTACAAAGGAAGTACTTTTACACAACACATGTTTGCCTGTTTGTGAACACGCCTGGATGGTTCATTTAGAGTTAAAATTCTGTGGTAGCCACACGACTGTTGAAAACATTCTGTAATAGCACATGAAAACATTTTGTGAGTTGGTTTAATATGTATTTTAATGCAGTATTATGTGTGATGGTCATTACTCTATAGTACTGCTGAGCCAGTGTAATAAAAAATCATTTTTTTCAGGCGTTACTCAAAATAATACCTATAGTAATAACAATACTGTTCTTTTTCTGCCTCGTACTTATGGTAATTTGTTATTGTTTATGGTAATTTGTTATTCAAATAGTGTCAACTGACATGCTGAAACTCTGTTTGATATTCAACCTGTTAGACTACATTTTTGGATGGATTCCATAGCTGGTGTTCTGATCTATGCTCTGATGCTTGTGTCTTTGTATATTTTATTGCCTGCTGTATTTTTAAGGTAATGTCTATTTTACCTCATGAGGTTTTAAAAGCTGTGCCAGGGTTATTTTACCTTTAGTTGAACACGATTGGTTGAAGTCGTAACAAGACAAGTACAATGCACAAAGAGGCAAGGGGTTAAGTTTTAGGATTTTATGGATAGGGTTTGGCCTGCAGTTCACACAACACAGGCAAGAAGCTGCTATCAGCTTGCTAGCACTAAAACCATGGCAGCACTTTTCATCAGATTGAGCTGCCATCAACGTCACGGTCAATTAAGCCCATCATGCATTCCAAACCTGTCGTGTAACCAGTTCAACCAATCATGTTCAACTAAAGGCAAAATATCTCCAGTACTGCCTGTTCCTAAAACTTATCGCAATCTGCTGTTTCGTTTGTAACTTGTGTAATGTCTTTCAACTGTGGTTTGAGCAAAGCCAAAATATCGACATCAGTTTCTGGCAATGAAAAACATCAGTATCAGTCCAAAAAACCTTATCGGTTGAGCTCTAGTTTCGATTAAGTCTCTAGCACTATCGGTTGGCAAGTTATGGCAGAAACCATGCAAGCCACTTGACACTAAAAGCCCTGAAAAATTTCTCTACCTACAAGGATGAGCACAGTCATTTTTACCTTTCATTTGTAAAATCGATTATATGAACGTTTTCCTTCAATTTACTTTAAATGTTGGATTGAAACAAGGTAGTCAATCATATTTGCATGCTTTTGCAAGGTGAAAAAGTAGCCTGACAGAATAATAAATTGTTAACAAAACATTGTTAGAACTCAGTCAGCAATTTTTAAATATCAGTCTAGCCACTGGTTCTCAGTGAAAATCCATCAATTGTTACTCCATTGTTGCAGAACTGCATTGATAGTCACGAAAGAAACTCTACTGAAGAAACATAATCTCCTGAACACGCTTAGGTCATTTTTGACCGCTCAGGGCTTCTAGGTAGATATTGTGAAATATTCTGTTTCCGAAAGCTCTAACAAAAAAATTCCAATTGCTACAAAAATTTTAGTATAAGTTAGGAAAAGTCAAGGAGTATGATGAAGCAAATAACAACAACGAAAATACAAAACGCTAAAGTTAAAAAATGACCGCATCAGGCTTCTGGTGTTAAGTGGCTTGCATGGGTGTTAAAGGTTAACCATGACATCATAAATTGCAAGTTGAGATAAAAGAAAAAAGGCTTTGTCAGATGCATACCGCATTGCACAAGAATAACGGCACTCGAACACTCCAAAACATACTTAAAAGAAGAAAGGGTTTACCATGGAAATTTGAGTGAGGACAAAAAGGGAGGTTTTTCTGTAACGTATCATGGTGCCCTGGTCAAAAAACTTGTATGTTCTGGAACATAGCTTGGCACCAGAAGTGTTAGTTGATGGTGATAGTCGTAGTGTTTATCCAAAAATCTTACTTTCTGATTTAATGGCAACTACAGACCCATTTGGATATTTTGATTACAAAAATAAACAGGCAATTGATGTTAGTACTAGTAAGTATACATTTTTGTACATAAAAAAATCAAACATTTGCAAACCTTGTTGTCTTCTGGCATTATAGTATGTCTCACCATTCCTCTGAGAGATTCTCCAGGATGTTCAACATGAAGTCGCTCCAAGCTAAGTACAAAACCGTGGTTATAATCATAGTGGAAACATCACAATACTCTTAAATGCTATGCAAAATAAACATGGAACAAGTTATGGCCAAAAAAAGTAATTTTGGGTGAAAATTAGCCAATAACTTTTGAACCAGAAACACCACAAAGCCAATCAGAGGCTCAAAAGACTCATTGATTTTAGCCTAGTTTCCATTATACTTTAGAAAAAACATCTCTTGCGGTTGGCGCCCAGGTCCCGATAACCTCAGCCAAGAAGGCCTAAACCCCACACAGTACCTGAAACCCAAAACTTAAATTTTTCCATGGCGAACTAGGGACTTGCCAAATCTTTTGAGGGTTTGAACAGCTCTCTAGCACAATCCACAGGCGAGTTATGGAGTCGCAAAATGGCACAAAAATAGCAGCTCAATGCATGATTTTAAAGCATGAATATTTCAAACACTGGCACTGAAGGTGTAAATTGCTAAGTGGACAATATGGTCAACATGGTTGTCTCCCTGGCACCTGTAGCTATTGTTCTTTCATGCATTGGTGAGTTCCATCATGGAAAAAATAAATATCAGTACCTTATAAACTGCTGAATTAGTAAGTGTAGGTAGAGCGTTTTGGGGGCAGATTATTAGATGTTGGTTACCCAAGTCACTGCTTATAGAAGAGGTCATCAGTCTAGATCAGTTATGTCCAACCCGCACACAGTCCACTTCAAGATTTTGTGAGGCCCACTTGAAGGTTTCCTTGTTCTGCATGCACAATATGACAAACCAGTCCTTATTCTGATAATCTTAAATTTGACGTTTCTGGTATACAGTGAGCTTCAATGCCACTCTGTTACATCTGCATTGCATACTAGCAGATTTTAGTGTGTCCACTGCTGGATGCAAACGCATTATAGTTTTCTGATTTTTACCCTTTATGTTCAATTTGCACTAAGCTGAATTATGTTTTGTGGTTGCACTGGCACTTACAAAATTTGCCTATGACATACAGTTATAGAGTGATTAGAGGTGTCAAAAAGTCATATCATCGCTTTTAGGATTCAAATGCTTTCAGTAGCTTAACACTTTCACGTCCAGTAAGTAGAGGATTTCTCGCAAAAAAAACAGATTGCATGTGGCTTTGCATTGAGTGTAACTCTGGCTCCGAAAATCGGTAAAAAGCTATTCAAAGGCTCAAAAGACTCGGCAAGTCTTCTGGTTTGCACTCGAAAAAAATTTTTTGGTTGGAGGGTTCGGATTTTTTTTGAGTGACGTCATAAGTAGAGGACTTTTGGGCCGCCTTGGCCCACTTCACCTGGCCCTAGGTCTAAACCGTTACATGGTAGCATTTTGCTGAATTTTTTATTTGAAACTAAGCTACAATCTGAGTCTTTTGATACTTTGGATGACCTGCTAGGGTTTCAGTTTCAAACGTTATGATCTAAAGTAAACAAAATATTTGATTAATCCCATAATTAGATAATTAATTAACACTTTGAGAGCCGGCGTACAATATATTTGTACTTCCATTTCGGTCTACAAAACAGCATTTTTTGGTGGCCTTACCAATGCCTTAGCTCTTCCACCGATTGCGTTAGAGAGCTGTTCAAGGGCTCAAACGCATTGGCCAGTCTTCTAGATTACACTTGAAAAAAATTTTTTGGTTGGGGGTTGCGGATTTTTTGTGAGTGACATCATAAGTGAAGTAGTTTTGGGGTCATTTTGGCTCATGTTGCCTGGCCTTGGGCCCAACCGCTAGGCCAAAGTGTTTCGCTGAAATTTTCATTGTGTTGCGATCAGATTTCCCAAGCGGCATGCGTGCAAAGCTTCGCACCGTGGCAGCAAGCAACAATAGAGATCATGCTCGCAATTTCTCTTACTGTTGCTTGCTCACGCTACACATATGATGGTGTTATTCTTCACGCACATCCCGTTTGTGGTGAATCACACAATCAACGCAACACAACCGGAGAGGTTGCAACAATTGGAAACTAGACTCGAGTCGGAGTCTTTTGAGCCTTTGATCGACTTTTTAGCATTTCTGGTTCAAAAGTTATGATCTAAAATAAACAAATTAATTAATTATCTAACTAGCTAATTAGACAAATATTTTTACTAGTTTAGATGATAACTTTTGAACCCGAAACCCCAGCAGGTCATCCAAAGTATCAAAAGACTCGGATTGTAGCCTAGTTTCCAGTAAAAACTTTAGCAAAATACTACCACCTAACAGTTGGCGCCCAGGGCCAGGTGAAGTGGGCCTAAAAGTCTTCCTCTTATGACGTCACTCACAAAAACCCGCACCCCCAAGCAAAAAATTTTTTTTTCGCGTGCAATCTACTAGACTGGCCGATCCGTTTGAGCCCTTGAACAGCTCTCTAGCGCAATCGGCGGAGGAGCTAGGGCGTTGGTAAGGCAACCGAAAACTGCTGTTATTTTTTGCGAAAATCCCCGAAACCACTCGGGTGCCAAAGTGTTAATGAATGAATGCCTGTTTTTTTGGGTCATAGACTAAAATGTTTTTGAAATGACTGAAAAAATTTATGACAACGTCAAAGAAATGTGCTTAATTTGCCTATTACTTAGTGCATTTCTTTATCTTGTGGAACACTGGAAACTTTGCTTTTTGATATACAACTAATTACATGACTACATCCTTGGCAAGCTTTCTTTCAACTTGCTCTGTTTTATGACAACAATCATCAACCAAATGCTTCCGATTGTGTGCAGTTGCACCTTTGTTATACAACCTACGGTCTTTGCAGAGGTATGGGGTCATCCTACTGATGTCATAAAAAATAGATGCTTTTTCAAGGGTAATAAAAGGTTCACATAAGCATATGGTATTGGTGTAGATCAAGTACAAACTTTAAGATGGCTAGAAATGCACTGGAAGTTTTTATTCACATAAGGATGAAATAAAATGTAATGCGTAATTTCTAATTTTAAAAGTCTAGTCAAATACTTGTGCATGCTCGTTGCTTTTCACACTTTTATCATGGTTGAACTTCTTAAATACTAGATTAGGGTTTCTCAACCTGTGGGTCACGGAAGAATTTTTGACAGGCCACAACCTTGTATTATTGAAATAGAATATGTTTTGCAAGATGGACCTTTAATCGAAAACATGGGTTGCTTCTGAGCTAACAGGCTCAGCCTTCGCATTGATTTGTAGCACACATTGTGTTATTATATAAACCATGAGGTGCCAAAAATTTCCTGGCAATCATTATGCTGGATCTTTTTATATTTTGGTATTTGATGTATTCTGAATAATCCAAAACATATTTTTATTGCATGGGTTCAATACTTTTTATATATCTTATGTTCCAAAAATGGGACAATGGCAGGAACTGGGGTACTTTTTTACTCTCTCATCATCTATTGCTGTATTAGTGAGTTGTTCGCCATACCATTACATTGCTGCATTTTTATGTCTCTTTCCATTGCATTGGAATGTGGATACTATACTTGATATGCTACCACATCTTCCACACAACAAACGTTCGTCATGAGGTGACACACTTTGTGACGTCATTTTCATTGTATGGAAATTTCAAACAAGCAAGATGTTTGAGGAAGACCTTTTGGTACAGTGCAACTGAACAATGTAACATAAATCAAAGTTACTATATTGAACTTTGCATGCACATTGCACAATCATTCATTCATTACCAATTGTTGACATTTATCGTAGATCACTTACTGAAATTATAGGCCCTCGCCTGCCAACTGGTTTTTCTTGGTTTTCAAGCGGTTGTCAACTCAGGTGACCATTGTATTTTCTTCGTTTTTTTCAACTTGTTTTGGATTTTCCTTCACATGCTTCAAAGTTAAACAGGTAACCTTCATTGGAAACAAAAACCCAAAGCTTGCAACCAAAGCGGACTGTTTTTTTATGAACATCTTGACTGTGATGACTGAAGTATGGAACCATTTACTCATCAACACTGAGAAACTTGGAAAACACACCAAACTGTTGAAACCTCACTAATGCAAGATTGGAAAAAGGTTTTAGCTTAGCCATTTTATCGTCTGAAGGCAAAGCTGTGTTGCCAGCAAGATGCAGATACCTTTTAGTTGAAACCTTGCCCTTGACATGCTAAAAGCTACAGCTAGTATTTGAGCATCAGCATTCAGCAGAGGTTGACCAGTGGAGTCTTCCTTTGGAAGTGAGTGGTATCCAGAGAAAAGTCAAATCCCTGCAAACCTGTTCAAGGATGTAGGATCCAATTGGAAGCTTGGGCAATTTTTTGCCTGGACTACAATTCATTTTTTTAACAAATTAAATTAATCATGTTTTTGTCAAAAGACATGGTAAGGAGCAGGGACGTAACAAGGGTAGATCGTGCCTAGGGCAAGAAACAAGTTTTGATGCCCCCATATTTGAGCATAAGGTCTTTTGGGAGTAAATGTACTGTACCAATGAAAGTACTTGCGAAATTGTTGGTACTTTTAGGCGCCCTCTGCGATTCGGCATTGCACCCCCCTTGTCCCCACTCGATACGCTCCTGGTAAAGAGTTTGTATAGTCAAGATCAGCAATTTTTTTCTTCAAACCCTCCAGATTAATCGTTGGCAGTGAATCATCATAGGGTCAAATCATTATAATCCAACAAGGGGTGTAACCCAATGTCACAAAAATGCCTCATTTTTTTATATAAGGTGCACCCACATGTAAAATGGCCTGAAAAAAAAACATAATTGAAATCCATCAAGGGGCAGCTGAGTTATTTGCTTTTGAGTGTATCACTAGGTGGCGTTGCTCGCGATGGGCAA
>Ga0210059_1002094_pt1 | contig 30986 bp, 26 predicted proteins | sample Ectturendosymbi2_FD_188042 | JGI IMG/M metagenome (GOLD analysis project Ga0210059, IMG submission 188042) | Ecteinascidia turbinata endosymbiont from Florida, USA - Sample 2 (SPAdes) (version 2) | ecosystem: Host-associated > Tunicates > Ascidians > Unclassified | place: Key West, Florida...
GTTATCAAGCACAACCATTAGAATCGATGCTTTTACACAGATCATCCATTCGTCGATTGATACAAACAACACAGGATGAAGGAAATTCGTAGCATTTTTCAAAAGAATTGGTTTTTGGACCTGATGATTATCAATTTTGATAATGCCGCTTCATACAAATATGTTGCAAAAGTCTAGGAGTTTATGAATGGCTGAATCAGAACTGATGGGGCATTTACTTCTTGTTCTTATCCATAAATGACATAAAGTCTGTTTTGAAAAATCCAGTTGCAAACTTTTGTCATTTGATAACTCCGCAAATCCATCCTGGACATGGCAGATGTGTGGCCTCCTAAAAGTTTGATTGTGTGTGGTTTGTGGATCCAAACTTTCCTTAATCAAAGTCCACCGTGCTTCTGAAATTGTGTTCTAATTGAAAGCTTTTCTACGGGCTAGGCTAATTGCTTTGAGAGCACACCGAGTGTATTCAGACTAAAGTTAGACCTAGAGTTCTAAACATGAGCATGCCTTCATGTAAGAGTGAATGCAGTTAGGCCAATATTGGTCAATATGTTAAAACAACCATGATGTAACAACACATAACTTGTTGTGCTTGGTTGCTTACTATCATTTGATAGCTCAGAAAGACATCCTAGTGAAAACCTGACAGCATAAAGCAAGATATTGCCTCTAAAAATGCTCAAGAAGCTAGAAAACCTTCTTTTAATTTCCTTGGGAAGTTTACAAAAATTGATCTGATTTGTCAAGCCAATTTGTTTCATGACCCCAAAATTACATTTTGTGACCCCAAATGGGGTTGTGACCCATAGTTTGAGAAGCCCTGTTATGAAGGACACTGTTTTAGGTAAATAGGTAAAGTAATTCTAGTTGTCAGTCCATTTGGCAAAATCGTTAGTGTCTCAGAATGGACCTAGAGCTACCTCTCAAATGGCTATAGCTCCAGATCCTAAATTTAACTAAGGCTCTTGATTTTTAACATGACCCAAATTTTTAACACAGTCCTAAATTTTAAACCAAACCTAATTAGAGATTACCTATATGCCTTTTTTAGGGCCAATACCGATATATCGGCCATTCATGGGCTAATAGCTGCTGCCGATATTTCCAAAATTTTTAAATCTTGTTTTCTGCTTCATTATCAATAATATTATTTATTTTATGCCTTTTTTTCAAAAACTTCAAAAATCAGGGTATTTGCGCTAAAATTTTTTAAATTGCAGCAATTTCAATATTTTGCTGTGATTTTTTATTAATCTGATTAATGATGATGCTGCTTTTGTTTTGGCTACGATGGCCGGCATGTGCTTCATGGTTCATCTTGTCTGCTTGTTTATGAAAACGCACCTGCTAGCGTTGCTGCAAGACAACAGTCTTGATTTGGTTCATTGTGCTTTCTTGTGCAAATTGTGTGGATGCCTGAGGAACACAACAGTGCTTTGTCAACACCTACTGAGGCCAATGTAATTAGGTTGTTTGGCCGATCTCGATATATCAGTGAAACCCAAATATCAGCCCGATATATCGGTCTATCTCTAATCCTAACCTGAGCCTAAATTTTAACCTGTTCCTAAATTTTTGAACTGAGCTCCGGCTCCTGATTTTTAACCTGAGCTCCAGATCCAGGCACAATGCCTGGCTCCAGTGCTACCACTCCTCCACCCTGCTTCTTAACAAACAAAAGTTCTTGAAGTTGACACAAATCAAACTGTAAGGTAATAAATTGTGGACAAGCTAAATAAAACATGATCACTTGCCATTACATAAGCATGTGATAATAATGAAAATATCTGAGCATCATAACGTACAACCAGAAGAAGTGCAACACTTTGTTTCAAAGTATAGAGTTATAGCCTGAGGAAACAATGGTGGGGAGCTGCTTGCAACGGCATGCTTTTCTGTCTTATTATGAAGATTAAGACATTTACAAGTTGAGCTTGTGACATCACCATGCAATGACAGACAGCCATGTTGCAGAATGTATGGCATTGTAAGTTGAAGTACCAGGTTGAAGTCCCTCTCACACAACCACTGTTCCATTGATACCTCCCTACTGGCATCATATGTTGAAGGGTGCTATGATAGCACGAGGTGGACCGCCATATGTCACTTACCCAGGTAAAGCCTGAGATCTTCTGTGTCAGTTCCCAGTGTGAGGCCCAAGAATTGGTGGGCCTTGGATTTTTGGTCTTAAACAAGGCTTACACTGTTGGTATTTCTGCATAGGATCATGTGACTACAACACTCTAATCCCTATTATTGAAAGGGAATGTGCATTTGGTTCGGTTATTCATTCAGATGAGTGGCCTGCTCATAGCAATCTAAATGCCATGGGGTATTAGCATTCTACAGTGAACCCCCAGCAACACTGTGGATCCAGTGACTGCAGCACATACACAGGCACCCCCCAGCAACACTGTGGATCCAGTGACTGCAGCACACATGCAGGTGAGTGGTTGTGGTTGGACAGTAAAATGATAATACTGAAGAGAACATGAAGTGTTGATTGTCAACACTTCCAGTCTCATCATGATCATTTTTGCTGGAAGGTGATGAAAAAATTTGTATGATCTGTTTGTGTCATTCTTGGAAATGTTCAAAATGTGTATTGCTAGAACAAATGTATGGAAATTATGATGACATGTTTATTTGTACCTTTCTTCCAGCAGTAGACCTCATGCTATAGTAGCATCAGTTGAAGTATCAGCCAGAAGTCCCTTTCACATGATCATTGTTCTAGTGATAACTAGACTCCCTACTAAGAGCAAGTAAGTCTTGCCACATTACCATAACACTTTGACATGCTTTCGTGTGCTCAAACCAACAAAGTACTTTATTAACCTTGATGCATCAACAAAACACAACCAAAATGTCACATTACAGTCAACTTGAATCAGTGGTGGTTCCAGGAACAAGAATTGAAGCAATTGCCCCTTCTGAAACCGATCTAGGACAGTTCGGTGCTGCCGTTTCAGCGATGGTGGTTGCAAATGTTTTATGCGAAAAAATGTGTGTTTATGAAATACTTTGAAGGGTAAACTACAAAGGATGTTTGCTTCATAAGTGATTTTGCATCCTTATGGCCAGTGTTTATTTTTGCTGGCATGAGGCGTTTGTGTGTTTACACAAAAGTCAAGCCTGTACAGCATTTATTGCTTGATCTTTCACATTAGGTATCATTTTGATTGCATTTCACAGCCAATCTAAGAACATAACGTACTTTCTTGCCATCGGTTGCCTATTGGTGTACGAATATTCAGTAATAGCACTTCCAAATGCATGGTACGGATCATGAATCACAATAAATACAGCATAATCGGAAAGATCTGGGACAAATACCAGACTGACCCTTGCGCTAAAGGCTGACCTTTGAGCTTAAAGAAACCTTGGAGGAAAAATGCCAAAAACATACTTGTAGGGACTGTGTTAAAACAGTAAGGGTAGCCGGGCTCATCATAAGCCAAGTCACAAGCATTTCGTGGGTGTTTGCTGCTGTTTCGAATTACTCCGGAACAGAAATGAGTGATTCCTTCCTTCGTCAGCTGTGCTATTGCTGATTGTTGTTGTGCTAAATTTGTAATGGAAGAAAACGTAGAAATGAAGTGAAGAAAAGTGAAATATGTTCACAATGGATTTTTGTACATTTGATAAAAAATCAGGCGATGGAAGTAAGAAAATGTGGTGGTGTGAGAGACAAGATCAGCAATGCAAGGCTCATTTACTTTCTAATGCTTTTACTGGAGAATTTCTAATGCATTTTAATGCATTTACTAGAAAACACATTTCACATTTCATTGATGAAACGTCCATTGCCAAAACGACGTCGCTAAACTGTCCCAGTCCGTCTGAAACCACCACTAGTTCTGTTTTTAATGATAGCATCCATTTCATAGCTCTTTACGATACACTTAACACCAGGGCTTGAAAAAATACAAATTTCTTGGGAAGCTTACCAAAATTTTCTGTGAGCTGCAAGTTGAAGAAGATGTCTCTTTATGATGTCACTAAAGAAGAGTCTAACAATCACTGCATTCACATAGATCAACTTGGATTGATTCAGCCTACTAGCATCGATTCACATTCAATGTGAAAACAGTTACATCGCTGCAGTTTACCACACTACTGCTCACTGCTCATGCAAAAACAAGGTACTGAAAGAGTGCAAAAGAGAAAAATCTTCCCTGCCAGTGTCAAATTCTAACGCTGAATCTTTGCTTAATCCGTGTCTGAAATTTGTTTTTTTGTGGGCACTCTTTCATTAAAAGGAATGTTTTGCTTACAACACAGTGTTGCAAACCCTGCTTATATGAAGCTTCGCAACGATCACAGATATTTGAAAAACCTCAACACGGTATTTAACAACCAAACATATTGCAGGTAGTAGACTAATTAGAGACTTCTAGACACCAAACTAAAGGTTTCCTTTGGGTAATAAATTTTAATAATCTCATAACGCAAGGTTTGCAACATTGTGTTTAGTAAATACTGTAGCCCTAATTATTGAGAATTTTGTGCTGCGTACACCAAATAATACTTATTGCTTCATCATATAGAAAGACAAACTATGCCAAAACAAGCTTCAAGAATTATCATTTACTGTCTGTGACTAGTCTATGGTCGTAGAAAATAACTAAGCAATGCACTGGAACAACACAAACAAATCCAGGTTAAAAACTACTAGTTTTATTGTATGGGCATACTGTAATGTAAGCTGTAACAATTTTATGTTCACTCAAAGGAATTGTAGTCTAGCTTTAAGTGGAATACCATTAATTCTGGAATGGCATTCGGAATGTAATGCCATTCTGATGCATAACCCCGCATGCCAAACCCCAACCAAGCAGCTGTACAGACAAGCATTCACAATCTGAATGCATTCAAAAGTTTCCAGCTGATGATAGCATCTCCACCCATTCTACTTTCTAACGCAATGAAGTTGAACCACATTCACACATGCAGTTGTAAAACTTGTTGGCCTAAGTGCCCTCTCTGACATGTGGCATAGCAGCAATATTCGAACTCGCAACTCTTCCCATCTCAATAACTGGCACATTAACACTATGCCGCCATTATGACATGTGACTGCATGAGACCACTATTGTTACGTATGTGTTACTGTTGCATCAAAAAGGCAGATATATTGAGCCGCCCTAACTCAGCAAGAAAATTCTTACAGTCCGTCTTATGTTTTACTCGCACTTCTTTCCATATTATTTGATTTTACTTGACTTGCAGTTGATTAATTTCCCGCAAGCATGTACGATTTCCCATGAAGGTCCTTTCAGATTTCCACACATTTTCCAGCCCTGGTTTAACATGTTAAAAGCTGGTATACAATATACTTGTACTCTGAGATCTCACATTAACCACTAGGTTCACTATTTTCATGCCACTTTGCAACTCCCTAATTCACCAGCCAATTGAGCTAGAGAGCTGTTGAAACCCTAAAAAATGTGATGAGTCTTCTAGCTTGCATTTTAAAAAATTGGAAAGTTTCGGATTTCGGGTTTTTTGTTAGTGACATTGACCCAGCACCCAGGTTATCAGGCCCCAGGCATTAACCACAAGGAGTTTTTTGACTCAAGTTTTTAGTAGAAACTAGGCTATACTGCGAGACTTTTGAGCCTTTGATTTAGCATTTCTGGTTCAAAAGTTGACCTGATTAATGAGTCAATTATGGAGGCATGTTGAGCAAGATCATGCAGAAACAAGAAACCAATCCATGCAAAGATATCTCTTCAGCATTCTCCTGTACAGTGCCACACAAGGATAAGAATTGCAGTTACTCTTCAACCTCATTTAAGATTGAAACATTTACTCTTTCAGTGAATTCATTCACGATTTCAAAGTCTTTTGTGAGCAACAGCATGGGACCAGCCAGGGGAAAGGACAAAAACAAGTTAATTCCCTTCACTGTACTATCATCACTACTGCATGGGTTTCCTTAAACACTTTAACATTAAAATTATGCTAAATACCTAACTACCAGATGTAAATGAAAACTTAAATGGATTGTACAGTACTATGCCCACATACTCCCCTTACAAAAATCTTTCATTTGCTTATATGCAGTGTGTAGACAGTGAAAACAAAAAGCTGAGACAACCAAAATATATTTTTTGTGCATTTGTAGGTTTGTAAGATCTCATGGAAGACATGCCATTTTCATGTAGCAAGTCCACATAATGAAGCAATGGCAAAGCAAAACCGTAAAAATAGAACTAGAAAAAAGATTAATGTTTTAGTACATTTACTTAGCATGCAACACTGTGGCAAACACAGCTGATTTCAATATCACTGCACACGAATTTGCTTTGCCAAATGCTTAAAGCAGTGGTGCTCAAACTGTGACCCGCGGGCCACATGTGGCCCACAAGGCCCTCTGGAGTGGCCCACAAAGTAATTTTCATTGGAAAAAAAACTTAACACTTTCATCATTTAAGAGAATTTTTTAGAGAATTTTTATTGAGGTTATTAATTCTTGTGGCCCGTGAAGAGTTTCTGAAAGACAAATGTAGCCCACGAGCCAAAAAGTTTGAGTACCACTGGCTTAAAGCAAAGGTATTATTGATGCTACTTAGAATAAAGCAATGAGCATTTGAAAACAAGGACATATGCACTGACAACACCGTAGTCACAGCTTTATGACAAACAGGCTGCTTTCCGCTATTTCAGCCATTTTTAACAAGAGCAAATTGATTTGATATGTTGCATCACGATGTAATGCCGTCACTGAAGAACAGGCAATAATCAGTGTTTAATAACATAACATCCCAGACAAAAATTCAACAGGTAAAAACTTAATTAAATGCAGTGGTAATTTAACAAGGTGTTGTTATCACAGTCCTCTTTTTAATCTGTGGACATTGTCAGGCCACAGCTAGTTTCTGATTCAGGGCAAAATTTTAAAATCTGGTTTTCTGGTTAAGTGACTATGGATACGCCTGGCCTGACGCAATTCATATAAAAAGTCAGTTTGTCATTCATACGGTGTGGATCTCAGTGTAGCGGTTATGTGTTACAGCTGCTATGCCAATGGTTTTCAGTTCAACTCTCACCATGCCGACTTTACTTTTTTTTTCTTTACTTTTTTTCAGGTTTACGTGTTACCTTTACAAGTTATTGTTGGGGCTATGGCTAAGATTTATCTTTGACGTTTACTTCGTTTCTACCAAGTCGACTGCACTCCCGTCATGTGTTACTGTTATGTCACAGGTGGCGTATGAATAAGTTTTCAAATTTCGATATCCACAGCCGAATCTATAGCCACTTCCTTTTCTGGTGGCTGAGAAAAAACTTTGGTAACCTGAGTTTTTTCAGGTTTTGAAGTAAATGTGGTTTGCACCATAAAAACCCATCATCATTTTGAAATCACTGCTATTGATCAATCCATATTTTATAAGTGAATTATTAAATAAGCTAAGCACAGTTTTTTCTGATTTATATAATATTGACGCATGAAAATCAAAGCATAATCTTATCATTCACTCTGCTTCTGAGTTTGACAACAATCCCATGGCTGAAAAAGCCCTCTCTGGTTTATCAGTGCAGGCTTGGCCAAAAGTAAGGCATGGCACAGACTCATCGTTTTTCACATAAATTGCAATCAGATATCTTCCTGTGTCGGGATATTTTGTGGTCTTCACTCTTATGGACAACATGGGTTTTGTACTTATTTCAAATGGCTGATGGGTCATTCTATGTCAACCGTCCCAGCCAGTCAACCCACCATCTCAGATTTTCTCAAATTTTATAAGCAGACAGAAATTTTCATGCTGATTCCAAAAAACTAATTTTTTTAAAAATTGGTTAAGGTTTTGCGAAGTTATGGACCATACAAAATGACTACTTTTTATGGTCAATGAAGCGTAACAACTAGCAAGAAAATCATCAACTAACTTCAAAGCTAAATCATTCTCACTGTAATCATTTAATTGCTGCAAAAACTTGATAAAATGTTTTCTAAAATATCTTTTCTTCACTAGTGAAGAAAAAATTTTTAAAAATCCATGCGCCTACCACAATTTTGGGGTAAAGAAAATTGGTAGTCATCAAAATCACTCATGCATGACACAAATTTAAACACTTTGAGAGCCGGGATACGATGTTCTCGTACTTCGATTTTGGCCTAAAACTAGCAGTTGTCAGTTCCTTTACCAACGCCCTAGCTTCTCTGCCGATTGCGCTAAAGAGCTGTTCAAGGGCTCAAACAAATCAGACACTCTTCTAGCATGCACTCGAAAAAAATTTTTTGGTTATGGGTTGCGTTTTTTGTGTGAGTGACGTCATAAGTGAAGTAGTTTTTGGCCCATTTTGGCTCATGTTGCTTGGCCTAGGGCTCAACCGCTACGCCAAAGTATTTGGCTGAAGTTTTCATTGGAAACTAGGCTCGAGTCCGAGTATTTTGAGCCTTTGATCAACTTTCTAGCGTTTCTGGTTCAAAAGTTATGATCTAAAATAAACAAATTAATTAATTATCTAATTAACTAATTAGTCAAATCTTTTGTTTACTTCAGACCATAACTTTTGAACCTGAAACCCCAGCAGGTTATCTAAAGTATATAAAGACTCGGATTGTAGCTTAGAATCCAATAAAAACTTCAGCGAAATACTACCATCTAACGGTTAGCACCCAGGGCCAGGTGAAGTTTGCCAAGGTGGCCAAAAAGTCCTCCACTTATGACGCCACGAACAAAAAACCCACATCCCCCAAACAAAATATTTTTTTGAGTGCAAACTACAAGACTTGCCACGTCTTTTGACACTTCAACCAGGTCCGTAACCCGTACAGGAGCGGAGATATCCCCACGCAAAGCCATGTGCGATCCAGCTATTTTTCTGCAAACCGCTTGAATTAACCTGGACATCAAAGTGTTAAATGGTGATAACTCGACGAGCACACATGCTATTGGCATGTGCAATTCACAGCTCTGATTTGAGCTCTGATTGAGGAGATGGTAGTCTCAAAATATCCTGATTGCTTATTTTATAAAGTATCCCCAAAGGGATTTCCCTAAAACTTTTGAACCAGAAATGCTAGAAAGCTTATCAACCTCTCTAAAGACTTGTACAACAACCTGGTTTTAAATAAAATTTGAGTCAAAAAACTGGCTCTTGACGTTGGCGCCCAGGGCCTGATAATCATATCCAAACTTACTCCCATTATGATGTCACCAACAAAAAACAAACATTTAAAACTTCCCAATTTTTCTTTTTAAATTGAAACTACAAGACTTTCCGCATCTTTTGAGTGTTTGAACAGTTCTTCTGTTCATTTGGCTGTTGAGTTACGGCCTTCAGCCAATATGGCCAAGGTTTCCTTTTGCTGGACTTGCTTTTTCATCAAAATTTGGGTTTAAGAGCCATAATTTTAGATCCAGAAATGTTGAAAGGCAGATCAAGGGCTCTAATGACTTGAATTATAACCTACCGTATTTATTCGAATATAACATACACTCGTGTCTAACGCGCACCCTTAATTTTTGAATGAAAAAACTGTTGAAGACATGTGGCTGTAACAAGACATTTATTGATAACATACGGGTACACTGGCAAAGCAAACTGCCAGTATAAGCACAATTCCCAAATGAAATTTACAATTTAAAACCGGAATCATCATCAGATTCACCAAACAGTTATTCGAACTCTTCTTGAGTTACGTTTATATCAGTGTCCAAAAAAAGAAATGAAAACAAAGCGTGCTGATGAAAAAACTCATGTATAACGCGCACCCTTAACTTTGATTAAAATTCCGTACAAAATTTTGCGCGTTATATTCGAAAAAATGCGGTAGTTTCCTATAAAACTTTCCAATAAAAGAGTCAAAAAATTGGGTCATTGGTTTGACGCCCAGGGCCTGATGACCTTGGCCTAAACACGTGAACCTTCCCCGATTATGACATCACCCACAAGAAAACCAAAACCCTAATTTTTCCAATAAAAAAAATACGAACTACAAAACTTCCTGCATCTTTAGATGGTTTGTACAGCTCTTTTACTCAATTGGCTGGCGAGTTATGGTTGTGCAAAGTTCAGCAAAAAAGTTGTACACATGGGACTGAAAGAGTAAAAGTGTGATTACATTGAAATCTTAGGCAAAAAATTGTGGGACGTTTATTCAAAAAAAAACAAAATAACAATGATACATTAAGACAAAATTCTCCTCAGTGAGAGCTTTCAGATGATGTATTGCAAATGGCAATAGCATGTGTGCTCGTCGAGTTATTACCATTCAAAAGTTAAGTCACACATGAGTGATTTTGATGACTACTCATTTTCTTTACCCCAAAATTGGGGTAAGCGCATGGATTTTTTGAAATTTTTTTTCACTAGTGAAGAAAGGATACTTGAGACAACCTTTTATCAAGTTTTCACAACAATCAAATGATTACAGTGAGAATGATTTAGTTTTGAAGTTAGTTGATGATTTTCTTGCTACTCGTTACGCTTCATTGACCATAAAAAGTAGTCATTTTGTATGGTCCATAACTTCGCGAAACCTTAACACTTTGAGAACCGGGGTACGATATATTCGTACTTTGATTTCAGCCAAAAACAGCAGTTTTCGGTTGCCTTACCAATGCCTTAGCTCCTCCGTCGATTGCGCTAGAGAGCTGTTCAAGGGCTCAAACGGATCGGCCAGCCTAGTAGATTACACTTGAAAAAAATTTTTTGGTTGGGGGTGCAGATTTTTTGTGACTGACGTCATAAGTGAAGTAGTTTTAGGGCCATTTTGGCTCATGTTGCCTGGCCTAGGGCCCAACTACTAGGCCTAAGTGTTTTGCTGAAGTTTTCATTGGAAACTAGGCTCGAGTCCGAGTCCTTTGAGCCTTTGATCGACTTTCTAGCATTTCTGGTTCAAAAGTTATGATCTAAAATAAACAAATTAATTAATTATCTAATTAGTCAAATATTTTTAATAACTACATCATAACTTTTGAACCCGAAACCCCAGCAGGTCATCCAAAGTATCAAAAGACTCGGATTGTAGCCTAGTTTGCAGCAAAAACTTCAGCGAAATACTACCACCTAACGGTTGGCCTCCAGGGCCAGGCAAAGTGGGCCAAGGTGGCCTAAAAGTCCTCCACTTATGACGTCACTCACAGACAACCTGCACCCCCCAAGCAAAAAATTTTTTTTCGAGTCTAATCTACTAGACTTGCCACTTTTTTGAGATTTTTGCCGAGTCGCTAGAGCGAACAAGAGCAGAGATATTCATCCGCAAAGCCACGTTCGAATCAGCTGCTTTTTGCGAACCGCTTGAATTAACCCGGCAGCCAAAGTGTTAACCAATTTCAAAAAATTTAGTTTTTTGGAATCAGCATGAAAAGTTCTATCTGCTTATGAAATTTGAGGAAATCTGAGATGGTGGGTTGACTTTTCCAATTGTTTTGGTTCATTTGACATAGAATGACCCTGATCAATGTTTTGATGCTTGAACTGCCTGCTTTTAGTACAACAGAGAACAAATTACACTTGTCTGTTGAATGAGAAGTTTACACGTGTCTGTTGAATGAGAAGTTGTTCCAAGAGTTACTGCAGGGTAATATTACTAATTTTAAGTTTTTTTTAGCTATAACTTTTGAACGAGAAATGCTCGAAAGCCATAACTTTTAAACAAGAAATGCTAGAAAGCCAATCAAATGCGCAAAAGACTTGGCTTTTAGCCTAGTTTCCAATAAAAAACTTCAGAAAAATATTTCCATCTGGTAGTTGGGCCCATAACCAGGTAACCTGAGCCAAAATGGCCAAAAAACTACCCTACTTATGACATTATACAAAAAAAAACAAAAAAAACTTTATTTCATTGTAAACTAAACAACTTGCCTCTAGAAGACTAGAGTCTTTTGAGGGTTTGAACAGCTCTCTAGCACAATCAACTGACAAGTTATGGAGTTGCAAACTTGGCCAACATGGGCAAATTATGCCTTTAATGCCTTAATGACCCTTTTTCACCCAAATTATACCTTCAACCCCTAATTATTATCCACTTGTTGTAAAAAAATTTTCTACTCAAAATTATTATCGAATATGAGCCTGAAAACTTTAGTTTTTAGGCTTATATTCGATAATAATTTTTTTTGTGTGTTATTTTCCTATTCTAAGCTTTTTTGGGAAAGAATGGATTCATGTGCTGTATTGGGACACTGATCATTTGGGCCTGTGTACATGGAATCGAGTTTTTAAAAAATATAAGCATATTTTCGTTTTTTGTCAGTATATTTCATAAGAGAAAAACAAACTGAAACAAATGGGTTACATGAAGCAGCACAGCTGAAAAAAAACATTTTGAAGAGCTGAGTCATTACAAAATCAGATTTTTATGAATTGCTATCAATTTGCATTGAAATCATTGCCTTTTATCCTATAAACAAGTATTTCTGTAAATGACAGCAATGCAAAGATGAACGTCAATGCTTTTGTAATTATTTACACTACTTGTTGAGACCTCGTAACCATTTTACACCTTAGGAATTTCATAGTCGTGTTTTTTTGTTGAAATGGTAATTTTTTTCTTTGTCTTTAACAAAGCATTCTACAACTGACAAAAATCTTATCTTATGAATGGTTCACACTTTATCAAAGGAAGCATTGCATATACCAGATCAAGTTTGTTGCAAGTTTTGAAAGCATTTGAAAATGCACCAGAATCGCAGTCGAAGTACGTTACTGGTAACAGCTTGAAAACTTTTGTGCTTGTTTAGACCAGTGATGCAGTTGAGAGCGTAACCTTCGAGACTGAGACCTGGCTAAAACTTCAAGACCGAGACTTCATCAAAAACTTCGAGACTCAAGACTTGAAATTTGAGACCGAGGCTCGAGACTTCAAAATTTGAGCATTTTGCTAAAATTTTGTTCTGAATGTCGTCATCACTTCTGAGTTGAATTTTTTTATTTTTGGCATTTTCCAACATGTTTTGGTTGTTTCTTACCTGCAAATACAACAAACAAAAAATCGTTAAATTTTAGAATTTTACTAAATTATTTGTTTGCAATATTCAAAGTCTCGAGACCTATAGCCTTCGAGACTGAGAGGAGACCTGAAACCTTTGAGACCGAGACTCGCAAAAATGGGTCTCGAGACTCCATTACTGGTTCAGACATAGATGTACACTGCATTTACTACAGAGAATATTGGTTTCCCCACTGGATGTTAGACAGTGATAAAGTCTCGAGATTTGGTCTTGGTCTGGAGACTTCCCATTTTTCGAGTCTCAGTCTCAAAGGTTTGAGGTCTTGTCTTGGTCTTGATCACAAGTACAAGCGCTTTAGGTTTTGAGTACTGCAAAAATATGGCTTAGTAAAAGTTTTGTAAATCAACGTGTTTTCGGTCTGCTATATTTACAGATAAAAAAACAACCAAAGCAGGTAGGAAAAATGCCAGAAATTTGAAAAAATTGCAACTTCGTAGTCGCAACAATATTTTTTGAAAATTTGTAGAAAAATGTCGGCATAATCCACAAATTTTCGATTCTCGAGCCTTGGATTTTTCGACGAGGTGTCAGTGCGAAGGTTTGACCAGGTCTTGGTCCCGACGTTTAAGTCTTGACTACATCACTAATGTTAGGTTCTTGCATCATTGTTGCCTTGCTCCCACCTTTGACCAATCTTATCTCTTCACATGTAAGAGAGGACTGTGGAGTAGCTATGAGAAAACATTTTTTGACATAAGGACCACACATCCTACCTCACAGTCATACTCTGAAAAGTCCCTTTTGCAGATCTACCAACAACGTGAAAAAGAAAGATAAATACAACCAAAGAGTGATCAACCTTGAAAAGTCCTCATTCAATCCCTTTGTCTTCACAACAAGTGGAGTGATGGCACCAGAATGCACCAAGGTGAACAAAAGACTGGCTGAAAAATTAGCTGAAAAACATATTGAGCCATATGCATCTGTCATGACATACATTAGAGCAAAGCTCAGATTTGCACTTCTGAGGAGCACCCTTGCTGCAATACGAGGCTTTTGAGGCAAATGGAGTAACACTCACTTCCATGATCTCACAGACATTGACTTCAGTTTGATTACTTAGTTCTGCAATAGGTAGATATGTCATGGGTCATGACAGTATGAATGAAATAATAATATTTATAGAACTAAAAACTCCACTCTTCAATCCTCAAATAACCTTATTTTATCATGTACCCCACGCTTACTGGAATACTGTTTGCTGCTAATTTTTTTTATAATCTGTTTTTACCTCGTCTATCCAACCTCATTCTGTAATGCCTTGTGCCATTGCTTTTGTTTGGAAATGTCGTGTCTATTGCATTGCTCTCTGCCTCATTTCCCTTTTATATTGTTCCTTACCAGTCTCACATGTGTGCATGATTCACCTGCCCATCTGTACATGCCTCAATACTTCACCCAATGCTTGCCTGTCATTATCTGCGTTGTGTGAATCAGGGCTTCTCAAACTTTTTTGTTCAGCAACCTCACTTCAAACGAGAATTTTTATGTGACCCATTGATGGATAGCTCTGAGTCTAAACGTTAATTATACATACAAAGTGCAAACATCTCATTACAAATCTAAGTCTGGCATTTTTGTCAATGGCGAAATCATATTAATGCATACAATCCACAAAAGAAACTATAAAGTTATAAAACAATGGTTTCCAACCTTTTTGATTTCACGACCCCATTCAAAAACATTATGCAAGCGCTCAGCTCCAGCCATTACCTACAACTGAAGGTGATGACATAACAACCAACAAGATAAAAAACACCATCATTTCACATGTAAGATTCACTGTGTTTGCATTCTTATGCAAAACAAACAGCATATATGCTAATCAGTGACCTTGGATCTGTGCAACTATTCTTGAAATTCTTGGGGGGATGTTGGTTAGAATTAATCTCATGTCATTCTCAACGTCCAGTCTATTCCTTGACTTTTGTTTTAATGTGGACAAGGGTTGTGGATATTAGGATTTAGGGACCTTGGGCAAACTCTCGCAAAAGTGCCCCAAAACAGTTGTTGGGGGGCTCCCTTCAATACATTTGTACATAATTTTTGCTTCATTTGAAAAACATATGAATTGCTCTAGATCTTATTAAATGTGATTCTAGAGTGGTGCTTAGGGTTTTTAACAAACACTGCAAAATCCTGTTTTTTTTCACTGAAATGTTTTGGTTATTTGTATCAAATGTATTAAAAAGTGCTGAAACAGTTTTCACTAGCCTGCCTTTTTGGAAATTATGACTGAAGTGACTTAAATTTTTTGTTATTAAAAAAGCGGTCCATGACCAAAAAATCAGGTAAAAACTCATAGAGGACCCGCGGCATCTCTGAAAAAAAGGGAGGATGAGAGGTGACCGTCTCATGTTCGCCTCCCCTAATATCCACCCCTGTTCATAGCTAGGCATGCGGAAACCAATGGTGCATCTACCCTGGAAAAAAGGGGTCTGTCGCAGAAGGGTGGCTTATGACATCACTTTTCAGCATAAAACCACATATTCTTTGAAGACTAGCAATCGATCAATGCATTTTGCAATTTTGGATACCCAAGTTGCTACTTCGTCTCTGATTAATTAACGCAAATTCTCTATAGTCTTCCTTAGGATACGCAGCCATCCGACTGCATCAAGTGGTGCGCAATACTCATACCACTCCACAATTGTCCCCATAAAGTGCTCTATGTTGTAACATTCGTTCATAGGTCTTTGCATGTGTGGTAAGCAGATGATTGCCTGCGAACACATCAGGGGAAACTACAAGATTTTTCGGACCATGAGGTACACTTAAAATCCTTCAACTTTCTCAAAAATCAAAGTGCTCCTTATAATGCGGTGCGCCTAATGTATGAATCTGGTTGTGCTTTCTCATTTAGAACCACTTTTATGTGGTAAACGGTACCATTTAATTAATTGCTAGTTACAATTTTTTTTGCAAACAGATGCAATAAACCAACAACTATTGCAATGAGCAGCACACGAGAGTAGCTAGCACATACCACAGGTGGTATAATTCGGCAAGGCTCTTGACTACATTGTTGCACGCCGAATTAAACATGTGTACAACTTTTGTTTGTTCTATTCGTGTCTGGCAGATTAGGCACGCGTGACAGATTAAACACCCTCGTATGTAATGACAGATTAACTCCCAGTGGCGTCTCAGTCACCTAGGCGACTCCAGCACTTGGGAGTTATTGGGAAAGAGTTGAACACAATTTGACTTATATAAGTTTTGCTTCATTTAATGAGCCTTATAATCTGGTGCACTTTATGTATGGAAAAAGAACAGCTAGCATTCAATTTTTGATACTGTGCCTTATGGTCTCGAAAATATGATAGTCAGACCTTGTTTATCCGAACTACTTTGTTTCGTCAAATCATGTCAGTTTAGCGAGATATCCAGAAAATCAGAATCAGGCCTGTAGCCACAGGGGGCATTCAGAGGCAATCCCCCTTAAATTTTTTGTGCTCCTCCAAATTTTGCTTTGCAAGAAAATTTTTTATGAAAAAATACAACAAGACAGAAGTCGAGACCCCCGAAAAATGTTTTATGCCTCCCCTAAACCTTTAGACCTAGGCTACGGGTCTGGCTTAAGCTAACGTTCAAAGGGGAAACAGACACAAACTGTCAACTTCAGCAAATATGTAGACTGCATTTTGTGAAACATGACTAAATGAACTCTCATAGTTATTTTTGGTTGTTAGCAGATCTGTGTTCATAGGTAAGTGTGCATTCAGAATGAGATTTAAATGCGAAAAACTGTACAGGAGACCTGTAACTATGTCCTGCAAGGTCTGCCACTGTTACATTCATTGTGTGTAGAAAATTGACTTTCACCCTTCCACTGCGATTTAACTATCAACTAAGTAATAGTTGGTGCAATTCGGTTTAGCGTTTTTTTTTCTATTGATATGACATATCCGTTCCTAAATTTCCGAGTCGGTGTCAGAAAGCGGGGATTCCAGTTAATCGTAGTTCAGACAAACAGGTCTGACTGTATTTGGAATAGTTAGTGGGATTGATCTCATTGTCAAAACACACAAGTAAAAAATGTCCAAGTTATCATTGTTTTCGGCACAGCGCATTTATTACATTACAGTCACTGTTTGTTCCCACGAATATGGTGCTGAAAACATACTTACCTTGTCGAACATTCAGCAAATGTCAGCCATACAACATGAGAGCTGTTTATCCATACATACATACACTCATAAAATCGATGCTGACAACTAGCTGCACAACAGTGCCTGTGGAGCACTGTCTGTCAAAGGTGGCGGTGTTATAACTATACTTGCAAAATCACTGTGGAGAAGAACAATTGAATAGCAGTTGCTCAGATTACTTTGCATCGTAATGCAAAAGTGACTCACTCAAAATCAATATATGACTTCTTGCGCAGCAAATAACATTGTAAACTGCTTAATTCTAAAAATGCTATTTTTGAAATACGACACTTGACTGATATTTTGTTCAGATAATGTGGCCACAGTTTGAGGTTAGCTGTCGTGCTTTCAATATAAGAAGTTGCTTATAACAGTATAGTTTCAGTGGAAACGAACCCTCATTACTTGGTGTGATGCTGAGGAAAGCCTAAACTTACTTAATTTTGTCATAATCTAGTAGGTGTGAACAACAGATAAAATTATCCCGAAACTGCAAAATGAAACGATCATGACTAGAGACTATCCTCTCGCCATGAAGCGAAATATTACAAAACTGCTCCTGCATGTGTGTGGCAGTGCATGAGATTCTGACAGCATTAGAGCCAGCACTGCCAGAGGAGGAAATTCAGAAACATGTGCGTTCGACACAATATCAATTTCGAGTGTTCAAAAATGTGGATTGTTTCATGTCACAGTGGTGGCGCTATTTAGACAAGGCAGTAACATTGTTTCGTAATAGTACTATGCAATGTTACAAGGGAAATCTAGGCTGTTGCTTGTTCCAAAACATCTACATTAGAGAACTGCAGTGGTAACGTTTGATATTTTATCGGCTTTAATGCTGAATACCTGTGGTGCAAAGGGGTTTGTCATGACAGCCAAAAGGACCCCCTAGATGCACCCCTGGTGGAAACGAATGGAAGCTGACAATGAAAAGGGAACATAGTTTAAGTTTGGGCATGATTGCTGTTTCGCACACCAGAATTGCATCAGGGATTTTTCAGAAAACAAGTCGTGTGCTGAGGAATTATTTCGCAGTTGCAAATATACTCAGACATGAATATCATAACCATTTCATTCAAAAAGTGAATATACAATTGTTACGTAGAGTTTTGATTGTAGGAAATGCAGGAGCATTAACTTCTTTAGGGCACAAGCATTTGTTTGAAGTGTATTAACTGCAAATTACACCATGTTAAAAAGTTACGTTGAACATTTATGCACATGCACATCAATATCACTTGTTAAGCCTGCTATCTGTCTACTATATGCTACCTTGTGCTGGAAACATGAGTTTGAACCATAACGAATACAAAATAAAGAATGCAATACAGAACTACAATGATAAAAATATCAGTTGTGCTTTCTTGGAATGTCAGCAGGCAAGTATTCGCACAAGGACAAATGTTTACTAGGCTGTCATAATCTGAGCATCACTGGGCAGCGCTTACATTTCCTGGTGCTGACGTGTCTCTACAATAAGGTTGATTGCAACTATACTGCATAAACCCGTTAGAAATTAAGACGTAGATATTGTGAACTTCACAAAACTCTGTCCTTGTTTTGGTTTTACTGATGTAACACAAAATGGTGGTATGAGCAGTTCTGAAAATTTAAAACTTCAGCAAACTACTGAGGTTGCTGTTCGCAACTTGACAAAAATCCTCCACAATTAACTTTGGGTCATGACCCACCAGTTGGGAACCACTGTTATAAAAGAACCCCATAATGTAAACAATAGTAAAGTGAGTAAAAGTGATCATTGTATTGTATTGAGTAACGTCGTCACTCCCACAAGCAAGGCACTTGAATTTAAGCATGCATCGCAGTAACATGCAATACGCAAATACATGAAGACGAGGATACATACATAGTAGTAGTAGAGAGTATACGTTTGATGGCGCAAATACATTTACTTTGATGAAACACAAGCTTTTGAGACATACGTATGAATGACGTCATCCTGCTTATTATAATGTAGTACTGCGATGACTTCCAAGTACATCGATTTATAAAATGCTTGAGGGAGTGGGAGGCTGCGAAGGACCAAAGGTCATCTAGGCTGCAGACCTCCCAAGGGTGAAAAATTAATAAACAATTTGCTTTATAAAAGTTATCAAGCACAACTAATGGAATGGATGCATTTGGTGAAATTTTTACAGATCATCCATTTGTATAAAACATAGAATGAAGAACATTCTCATCATTTTCCAAAAAAGATAGCTTTTTGCACTTGATGTCAATTTCAAGAATACTGCTTGCTGCTTCACATAAATGCGTTTTACAAAATGGCAAGGATTTATGAAGGCTGTTCAGAAATGGCTGTGTATTCATTTCTTGTTTTTATTCAAAATTCACATAAACAGTTTTGAAAATTCCAGTTGCCATCATGTCAGAATGTATCCATCAAGGTCAATACCGGTCAGTATGGCACAACAATGAAGACGTTGCATAACTTGTTGTTATTATTCGATAGGCTAACTCTTTCGCGTCCAGTAAGTTTTTAGTATTTCACACCAAAAAAAAACAGATCGCACATGGCTTTTCACAAGCGTAACTCTGGCGCCGAAAGCGGTAGAGAGCTCTTCAAAGGCTCAAAAGACTTGGCAAGTTTTCTAGTCTGCTTTCGAAACAAATTTTTAGTTGGGAGGTGCGGATTGTTTGTGAGTGACGTCAAAAGTGAAGGACTGTCAGGTCACCTTGGCCCACTACACCTGGCCCTGGGGCCAAACGGTTATATGGTAGTATTTCCCTAAAGTTTTTATTGGACAGTAGGCTGCAATCTGAGTCCTTTGACACTTTGGATGACCTGCTGAGGTTTCAGGTTCAAAAGTTACAATCTGAGTAAGCAAAATGTTTGGTTAATTAGTAAATTAGATACATTAAATGTCTATTTTAGATCATAACTTTTGAACTAGGCCTATAGCATGAGGCAAGATGAAAGACAAAGGAAATCAGAAAAAGTCTCAATTTGTCATATCAAAAAATTGTGAAATGGAAAAAAAACTGTATGCAAAAATAAAAAACATAGAACACGTCAAATACCTGAACAAAAGAATGGAATGGTGGAAACACAGAAAGCTAGAAGAACTGATCTCAAGAGTGTGAAACTATTCAAACAAGACTGAAAAAATCATTCAAAACCAAAAAACAATCAGACCGGAAAGCCTTTTGTAGACTAATGCGACAAGGACAGGTAAAAAAGACCCTTAGATTTGCGGACAATGCCAATGACATTAATGGAAGACATGACATAACTACAGACATCAAAAAGAAACTGAAAGAAAAGCACCCAAAAGCAAACTAAAGCAGTCTGCCATAATTGATAAGCCTGAAACCAAAACAGGAAAGGGTTGTCTTTGAAAACATAACTCAGGATGAAATCGCATGTAATGCTAAAAACTCATCAGGGTATGAAGGACCAACACAGATTGACATGGAAACTTGGAAAGAAATGATTTGTTCAAGGTCAAATGGCACCCATTCACAATAGCTAGCTGATGAAATTGCCACCCTGGCAAGGTATCTCACGACAGACACCATTCCACACAAATTACATATCAACTCTCCTCGCATGCAGACTTGTTCCACTCAAGAAAAAAGACAACTGGCATTAACTGGCATTAGGCCAGTAGATGTTGGTGAATGCCCATGATGGATCATTAGCAAAACAATCACAGGACTGCTAAAGGAAGAAATCATCTATGCAGTGGGAACACTGCAGACATGTGCGGGACTGGAATCAGGCATAGAAGCAGCAACACATGCTGTAAGGAAAAGTTATTAAGAGGAAGGCAGTGAATGCTTGCTGTTAATAGATGCAGACAATGCATTCAACAAACTCAACAGAAAAGTCAGTTTAGAAAACATCAAAAGACTGCTTCCCCCCATGTACACATACCTACACAACAGCTACAACACACCCATTATGCTATATCTTGAAAATGGGAACCACATACTGTGACAGGAGGGTGTGACACAAGGGGACAATGCAGCAATGGCAATGTACGTCTTATCCACACAACTACTGAGCAATGAAACTACAAATGATGAAGTGAAACAGGTATGGTATGCAGGCAATATCTCTGCGGTCAGATCACTGGCAGGCGTGAAAAGATGGTAGGAAAACCTAAAGGCCATGGGACCAGACCTTGGGTGTTACCCAAAACCTGTGAAGACCATCCTTATAATAAAGGCAGTGGCTACAGAACCTCCCATGGATCTTTCAATTTTACACCTTATTGAACCACCTCTTGCAACATGACAGTAATGCACGACGAGAATACAGTAGGCTTAGTAGCAACATAGCAAATGCAAAAGGTAAACCTAAAACCTAATCTTAACTGTAGCCCTAACCTAACCATAACCTAACCCTAACTTAATCCTAACCTAATAGTAATGTAATGGTAACCTAACACTAAGCTAACCCAACCCTAACACTAAGCCAACTGTAAGCTAAGCCAATGCGAACCTAATACTAAAGTAACGCTAACACTAACCCCAAAACCTAACCCCTAAAGGAAGACTTTGGAAAGTTTTGAAAAAAGTAAGGAAAAAGTGGTCACCCGAATTGAAACGTGCAAGCAGTCACTATTACGAAAATGTAAGAGCCAAGATGAGAGTGAACCCACAATCATTAGCATGGTAGAGTTGAAACTTATCCGTTATGCTACCAGGTCGACACCGCCTGCTTGACAAAGTTACTGCTTTATTCAGACCTTGTCATGCGAGGTGATATGGCCGAGTAAGATTTGAAATAGGAAGATCCATGGGTGGTTTCGTAGCCATTTCTGATAATAAAAGACAGTAGTCTAATGCAATTTGCACAAAAATTCTTCCAAAACCAGGGAATCAAAATCACTGACCAAGGTGAACGCTACCTCGGATCAATAATTGGGACAAAATCATTCAGGGAACAACACATTAGAAACAAGGTTGAGGGTTGGTAAAAGACCTTCGGTTGCTTTCAAAGTACTCACAAGATGATCCCCAAGCAGCATATTCAGCGTTCAGCAAAGAATTATAATTATGCTCCAGATGGACCCATTTCCAAAGAAAACAGTGCCAGATATGAGTTAATGATTCAAACCACTGCAAAACGCCATCAGAGATGAATTGATTCACGCTCTCGTAAGACGAGAGGTAAGTGATGCAGAAAGACAAATGCTAGCTCTTCCTCTTAGGCATGGTGGGCTAGGTCTGACAGATCCTCGGGAAACACCAAACAAACAAGAATTCACGGATGCCATCTGCATGAGATATGGATGGAAGGTGAACAACATACCCACCAACTGTGCTTGTGGAGAGACAACTCTGTGGATCACAGCCTCATGTAAACTGGGTGGCTACACTTCAGTGAGGCACAACTCAGTGAGAGACTGAGGCTCAGATAATGAGAGGTAGGGATGTTCAGGCCAAATCCACACTTCTGCCAATCAATAAAAATGACTATGAAAGATAAGTAACACTGCTGACAATGCAAGGTTGGTTATCTCATTGAGAGAAATGTGGAATAGCTGTGAGAAAGCTTGCTTCACATCCTACCCCACAGTCATATTCTGGGAAGTCCCTAGCAGAGATCTACAAACATGAAAAATAGAAGGATAAGTGCAACCAAAGAGTGATTGACATTGAGAAGTCTTCATTCAATCCCCTTGTCTTTACAAGTGGAGGGATGGCACCAGAATGCAACAAGTCAACAAAAGACTGGCAGAAAAAAATAGCTGAAAAACAAAGAGAGCCATATGCATCTGTCATGGCATGCATGAGGACAAAGCTCAGATTTGCCCTTTTGAGGAGCACCCACGCTGCAAGTGGAGGATTGAGGCAAACAAATTGATGTCATCTCCAGGACCTCATGCACATGATTTCAGCTTAATTCCTAGGCCCACAATCATATAAGCTGAATGATGGTGTCAATGGCATGACACCAGTTATCTGAAATAAGTGGCTAGTTCTCATGAAGTCAGATTTTCTGTGGTGAAACTCTACATTATAACTACTTCTCCCACTTCCTAAACATTATTTTGGTTTTCATGTAACTAACACTTATTGGAATAAATGTTTGCTGCTAATACTACCAAGGTTTTTTTAAGGAAAATGTTAGGTACCTGGTATGGATCTCTGGGGACCAGATTTCTCTGATTCTTGGGACCCGATGATAATTTCCTGATTTTAGGGACCCGATTTTCAATTCTTGGGACTCAAATTGGGTCCCTAAAACACCTTAACACTTTGAGAGCCGGTGTACGATATATTCGTACTTTGAAATTGGTCTAAAACCAGCAGTTTCCAGTTGCCTTACCAACGCCATAGCTACTCCGCCGATTGCGCTAAGGGCTCAAACGAATCGGCCAGTCTTCTAGTCTGCACTCGAAAAAGTTTGGTTGGGGGTTGCGGATTTTTTGTGAGTGATGTCAACGTCATAAGTGAAGTAGTTTTTGGGCCATTTTGGCACATGTTACCTGGCCTAGGGCCCAACCGCCTAGGCCAAAGTATTTCGCTGAAGTTCTCATTAAAAACTAAGCTCGAGTCCAAGTCTTTTGAGCTTTTAATCGACTTTCTTGGTGTTTCTGGTTCAAAAGTTATGATCTAAAATAAACAAATTAATTAATTATCTAATTAACAAATTAGTCAAATTTTTTTATTACTTTAGATCATAACTTTTGAACCCGAAACCTCAGTAGGTCATCTAAAGTATCAAAGGACTCGGATTGTAGCCTAGTTTCCAGTAAAAACTTCAGCGAAATACTACCACCTAACGGTTGGCGCCCAGGTCCAGACAAAGTGGGCCAAGGTGGCCTAAAAGCCCTCCGCTTATGACGTCGCTCACAGAAAACCTGCACCCCCCAAGGAAAAACATTTTTTCGAGTGCAGACTAGAAGACTTGCCGCGTCTTTTGACACTTCGACCAGGTCCGTAACCCATACAAGAGCGGAGGTATTCCCGTGTAAAGCCACATGCGTTTAGGCGTTTTTGGACGCCAAAGTGTTAATAACGCCTGTTTCGATGCAGTGGCTATCACCAGTCAGGTGTGAAAATGCACACTTGCACTTAGACTCAGCCTGTAACCAAAAGCGTGAGCTAATTTTGGATGGAGTGGTTTAGTGATCACAAATACAATAATAACCTTGTACGAGTTCAATTCAAAAGTGGAAAGGCAATTTATATTTTTTACTGATAATGTTAGGTGCCAACAAGATAAGTTGCCTAAAGGGAATCGAAAATATTCTGGAAAACAGAAGTGTGTTTCAGAATGCACTTTAGCTTGAGCAGCGCCAAGGAAATCCAGGGAGAGAGAAACGGTCGAGCCAGTGGACAACTTCAAGTGTCACGGCAAAGTTCAAAAACTTTCAAAATATGCAGATTAAATTCAATCCTGCATTGTTCCGAACTTAAAATTTACTAAAAATGTGGCAGAGAATTAATGGATTGATTGATTAAAGGACACCAAAGGGTTTAGGAGTGTTCTGTTAAGTTTAGGCAATGTGGTGTACTCGGATAATGATGAAGAGAGTTTTTACGCCTGTTGCTGCACACAGAAGGTGGCTGTCAAAGTGTGTCATAGATACAGTATCTTGGCTGTCACAATCCGCAGATATCTTCACAAAGTTCAATGATGTTAATTTGCAATTACAGGGGAATGGTGTTAACCTCATTAAAGCCAAATCAGCAATCTTCACTTTCTTGTCCAAGTTTGATGCTGTTCAAACGAAATCAAAGCCCATCATGAACTCTAACAGTTTCCAAATCATTAACTCTAACAGTTTCCAACTGCTAAATGAGTTAATTTACTAAATTAAGTTTTATAGTGAAATGCATCTTTGTAGTCATTCTTGTTTTAATAATTTTCAAACATACCAAATATACCAGAGGTGGCTAAACCTGGTCCATGTATGAGCCGCATATGGTAAAACCCGAGTTACAAAGAGCCGCAACATAAAAATCTAAAAACACAGATTTATTTGCAGTCTACACTTCTGTGGCATCATAATTATTTTTGTAACTACTTGCAAAAGTAATACTGTACGGCACGCTAGCTACCACAGTAGCATTTTACAATATTTCTGCACTTTGCAATAGAAATAATAAATAAAAAAACAAATACATAATTTTTCAGAAAGCTCAAAGAGCTGCATTCAAAGGTTGGAAGAGCAACATGCGGCTCGTGAGCTGCAGTCTGGCCATCCCTGAAATATACAATATGAAAAATTGTGTTGATAAGTGTGCTAGACATGGTAGGGGGCAATATAAATTTATTTGTCCGAAAATAGAGCGCTAGCCAAAAAAAGATTGAGAAACACTGCAGTAAACCATAAAAATAGGGTTTGTTTTCATTCTTAAGATGTTTCAAGACAAAGGTAATCGCGATTGTAATCGTGATTACTTTCAAATGTAATCGTTATCGATTTCATTGTGATTTTGTTTATACTGCTCATCTGTGCATGCCTCAACTCTTCAGCCATTGCTTGCCCACCACGTGTTATGTTGATGTCTATTGTGTTTGTGTCTTTTTTTTATTTTGTGTTTTTTTTTATCAAGCTAATTTTGTTGTAAACACAGAAAAAAATTCTATAGGCTACTAGAACCAATTACTGCCAGAAAGAATCTAGCCGATTTAGGCCATGAGACCAGAGATGAATTATGCGTTTAGGTTTTTCAAATTGAAGTCTAATCCGACAGTTTCATTAATGGAAGTGACTACAGAACCACCCATGGATCTTCTTGTTTCAAAACATATTCGACCATCCCACCTCGCATGACGTGGTTCGAATGAAGTTGTCAGTTTGTCATTCAACCGGTGTCCATCTAGCAGCCTACGCGATAGGTTCCAAGTCAACGGTTCAGGGTTTGCTTCTCGTCTTGGCACCTTACGCTTTCATGACGACTGCTTGCATGTGTCAATTCGTGGGACCACTTCTTTTCTTTTTTCAAAACTTTACAAACTTTTGGTTTTGCGGTTAGCGTTAAGTTAATGTTAGGGTAGTGTTAGATTAGCGTTAGGTTAGCTTAGGGTTAGGTTAGCATGAGGTTAGGTTAGTGTTAGCTTAGGGCTACAGTTAGGGTTAGGTTTACCTTTTGTGTTTACTATGTTACTACAAAGCGTACTGCATTCTCCTTGTGTGTTAACTGTAACGTTACAGGAGATGGTCGAAATCGATGGTTCTGAAGCCACTGCCTCCATAAATTTCAAAATCCACATCTGATAAACTGACAGTTTCAAAATCCAAATCCTGTTTAAATCTAAAATTCTATTAATCGTGTTCTGTCAAAGCCAACGGGGAATAGGGCCTATTGTATTGCAATTCCACTTTTTGACAAAGTCAATTTATCAATTATTTTGCCATTGTGTTTTTTCATTTATTCTAATGTTTCACTACTGTAACAATTTGTTTCCTTATTGTGTGATGGCTCTCTGTATTCTTTGTTTATTAGCTGGGTGTTTGTTTCCTTATTGTGTGATGGCTCTTTGTATTGATTGTTTATTAGCTAAGTCATATGAAACAATACATTAATCAATCCAAAGCAGTGTTTGCCTCATGAAGCAAAGAGCCACTATAAAAAAAACACTTGGAAACTAGTTCAAGTTAACTTATGCTTTATCTTCAGCTCATAGCACTAAAAATTATACTATTATAATATAATAGTGGACTATTAGCACCAAATACATTGAATCAATTGCAATGCTCAGTTATAAATGTAAGACAGCAAAACAAATTACTAGGTACAAAATATAGTCATTCACACTAGGCTACACATACATAAAACAGTAAGAACGATCATGACATGACATGGATACACAAGCAGTGTTGCCACTCTGTTACGAAGAAACCCCAGAATTTACATTGAAAAAACATAAAATATTAAAAAAACGCAGACATATAAAATGTTTAAAAAAAGTCAAAATCATCAAACTTGAAACATACGTTACTGGCAGAGCCGGAATAGAGGGTAGGGAGACCTGGGGCAATTTTCACTGGAAGGCCCGTATGGCGTATTTCATGATGTCACCATTTGTATAATTTATGTTTTCGTTAATTCACAACATTATCGTTTCCTTTTTCCAGTAGTCGATTATGTGCCTGACATATTAACTCGATTGTTAGCTGCCTTTGATTGTAAACGGCATGAAATCATATTGAAAATTAATGTAAGCTGCCCTTGATTATAAACCGCACTTGAACATAGGTTACCTAATCTTCTGAGATGCATTCGCAACGTTTGCGTACTCATGCGTTACCCGTATTAATTGGCAACCCTGGTATCAATGATGGTTACACCACTACAATTGCCTTCTGTTTATCATAATCCCTCCTGTGACAGATGTGCACGTGATGCTGAAGAAAAGCAAATGCGAAAGAAGAATTTGGTCGACAAAATGTAGCCAAGGAAAGACTCAAGACTGAGCGTTATCTAAACCTTTCGATAAAGTAAAAGAATAAAAATTGTAAGCCGCATGAAATAATGAAAAAAACTTCACAAGTTATGGCTTACAATCAAATGAATATGGTGCTCAACTGCATATACAGTTAGCTGCGAGAACAGCCTTTATGATATATTATAAACACTACAGTGTATCCTCACTAAGAAAAACATTTCCACAGGTTAGAGAGTGACTCGGCAAGAAACAACATTCACCCAAAACAATAAGCAGAAACCAAAGATTACAAACAAAAACATTACAAAAATAACATGCCAATACAGCCAGCTAGTCTGAGCATAGGTGTAGGAGCAAGCAAATTTTTGGCGATGTGAAGAATTTTTTCTTAAATTTCCACAGACAAACGTGCCTGAAAAATACTCCAAAAGAAATGACTTCCAAAAAATAAAAAAAATGACTGTAATTCTTTTCGGGTTGGGCGTATTTCAAATCAAAGCACTTGAAGCACTATTTTTGACAAAATATGATATATCCCCCAAACTTGCCAAAATTTACCCTAACTTGCCTGAAAAAAAACTAAATGAAAACATGACCTCTAATAAAAGGTCTGCACCTTTTTGTAAAATCAAAGCGTATACTGCAATTTTGCGAAAGTATTTACACATTTTCAATTTGCCCAAATCTCCACAGATATTTCCCAAATTTTCACCAAATCAATCGTTTTAGGAGTGCGCTTGCACCCTCCTCAGAAACTTCACCATTTTTAGCTCCTGATGGCTAGAGCCAGTTTAAATGACCTAAAAAATTTGATATGACTTTACTTTTCAGAAAATTAATATCATTACTTTATTATATGACCAAACAAAAATGACTGAGCTAAAGCACACAACTACTGTACAAAGAAGCATTGCCAACAAAAACAGGCATAAGATGGCAGCCCCATGGTTTGTTGAAACCCTCTAGCTCTACAAAAAACAGCTCAAAAGATGAACAAATCATATACATTATTTCGTTTGAAGCAAGTTGAAAGCATGCATGGACATTGGTTTATTTCTTTGCTGAAGCAAGACCATGCATTTTTGGGAAGTTTGTTGCATTTCATCCAAATAACTTGGTTCACCTACATCTTTGCCAATGTTCGCAAGGTGACCAAGTAAGTACAATTTGCAGGATACAGCTTAGACCTAGTGATATAGTAGTTTCACCTGATATTGAGGTTGCTTTAATCATTAATGGTTTCCTTACTGGATTAGTTTAAAAATATGCAAAATATGACTTTGTTTATGACCTACCATGGAAAATATGACTTATAACTTTTGTTAGACTTTGTAGGGGTGCGATTTTTGTTTAAAAATTCATTTCAGCTGCCTGAAGAACAGAAAAAATTTGACTTTAAATGGCTGTATTGATGGCAAAAATATGACCTCAAATGGCCATCCTACTGCTTAGCCTGCTACTGCTGTACTACCAGTCTAACAACTGTTAAACTGCGACACATGCACTACAATATTGTTTGTGACTAAGCAAACCATATTTTTGTGACTGAAAACCGAGACGCTTGAAAACAAGCCTTATCAGATATATGTGAATCATATCTTACTTGCGGAATGTAGCTATTTTAAATTCCTATAGTTAAGACACCAACAAAAACTAAAATAATGCATTCCACTAAGAAACAAAACAATGTTCAGGCATTTGTAAATTTACACATTCGCCCAATCGTACTTTCCGTAGACAATACTTTTTTCAAGACTTTGCTTGATTTTATTTTCTCATAAAAGTCACAGCAAAAAAAGTCAGTATTAATTTTACAAACAGGTGATAAGGGTTTTCACATTCTGCATCTGTTATCAGATCACATGCATGATAGAAAAAATTTTTCAATGAGTGCGGATGCACCAAGTCCAGGATTAGCCTATATGGATGACTGAATGCCTAACTGGAACTTTTTGGTTGACTGACCAGGACGCCAAGACAGAGCCTTTAAACCAGAACTGTCCCAGCTAAAACGGGACATACAGTATAGTATGGTATGCCTAGTACTAGTATTTGTGACGTAACAAAGAGAACAGTTTTCATCATGGATGATTTAATAAAAAATCATCACAATGGATGATTTAACAAAAATCTAGCCTATTTGAATCGAATGTACGTTTAACTGCTAAGTACTGTAGCTGAGATTTGGCAATTTGATCAGCCCTCTGACATTAATTTTGTTTGATTTGTTGAAAAATGCCGTTTGCATTCCTTGCCTGATTAACAAAACAATAATTATGAATTAATAATTTTCAAAAGCCTTCACTGCTCCAGTAGATCCCAGCAGTGTGACTAGTCCCTATGTTCAACATGATAGTTATGCAATTACTAATGAGTATTAGAAGTGTCACCAACTGAAGAAGTATTTTTTTATGTTGAAGGTGCAAACGTTTTCATCTCGAATAACTGTTGAAACATATGTTTGGTCAGGAAGTTGTTACCTGCTAATCCTCCCAAACGGTTTTAAAATTCATGCTAGAAAAGCAGCTAACTGCTAGATTGATAATTTTGCAGCTAACAGCGAGAAAATCCTGCTAGATCTAGCAGCAAAGCAGCTGAAACAGCAAAACTGGATCTTGAAAGATGTACCATTTCAATGGATGTGAGAAACTCCATGGAAGTAAACTTACCCTTACAGAATGCAATCTATGATAATACACACCAGAGGTGTGCACGGACTGGATTTTGGAATTTTTGTACCCGGACTCTGACTGCGTCGGGCAGGAACCGGATTCAGGTTTTCTTAACAAGAACCGGATCCGGCCTGGATTTGGATTTTATAATTTGCTGATGAAGAATGGTTTTTGAGGCTGAGTTGTGCCTGTAATTCCTAATTACGTAAAACCTGCTATAGTTACTATAGTTTTGCAAGTCTTCCAGAGTGTTCCACGCACTGACAGGAAAGTACACTACACCAGTGTTTTTTAAGGTGTTTTAAGGGACTAAAACGGTCTCTCAAATTTCTCCAACGGTCTCTCAAAATATAGTGACCTGAGATCACATCAATGGAGAACGGTCTCTCAAATTCCTCCAAGCGGTCTCTTAAAATTTCCTTGCGGTCACCAAAGCGAAACCTTAAAAAAAACCTGCACTACACAGTTGAAATGAATGAGTGACTTACGCGCAAGTTATTTTCGTGGTTACGTGACAATGGTATTGAAATGACAGAATAAACTATGCTGTTTTCGAACTACTCTTAACAATCCCATGCTTTTTGGATTGGCTGTTGTGTTATAGCCTATTTGTGATTTTCCAATAAAAGATTATACGTTCCGAAAATTAAAAAATTATCGACTCTGATATCCAATCCAACTTCGAAATCGCTCATTTAACAGTACCAGTGATGTAGTCGAGACCGTAACCTTCGAGTCCCGGACCCTGACCTGGTTAAAATTTTGAGACGAGACCGGGACCCAGACGTCATCAAAAACTCCGCGACCGAGACTC
>Ga0210059_1002095_pt1 | contig 30980 bp, 19 predicted proteins | sample Ectturendosymbi2_FD_188042 | JGI IMG/M metagenome (GOLD analysis project Ga0210059, IMG submission 188042) | Ecteinascidia turbinata endosymbiont from Florida, USA - Sample 2 (SPAdes) (version 2) | ecosystem: Host-associated > Tunicates > Ascidians > Unclassified | place: Key West, Florida...
CCCCCCCCCGAAATTTTTGCAAACATGATGGTATTCACGAACTTCATATGAAAAGTTATTTCTCGAGACTGCGTTACCTCTACGTAAACTTCTTCTCAAGACAACGTTTCCGCATACGTGCTGCGTCATATTGGATAAAACTATTAACCAATCAGTATGCCTTGCTTCCGAAAAATCCCAGCACAGAACCGGAGACAAGCTTTGTGGCGCTAGCTATGAGGTGAAACCAGCCCCGTCTCCACGGGGGTTTGGTGGACTTATCCCCCCAAACAAAGCTCCAAACTCCCCCAAATTGAAATATGAAACGTAATAAATCAATGCAACTTTTGTCAACTTTGATTATTAAGCCCCCTCTGCACAAACGTAACGACCCCCACACAAACGCAAAGCCCCCGTATTGACGACTTTCTGGCGACGGTCCTGAGTGAAACCATCCATTTCATGAAAGTAGCCTTGTGGTTGTAAATGTGACCTCACAGAGCAGGAATCCATATACTATCAATCAGGGATGTAAATAATGCTAACAAAAAAGTGTGGGAAGTTGGGAACGGTCCCAAAAATCTAGTCATTTTAAAACAGCTTCAAACTCATTTTAAAACAAAACATGAAAAAGGTGTGGGAAGGCCGTTCGCACGCGTTCCTGCCCCACTACACCCCTGCTACCAATCAAGGCTTCTGCTACACAGAGTGGCAATTTTAGCTGATTTGCTGCTAAATCTAGCAGGATTTTCTCACTGTTACCTGTATAATTTTCAATCTAGCAGTTAGCTGATTTTCTAGTAGGCACATCCAGCAGCTATCTTCAATCATGTGCAATCTTTTAGTCTGTATGAATGATTTTCGCTGTGTTATTTGTATAACGTGTCATCTACTCTTCTGTTTGTTTTTATATTAACTGATGTCTAGGATTGATTGATTTACTGGTTTTACATCTGAAAACTTCAAAAAACCAATGCTAAATTTTTACCAAAAAGCTTTTGAGCTTTTTGTGAAATAGTATATAGGATTGGTAATGAAGGAGCATACGCTTTTCTGAATTTGTTATCATTTTCTCTCGTTTAATTAGTAAGCAGGTCTGGCGGCGGCAGGGGATTAGGTCCCCTGTTACATTTAAAAATTTGCCTAAATGTATTTAGCAACACATTCAGTATTCGGTGCATTGTTAAAGTAAATTATTTAATGAAAACAATCTCCCAAGTTTTTTTGAAATGGACTTGTGCCTCCCAGAGGGCGTCCGCAGAAATTTTTTCAGGGTGGCAAAAACGACATTTTGCTTGTCAGTTTCAGGTTGCTGACGATGCAACACAAACTGACGTGCGCAAAACGCTTTACCCTTTCTGCGCCATAAAGAAAATGCCCAATGTTACGGCAACAGTTGCAAACAGGGTTCCCTCTAGGAAAATTTACACAGAGCAAATGTTTGTTTTAGTGAGCATAAATATCCTAATTCTTAAGGCTGAATTAGCAGAGTTCTGAATGAATTACAAAACTTTTAAATTATTAGAATAAGTATAAAATTTTACCAAAATACGAACAAGGTACACACATAATTCAAATAGGTTCTCTTTGTTTTAATGTTTTCAGAATGTTTTGGAATAGTGCAAGTGCGCAAGAATGAGATTTCACTGCCCAAATGGTCTGGTGGCACTCAGTCCCATCGCCATGTGGGGGCCTTTGGTGGGCTAAGCTCTCCCCAAACAAACCTCCAAGCTCCCCAATTTGACGTATTAAATACCCCCCTGCACAGACGGCAAGCCCCCCTATTGAAGGCTTTCTGGCGAAGATTCTGGTGGTGCTGCGCATTTTCGTAGCTTAGAGGGAACACTGGTTTCAAAATTTGCGCTTTGTTGGCAGCAATGCTTCTTTTTCACTCATGCTTCTTTTCAAGCACGCCAAAACAACAGTAGGGCATGGGTAGCAGTATAAAGTTGAGGGAAAAGAAAACTTATAAAAAACATGCAAATCGTTACAAATATTTTTGTTTCTGTTCAGCAAAAATATTGACCTCAAAAACAATAACCGAAATGATTGAAAACCATTCTGAATTTTCTTGTTGCGCGAACAGCTCCAATAAATTTGTTTCAAGTCGATCTTGATAAACCATGACATTACCCACAATACTGTAATGAAAAAAGCACCTCCGCCCCCTTTTGAAAAAGCAGAGGGAAATTCCCCTGTCACTTTCCTGCTTTCCGGCGTCCGTGCTTCTTTTCACACAGTATAAAATTATTTGGCTTACTGCTAACAGCAGTAACTGTCTCGCTGCATTACTTGCGAAGGTGCCTGGGCTCAACAGTCACAGGCGGCAAACCACTTATTGCCACAACTTGAAATGAACCTTTGAAGAATTGTTGTTGGCAATGCTACTGTTACGCAATAAAGTCCAATAGTAAAACAATCCTTTCCCAAGTTTCGCAACCTGCCTCTGCAGGCAAATGAGCGGACATGAGTGGACCGTAAGCAGCTCATCACGGCGTGATGCCAGAAGAGTGAAGCTGGCTCTTGTGCAGTGTGAGTGTCATACCGGAAAATAAACTGTTATTGCAAGAATTAACTCAATTAACATCGGAATTAAACTGTTGACTTCAGGTTTCTAGCATATTTGGTTCGTAAACCAATTAGCAGCGGGAGGAAATGCCCATTTTGCCCCCCTGCGGACGCCCATGTCCCCCACTATGAAAAAGGCTCCTCCACCAATGTTGGTAAGCTTATCGTAGCAAAAAAGTCGCATCATGGTTGACTGCACATCGATGACGTCATAATCGTTGCCAAAAGTGACTTCGCCCCCCGCAAATTTTTTGCTGGTTGCGGCCCTGGCCAGGAAAGTACAGAAAAACTTTTGTTTTTTAATTTTAACTACAGTGTTTGGATGAACACATTTTGCCACAGCCTACAGTTTATTGCATGTATGTACAGTTGAACAGACAATGTTATGAGACTCACGGCATGGTCATGATATAAATATAGTATTCCATGCCACGTATATGTCTTCAGAGAAGGAAGCAACTTTAGGCCTACCTCGGCTAGTTCTGAGGTTCCTTGCTGACAGCAACAGCTGGAATATGAATGGAAAACCTCAAAACTGTGTGGTACATGCTCAAGAATATTGAGCCAGCTGGCTTCTAACAAAGCTCTTGCATAGCAGAGCGTACTTTTTCAGTTGGTTTATTATGAACCAAATTTCAAGCACCAAATTTTATATTTCCAAGTCTATGGCAACGTTTTTCAAGCAAATTTAGGAAATTTGGGCAAAATATCGTTTGCACCCGCAAAAAATTCCCTGCTTCTACACCTATGAATCAGAGATGGCTGCAATTACAGTCAAATGAAACGCAGATGAAAACAAGAAAATTTTCTAGTTACTTCAGATCTCGTTCGCTGCATTACAGGATAAATTTTCTGAAACAAAGGCAAAGCTAGAAACATTGTATCCGATCTGTATGGAAGAAGTGCAGATTTTAGGCACCTGCAAAATCCAGGGCATGGACAATTTACCCTCCCGTCTTGAAGTTTGAGTTGGAATAGGTTGAGGTGGTGATAACAGAGTAGGGTCCGGTGGAGTCAAGGATGCGATTGACACAACTTCGGTCGGATCGAGAAGCCTCGCCTCTACCAGAGGTTGTGCTTCAGTTGGAAGAGGACTGGGATTTGTTGCAGGGACGGCGTTTACGACCATTGCAGCTACTCTTGTCACAAAGCCATATCTGCACGATTTTAACATTTCAACTGCAATTAAAATGAGTATGTAAAATTGTAAACAACAGAAAAAAAATTATGATCTATTAAATTGCAGATTTCTTTGATCAAACCTATAGATTGGCAACCTAGTAAATAACTATTAGGGGTGGGGACCTCTTTAATTTAAAGGGCGACGCCACATAAAACGTGGAATATTACGGAGGGCCGCAAAAAAAGCTTTATTTTACCTTGCGATAAAAAACACCACAAAGTAAACATAATATTTGGAGAAAAAGAAGAGGAAACTTTGAGAAGGAGCCAGGGAAGGATCCAGCCAGTATGATTAGGTGGTGGGGCGATTTCAGTAATATTTGGTAGTCAAGTCTCTTAACGGCTTTGCTACTGTAAGAGAGATGAAGTATACTTCACAACACTGCTGTGACAAAACAATAGACGGCAAAATGGCCTTATATCACGAATATTGTTTTCCGAATTGTATAAAATTATGGTGAATAAAGTTACTTTCTTCCGTTTGAAGGACGATCGCCCAAATCACCCCCTCCTGGATCCGTCCCTGGAAGAAGCGAGAGAGACTACTCTTGACTTATTATCTAAGTATCTGTTCATTTTGAAGTTTCGTTTTGGCGTGATGTTTTGTTCTATTTTGGGTAACAAAAATTCTGCCACGGGCCACATTCAAATGGTCTCGCAGGCCGCATGTGGCCCACGAATTGGAGGTTCCCACCACTGAAGTAAGGCTGGGTCAGGTTCTCTGCTTGGTGAGTGACAACTTGTTAGTTGGAAAGTTGTAGCAGTGAAAAAGAAAAAGCTACTTTTACACAAATACCAAATAAAGATGAAGTAGAAATGTAAGCGGAAATTAAGTAATTACATTTTTTCGTGCCATTGTGTGGCTCATTTCAAGAGTTGATGCATTGCGAAATGATTATTCTGGTCACTGCAGAGGTTCAACTGTTTGAAAGTGTTCCTCCGCAGGTTGCATGTACTAGCGGTTTTCACATAATTTTCAATGATCAATGTTAGAAATTTGGAGTGCCGGCTTTTGCCCTAATTAAGAAAAGTTGACAGACTTTCCGTGTTAACCTTAAACATAAAATGTAACTTAAGTTGCCAAAATGTTAAAATGTTTCCTGCTGGTAATTTAGCAGATCAAACTAGAAACTGGTGAGCTAGGCCTCATTTATGTTAGATCTCAAAGACAGCTTGTTCAAAAAACTCGTTTCATCCAAATTCTTCCTCATTTTGAAATATATGGAAAAATGAATTAATGAGTAACTGGAAAACAAAGTTTCGTGGAAACGTATAATGTTTAGGTACAACAGAAGGCGAAGGTGGTTGTAGAAAGATGACCGCTTTTGCAATGTTTCTTACAAATGTGGCCATATACACAGATAAAAAACCAGCTCTCAAACAGGCAAGGAAAATGCGCTTGGAGAAGCGGTACAGGAACAGCAAACCATCGTGCTGGCAGTAAACGCACTCCTAACTTACCCAATAAACTAGGCTTAGCCTGTTGCCTAAGAAAGCTTTGAAAAGGTCCCAGAGTAGCACTATTCGAGTAAAACATTGCAAACCTCTTATCTGGCTTTGAAATATGTAGCTTTTAATCAGTTAAAATAAACTGTTAGTATTAAACGACCCATTCTGTACTAATTTCGCTAGAATAAAATATATAGTCTATTTTTCCTTACCTCATTGTTAGGAGAAGCATTTCTTTTCTGTACCATCTTCTCTCAGCTTCGCTTTTTTCTCGTTCCATTCGCAAGTTCAGTTCTTTTATGCGTAGCAAGGCATATATTCGTTCGGTCACTTTGGTTAATTTTCGGATTCCATCCATTTCAGAACAAATCGTTGCGTTTTGAACAAACAGATTGTAGTTTTTGACCCCTTGCCCTGCGTCTGAATGTCCTAAAAAGGAATTTGAAAACGTTCATCCTAGAAGGGTTTGCGACAGTGGCTCGTAGCTTTGTAAACGACTTCAACCTCCAGTTGCAGTTAAGCAAATTGAATTGCAAACGGTTTTTACATCAATTGCATAACTTGACTGTGTTAGTCACTTGGCATCTCGGCTTGCTTTCTACATGAGCTGTAGTTAGTTGGTTAGCCCCGGTGCTGTCTTTGGTCTACTATACAGGCACATACAAACACAAGTGCACCAAAGCTGCAGGTGTTGACGAATGCATTGCATGCTTACAATGGCGACATCTGAGGAACTGCTCAACTGGGAATAACAAAATGACGACTTCAAAAAAAGTTTTGTTTATATGGCCACGATGTATACGTGGCGCATGATTCAGTAGCGCATTTCATGTTCAACGAGAAGCCATGATGAAGAAAAAAATGGGAGAAGTTAACAAGACTTCAAAGTACAAGTATTGAAATTTTGAACAGCAAATCAGCAACAAACGTTTGCTGTTGATGAACTTTGTATAAATACAGTGCTTCTTCACAAAATGTGAGCCCTCATCATGTGAAAATGTTATTTATTTCACGTAAGCTTTTTTCACCGTCTTTTTCCGGCAAATACAAACTTATTGCTAGAAACCATTTCCTTCATTTTTGTGAAATTGTAAACAGAAAATTCTCGTCTACCTTGACTACTTCACTACGTTTATTTAAATAGAGCGTCTCTCAACGTCTGTTGCTGCCACTGCGTTGCTGCGTATTTTATGCACGTGTAAACACTTTTTAACGCTGATGTGATGACAGTTTCTTGCGAAATGGTGTTGATTGCTAAACTCAACCTTAAACGTTTTCCTAGGATTACAAAAACATTTTGCTTTGACTTCTATCGCGTTGCCAAAAGCAGTGATTTCAATAACAGACCAGCAGATTTTGGTATTTGCATATCATGTATCATCAAACAACGGTTAAAGCACAACAACAAAGCTTTTTCAGAGAAACGTCAAAGGTTTTGAAAATCTCAATCAGTGCTATCCTAAAATTTAGTCAAACAACTGCTGAAAAGGCATCACAGAAATACTGAAAGACAACGCTAGAAAATGTTTGTGAGTTCCACCAATATTTTATCATTTTTTCTCACACGCAACTTAAAAATTCAGTCAGATTGCGAAAGATTAATTACGTTCTCTCTTGCAAAATTCATAAAGTGTTGAGTGAAATACCCTGAAAATTAGATCATTTGAAAAAAGCAGAAGGAATTTGAAGTCTTTTCAGCGACCTCTCACAAAAATGAAAAAAATAGATAGAAAAGATTTTAGCAAACAAGTGTTGAAATTGGATGCAATATTGAGTCAACAATTTAATTACATCTCAGACGCAAAAGCAAAGTGATGAGTGTAGTTTCTAACTGTGCACAATTTGAACGAACGTTTTGTGTCACTGGCGTAAGTTCGCTCGAACAACTTTGGTTCAGATGCAAAAAGATTAAGGTTCAAATGGAAAAAGTAAGTCTCTTTTAGAGAATCAAAAACGTTTTCCGAATGTAGCTTAACTTCTGCGCTAATACACCGACTTATGGTCCCTGTTACTGCTCTAATTCCTTATAACATATTTATACCGGTGACTGTAATCGGCAAAATATCTCCATGAGACAAATTAGCCGATTGTGAGAGCACTCCTGCTACAAGAATCTCCTCCCCATTTCGCAGAACCACGTGATTCAAAGAAGTTGTTTCATTTGCAATTCCTGCAGAGTACTTTATGGACAAGTCCGTTAGCAAAGGAGCACCAAGAGTGGCTACGTAGTTCTTTATCTGCAGAAGCAAACAACATGATGAAAATCGCAGTGTGGCTAGGTTTTAAGATTACAAAAATTTACAAACTTTTCACCTGTTCGTCAGAGTGCGCATCGTCGAATATTTGTCGCCAAGCACCCCCATTGCGCGACGACAGCTCTTTCAAGAAATTCATATCAACATTTTGCCCGAAGCCAATAGAATAAACTCCGTATCTAAAGCAAAATGGTTGTATACATTCTCGGCGCAGAATTTTTAGGAAGTGGAAAAGAAAACACTCCTAAAACAGTATATTCTTTCACGTATTTGAAAAAAACAGCAATAGTGACAACAAATCGTAAACAACATCGACAAACACCTTTGGCGTGCTGTTCTGTAAGACGTATAAGAAAACCACATGTCTGGCGTTTGCAATGGATACGAAATTTATGCATGCAATATTTTAAAACCTGCGCAAGATACAAAAGACATTTTGTGTTAAAGCAAATGCCACTTGCTAAGCTTGTACGAAACCTTTATAACAACCATCTTATGAAGTGCAGTTTAGAGATTTGCAATTGCACAAGTGGAAGCTACAGTTGCAAAAAATAATTCAGTGCTGCAGTTTTGCAGATTGGCTTTGCTTAGTCTTTTACAAATATCACTTATACTTATGCTAGGCGAGCGCTTGGTCTTCATTCATACTTTCAGCCTTTCAACGTTTCACCTGTTAACATTGCGTACAGATTCGAGGGCTGACAATGCATAGTGCAACGTATAATCTATTTCCCATTAAAAATGTGCAGATATATTTCTTGCTTGTCTTACATGTGGAGGGTAGTTACTTGAATGCATTTCCGAGCTTACTCTTTATACATCAAATCCGTTTTTTTGTTTGTGGTATCACCTCATGGGTGCTATAGTCCAAGCGTCGGCAGCCCACGGCACGCGTGCCACACCTTGCACGCCAATAAATTTCCAATAGCACGCAGAAGTTCCATGTTTTACATATAAATTTTGTCATGATTCACACAGAAACTATACCGACCCTGTCCCGTCGCCACGGGGGGCTTTGGTGGACTTGCCCCCCCCAAACAAAGCTCCAAGCCCCCCAAAATTGAAATTTGAAATACTATAAATAAACAGAGTTTTTGCGTTTGAGCCCCCCTGCCCAAACGTTCAAGCCCCCCTAAAAATACGTAAAGCCCCCCTATTGAAGACTATCTGGCGACGGTTCTGTACTGACCTTGAGTTGCATAAAAGTACGTATTTTGTTGGAACACTGAATGATTTGAAGCCTTAAGTCGGAAAACAGTTAGCACAAGTTTGCTTACCCTTGCGTAGTCGTAAGGGGAAGGCAGAGGAAGGCCAAGAAAGTGCTCTGACCGCAGTGAGCTATTGGAGCTTGATCGCATTCTATGTGACGCCAATATGCCAAAACGAAGGAGAGATTACTTGGCTACAGGTTTTTGCGGCACTCAAAGCGGTAGGGAAGGAAACAGGTGCAAAAGACTAAAACAAGCCATTTGTGTTTATTTCTCTCGTTTACATGGGAATTTTGCGCAGTTTTTAACATTTTTCAGCTTCGATAGACTTTGGCTCTGGAAAATGCACGTTACTCGCAGGTTGCTACAGGAGCGCAGTTGCCGACTTATGCTCTAGTAGACGCAGAGTTTGAAAGATTCCAAACTCAGCATTGTCTCCAGACGAGGCATTTATTCGTGAGGCCGTTATTACTGCCCACGAAGTGACGTCGACAAACGGTTTAGCATGGGTGAGGACAGACGGCAGTTGGAGCACGCAAGTATTTGTATGCACTCATTTGAAAAACAGTTTAACATTTTGAAAAAGGTGATGTTGTTCATGGAAAACTTTGTACCATTTGTAGAAGAGCTCTTTTACGTTTATGCTGTGTGGAGTTTTTAAGTCTGTAGCTACTAGGAAATTATTTACATTGAAACGAAAGCCTGTACATTTGCACAGAAGAACACACTCACCCTGCCCTATTGGCTCGACCAACTCTTCTTAATATAGCACTGGGTGAACGAACACCAATAGTCGGTTTGCCATCAGTCAACAATATGATGTAGTCTGTAGTAGGATGTATGAATGTGCGCGAAGGCCGCTGTGTTGGCGCAGCGTCTTCAAGAAAAAAATTGTTGTAAAAATTTCTTTATGTCTTTCAAAAAGTTTATAAAAATGAAAATTGATGTATCGCCTTACTAGCCTGTGGTTTACGACCATCGCCTTCACGAGTCGGAGGCGCTACCTCGCACATGTAAAAATAATTTTATGTCAACAGGATCATCTTTCCCGTGTGGCTTAATTTTCTCTTTCGGTCAGAAATGAGCTAAACTATGTGCTTTACCGAACTTAGTTGTCACCAGTGAATTCAACCAACTTTTCCATGTGTTTTGTATATAGGTCTACCCCAGCATTATAGAACGACGGACATATTTTAGTAGCTCAATTGTAAAATTAACGCCATTCGGCCCTGGCATAAACGGTGATCAGTGTGCAATGTTAGGCAACCGTTAGCTAGATATTTTAATCGCAGTAATCACTATTGCTGAGTATATCAATCCTCACCTTTTTTCAACAGCTTCAGACCAGTTCTAAGAGCGTCGTCTAGATTGCTTCCTCCATCAGGATTTAGGCTTGTCATAAACCGCATTGCTGAAAGTTTGTTTTTTGCTGTCAGTGGCACGAGACCCCATTTCGTTTGCCACACGCGCACAACTGATTCAAACAGCACTATATTTAAAAGAACCTGCACAGAAAATAAAGATGCCATAACCTATTTTGCGTTAAATCTCGTTTGCTATCACGAAGCTTTTTTGTTTAGAATAACAGAAAAATCTTCTGTATTTACAGTTTTAATGCATTTTTTGCATATTTTAAATGAATTTGTTTTCAGAGATTATAACACAAAAATAGGTAACCGTGCTAAACGCAAGTCCTTTTGGTACCTTTCCTCATTCTTTGATTTTAGACAATTTTGAAACAAAAACAAACGGCTTTTGCTCAGGCAAACTGATTTTGGGACAAAAGAATATAAAAAATTCCAGCAATATTTTTCGCAACACTTTTCTAATTTCAAGGACTGGTTAACGGCATATATATGAAAATGCATACAACTAAATTCTAACCTTAAGGTCTTCTCGTTATAATAAAATTGATGCTAAGAAGAACACGAAAAGATCAAAGTTACGCGGTGGTTACAGTAGAATCGAGTCTAATGTTTGGCGTCTACCAGTTAAAAAGTAATGTCCCAAATATAGGCAGCTTGACAATATATTTTTGTCCTAAGCTTGCAAAAATCCGAAGTGGGGAGTAGAAATTCGGTGACTGTTTTTTCGTTTGGACGCAAAATATCGAACCTTGTTGTCCAGATCTTGAAGAATGTTGTTGATAGCCTTTCGGACCTGATTGACTTTATTTCCTGCCATTGACCCCGAAATGTCCAAAACAAACACGATTCTTCTTCGGATATGAGGCAAAACTGGCATAAAGTCTTGCACAAAATAACTGAATATGCAAAGAAAAGAATAAGTGACAGAATAACCCGCTTCACAAAATAATGTCTTTTTTTATATTTAAGCATGCTCGGATAAACAGATCATGATGGCGGGTAATTTATATTATAGTCGACTCTCAAAAGATTTTGTCACTTTTGTGTTTTTATGAGAGATGATGCTCAGTTCCTCATTTGTTACAAAAGTACAGATATCGCTAGAGAATGAATCTAAAAAAAACAGTAGTCTATGAAGTTATCCCTTTTCTCCGTTTCAATAGAACAGGAAATTATGGTTTTACCTGCCGTGCAAATACAGTTTTCCTGGCCTTTCATGACGACGCACTTTGTACTGAAGTTCAAAGGTACCGCCATGTGGCGCTGTTGCGCGTATTGCCGGAGGGCGGTAGGAGACGTGAACGAAATTTCTAGAAAAGCATATCGGGTTGAATCTGAATTCTCACCAGGGAGATGGTTCAGCGTCATTGCCTAGCAGTAGCACGTATCAAGTTTTAATCAAGTGAACTTTCCGTCCATCTCCTGACTGCAATTTTACATTATGACTATGCAAAGAGCTTTACTGGAACAGGCCACTTATAGCCTGGCAAAGATAAACAATATACAAAATACGTAACCGTATAAAATCATTGCATAGACGCAGTCTTTGGTCATTGCCAACAATTTTTAGTTTTTCCAGTGTCCTCACGTGCACCTGATGATACAGCAGGGATTCTCTTCATGAAACAAAGCGTCGGTGAAAAAATTTGTTTCGACAACTTAGCTGGTCATTGAGTTCTTTAGTTTGGATTATATTTTTTGTTCGTAATGTTTACCTTTTAACAGTCATGTTAAATCCCTTGGGAAGAAAATTCGAAGGATGGTGGCTTGCTCGAGCGCGAGATATTCCAATCGGCAGTAATCGCGTGTAGTTGACTTCAGACTTGGCGCAGAGATAGATATCCAGTCGAATGTTGCCGAAAAGCTGTCGTTTTGTTGTGAAAACTTTGTAGTTATACCTACAAGAAACAGTGAAACGGTTGCCACATTCTTCCTGCCGTCTGTGATAAAATTTGCCACCGAGTGTATCATCATAAAAAATGGTTTCAAGCGCACGAATCGTTGAAACATCTGCTGTTGGTTTGAGCTTCCCTTTCTGCTCACCGCAGTTCTCGCACAACTCATGTTTCTAACACTGCACGAATCGAAATGTCAAAACAAAGGTTACTTTCTACAGCGGCAGTACTGTAGAATTACTGAAGGAGAAATTTCCAAGTGAACAGACCTTATTGGTTTACGATTGCACTTCTTAACGCCTAGGGCCACGAACGCGTTCAGATTCAGGGTCAAGTCACAGTGAAAACAGAAATGTGATAGCTCATTTCAAGGCGGACGAATAAACGTATTGCTCTTCCAGAAGTTTATTACTGTTGGGCGAACCTGTGTCGCAAAAGCTCCAGCAGCTCCTGATATTGGAGACGATAAGTCACGCTTTCACCTGCTGGCACATTTATCGAAGCAGTAAAGCGACGTAAAGAAACTTTCAGGTCGTTAAGATAGGGTTGCGTGATTGTGCGCACCTGTAAAAATGTAAAATATTACGTGTTAAACTAAAGATGAAGTAGCTAAAAGGTACGGCTTATGTTACAATTTACTGTTTATCTTTTGCTTTTTTTCAAAGCAACATGTTACATATTCAATTTGGGCTGTCTTTCACGTATCCACTTATAACAAATAAGATACGTTGCAAAGTTAATAACGCTTTCGTTGCTTTGTCACTTTACTGAAATTGATTTCCCATTTCTTGTTTTGTTTTCTTTTATCGAGATTCATTGCAGTTATTCGGTGAAAGTCACCTACTGAGGATTACCGCTGATGTTGCATCAAACACATTCTGCGATTAAAAAATGTGGAAAATTGCGCAAATATATAACAGGTGGCTTTTATTCATTCCACTCCTTTTTGTAACGTTAACATCCATCATTCAGAATTTTACCCACACCGCGTGCAAGGTGGTAAACTTGTAAGGAAGACACTGTTCAGTGACTCAAATCTTTATATTGCTCTTTATCCGATTCTCTTTTGATGCTATCAGTATTCTGCGCTACCCCTGCTAGTTCGAAACTAGAACGGGCAACCCAGACGAAGTTTGAGTAAAAGCAAGTTGTGACGTAAACCAGCGATTCTCAACCGGTGGGCCGCGACGCTCCTTCAGGTAGGCCGCGAAATGTTCCGAGATAACTTAAATATTTATTGAAAAAAGTTATTTGTTGATGCAAACTGCATTTCTTTAGAAAAAGTAATGAATTACGAAAGGCAAAAATGTATTACTGTCGCATTCCATCCAAGGAATGCTCCCATTTTTAACCCTGGATTGCTATTGGGAGTTCCACAAACCCAAGGCAAGTGCGGTGACCACGTGTTACATACGTAAGGACGCGTCGGAGCGCTTTCCACGCTTCAGTAGCTTCATTTTTTGTGCGACTTTCGTATAGGTGCGAAAGTGGGCCGCGACATCAAACAGGTTGAGAAGCACTGACGTAGACAGTAGATGTAAAACTCAGCCATACAACAGCTGCTTGTTATTACCGAAGCTTCTTCATACTTCTGATAAGACCCGCGTTTAATCTCAAGCGATCCTTTATAGCTTATTCCGCGGGATGTCATTTCAAATGACGTCACGTATGCGGTAATCGGAAGCAGCATGTGAAATGGTACCTGTACAAGAAAGCTTGTTTTCAAAATATCAATGAAGCCTAAAACAAAACACATTTGTGCATTGTTATCCGAAACCAAAAGCCGAGATTGCCAGTTTTTAAATGTATTTCTCTTGTGTTTACACTTTCGACTGATTTTCTATACGATCATGGGAAAGCATCTCGTCCATACCTCCCTGGTGACGTTGTCTCGGTTAATCACGTGGTACACAATCGATGTCTCAGCAAGTTGAGATTGGATGACAGTTGTTATGTTGACTTGCAAAGGCAAAGCTGTGGAAGATAGACATATGTTGGGTTCTTTCGTTGAAGACATTGATAAATATAATAACTTAGCATTTCTAGAGCTCCATTAATAGATATCAACCTCTGGCGGTTTCGACGTGTGTGGAGATGAACAATAAATTATGCGCTGCAAGCGGCTTCCGCACATGAGAAATGACAAAATCGTGAAAAAATTCCGCACATGAGAAATGACAAAATCGTTTTCTCTGATGGAGAAAGACGATATTATTTAACTTCACCGGAAAGCTATTCGTTGGCCATTTCTTCACTTAACAGTTCTCATGCAGTTTAGTCGTAAATTCTCGCATACTGTCCTTGTGATTCTGCAATTGGATGCTACAGACAAACATTTTCGAATTGTTTGGAAAAACATCGATCATGTCTGAATAGGATGCGTTTGACTTGTTTCTAGAGTTTTCTAGTTTAGTTTTCAATTACTTTAGACAAAAAGAAGCTTTAACAGCGCATGAACAAGACTGTAGAGTTTAGCAAAAACCTGTAACATTCTACACGAATAAAATCAACAATTATACAATACAGCACCTTAATATTGCAGAAAAAATAATACCTTAATATTGCAGAAAAAATAATACCTTAATATTGCAGAAAAAATAATACCTTACCATTGCAAAAAATGATGCCTTAACATTGCAAAAAAGTAATACCTTAACATTGCAAAAAGTTGCACATACTGTCTGAGCAAAAACTACAGTAAGTTTGTTTTTTTCTAAATTTTGGCGCTGAAAAGTAAAATCATGCCCATAGATAACGAAATTGCTTACTCTCAACCAAGAAGCCATTCGGAGACAATAACACTGTTTTTTCAGCGCACGCGCCAGTTTCAAGTAGGCGATTATAGAGTATCCAATTTACTCTTTCATCGCACTGACGCAAAACTTTACTCAAGCTGTTTTTGACACAGTGCTTTTCAGACCGAAGCTGATTGCTAATTTTGCTGGTCGTTGCTCCGTGCAATGGAAATTCCCGCTCTTAGACCATTGACTGCGGTGGAGAGTCAATAATATCAGACTGGCTTTTTATCAATGCAACCTGAAACTTTGTTTTGCAATATGGCTGCACACCTGTTCTGTAGCTGGCTTTAAATCCTCTTTCGCCAACACTTCTGTCCGAAGTAAATTTAATGAACAACGATCCGGATGATGAGATAAACGTTGCAGACGACAATTTTGACTTTCCAGAAAACCTGAGTAACAGCGCGTTTTCCTCCGTTTCTCCATCAAACACCTTCAAAGTGTCAAAAATATGTTTGTTAAATTTAAGACTAGATTTGGGAGGGCAAAACACGGGTCTACTGTTGACCCTTAGAACTTCAGTGCTTTGTTGGTGTGACGGCAAATACTTAAACAGATTTGTGGTTTTCAAAAGCCAGGAATTCTGTATAAAAGTCTACTCTTTGTAAAAAACATTTGATCTAAACATAGGTAAGGGCAAAATTGCGCAGTTTTTAATTCTTATTTTGCTTTTTACTTTTTATAGAAAAACGTGCACTTGTTAAACATTGTTTATATTCCAGCGCTTGTGCGTTGATGTAAAAATTATCTCGACTTTAATTGCCGAAAAAATGTTACCCAGCCAAAAGTTTGCTGGTATGAAATAAAAAAAATCTCGAAAAATTGAACAGCTGAGCAAACAAATTGAGGACTGCTTTTCAATAAGTAACAGAAAGCAACATCTAATTAGAAGTAACATCAATTTTAATGATAAAATCTTTTCAAGTAGTAACTTTAAACTGAAACGTGAAAACTAAAATTAGAGGCTTACTTCAACAAAATCGTAGTATTCTTCTGTTGAAATTTCAACAAAGGTTAGTTCAACCTGACCGAGGTCGTGCGCTCTCACCAGCCACGTACATTTTGTTTGGTCTGGGTATGACTTTGGATAGTTGGGTGAGCTGAATAGTTGAGTGGAATATGTGCTGAGGAATTCGAAATGACATTGCGCCGCTACCAGCGACACTGAAAAGCAAAGCAGTATTTACTAAGCAGTAGCTTTCCTTGAGTGAAAGTTTTCAAGGCAAATGATGAAATGAATTATGGACTGAGCATTCCTTCTCCCTTGCTTGCAAACGTAAGTAGAAAAAACGTATGAGTAATGAAGTTGGAAAGGATACTAAATATTTTGAAATGTTTCTCTTTTTGAAGATTTACACTTTATTTTCCATATTTTTTGTACAATTCACACCACGTAGAAATGGGTGTAGTTACACTATCCACCACGCATCATCATCATCGCAAGTAACAGAATTTGGCCCTCCCAAACTTTGTTTCTTCTTATGACATTGCAAGCATCTGCGAAAGAGTTTGCACGTTAAATATGGAGTGCATGGGAAAAGCATTTGCATAAGAATTCTCAAGGGTTGGCCAGGGTTGTTGCTATTGGGCGACCGTGCTCCAGGACCACCACTTGTAACTGGTGCTCCTGACGCAAATGGATGATGAACTTTTATATTAGTCTGTCGACGATAATGGCCTGCCTAGTTTTGCTGGCCTCCCATCAACCAAGACCTTGAGACGCTACTGGACCTAACCGAAAAGTAAGCATTCTTCACTGTAAAATCGCCAGACTTGGAGCATCAGGTCAGGTGACGCCTACTGTCAAGAAACAAATGTGAGTACTGAGTACAGTTGCATGGGACTTTTTGCTTTATCTTTCCAGTATTTGGAAACATGAATCGTTGCTTCAAAGCGGACTATTAAGTGTCGCACAGAACTTTCCGTGAGAGGTCATTGATTAACATGAAAATTTTCATTGTACGTAGAAACCGAAATCTAAGTATACGTTTGCTGATATTAAACGGGTGGGTTTTTCTGGTTATGCCCTAAAGATTTTTAACCCTCCTTGTCGTTTCAAATTTTATTGAAATGTAGAACCAACGCCTGTACAAATTAAAGCGGGCTTCAACTTGAAGCCTTAAGAAACCAAAGGTTTGAAGACAGCATTGGAAAACGACTTCTTGACACCGATTATGAAGGGTATGCAATGTACCGTAAAGCTAGTTAAAAAAACTTCAGTTTTGAATGGTCGTTTTGCACACCTGATTAGGTTGTCTGCGGGCGAACATCACCGGTTGCTACGCCGCTGCTACATTCGTTGGAAGAGCTGCAGTGATTGAAGCCAATGGCAGTACCGTGTGTGAAGCTTCCCTCACACCCACTAACGCCGAACATGGGGTTGGACTAGCTGCGGTTACCTTTTTGAAGTCTTTGGTATGGTCCTACCAGTAATCAAACACAGCCTGCCAGGTTCGGAAGTGCGTGGTTAATCCGCTGCACCAATTATAGCAGGATGTTGAACCTGTTAACTATCGTGGCCTCATGAATTGTGGAATATGGCTGGCGGGTGGCAAAAAATAATTGATTTCAACTTAAAATTCTACTTTTATCTTCGTGAGGAGAATAAGGAAGGAAAACTTTGTGAAGGATCGAGAGATATTTCCCTTGACTTACTGTATATGTATCTGCTTGTTATTGAGTTATGTTTTGACATGATGTTATATTTAGCCTATATTCCAAATATTTTGATGCTGGTCATATTAAATAACCACGCTGGCCGCATTTGGCCTTCGGACCACGCGTTCTCCATCCCTGATTAACAAGTTAAACCTGCCAAATCTTCTGGTGATTTTGTTTCTAACTTCCTGAAGCTGCAGCGTTCTTCCTGAAATGAAATTGGGCTATTTTGTATTTGTTAGTGAAAAAGATAACATTGAAAAAGAGCCTGTGAAAGTTTATTTCTGGTTCGTAAATTAGACGATAAACTTTTTACTCCTTTTATACTTTGAGCAGGCTTTGGCGGGAAACCATTGGAATTTACACCGCTTGTTTTAATGTGGGACACCTTCAAATTGACAATGCGTAACATAAATAAAACATTTTTGATAATTTTGCAAATGTGTTTCGAATGGTACCGTATTTTATGCCGTTGGAGTTGAAAAAGATTTCCACTTCACCTAATGGCAAAAACGTGTTGACATTTCACAAAATGCTTAGTTACTCAACGTTATCATATCCGAAGACCTGCTGTAGATATGTTATCTTACCCAAAAATGTAAAACAGGTTACTCGTGCAACGGTGTTACGCATTTCCTGTGTTAAACGAGTTTTTACTCCGGTAGTGTCCAATATACAGTTGGAACTGCACGACATAGAGAATACAAAAAATCCATCTCATCCGTACGTGTTTTCCTACGAAGCAATAAAAAACATGGTAAGAAAAATGTTGATCATGATCTTTTGTTTTCTTAGAGCTTATTCATCAGGGCAGTGCAGAATGACTGTTCCTTACTTAGCCTTTACCGTTCTCAGCCGATCTCAAACCTTAGGAAACTTTGTACGATCCCTACAGTCTTTCCGCAGATAACAGCTCAACTGACAACCAACCACAGCAGTTCCCCGTAAATTAACTGATCGGTTTCGAGATGGCATTTACACGTCACAGGAGAGATAAAGAGTTCTACTAGTCTTTGCATGTACGTGGCTTTACTTTGATTGCCCGAAAAGTAAGATCATATCTGGCTGCGACGAGACGACATTTCTGCAATGAATGTCGCGACTTACACGCCATTATGCCATATAAACTATAGAAAGTAACGCCCCAAAACGTGTGTTGGTTCGATCCGTCATCGGACAGGCATTTCCACCAGTGATATCATCGCACAAGCATTGTGGCATATGAACCAGTAAATGTTTTTTTTTTTTTATATATTCAAACTTCGTGAGCGTACTGTACTTGATGAAATATTTCTGATGGCACCAAGCAGACCCGAAAAAATGTGTACGAGTTGTAGAGTCGCGCGGTCTGGACCAGTCTTTTCTCAACCTTTCATGGTTTGTCGCCCCCTTCCAAAGACTCTCAACACTTGTGTCCCCTGGTCATCAATAAAAATACCTAACTTTGTTTTGGGTTTTGCAATATTGCGTCAGAGCTATTTAGTAAAGGCCTCTGCTCGTGGCCTCCGGAGAACCGCTCCTTGCCCCCAAGGGGGGCTGAGGGCCCCGGTTGAGAAACCCTGGTCTAGACCAGGGTGGGCAAGCGTTATAACTTGTGGGTCGCATTGGGCTTTTAAAATTTGACAGGGACCGGGTCGGCAACAGATGTTTTGAATGTTAATGTGAACTAATATAAGTGACAGGTAAAAAATGAATTGGCTTTATTTATATGATTTCCACGAATTGAGTGGACCGGATCAAAGAGCTCAACACGCCACATATTGCTCGTGGGCAATAGTTTGCTCATGTCTGGCCTAGGCCCTCTACGATATTTCGACATAAGTCCAACTGCAAGTTAACGTGGCGAAACAAACTTTACCTCAACTAATGCTTTCCAAAATAAAAACAAAAAATTTTGACTTACGACACAAGGCCATACATGGGCAAGAATGCTCTTTAATCCGCCCGCTGAGATTGTCCAAATTACGTTAAAATAAAGCCAGTTTTTTTACGTCTGATAAAGATTAGCTTGCACAAATTTTGATCTGCTTCCGATTCGGCACCTAAATCCAGTGCGGTCGGGCTTCAAATATTTGCTTCTTCCCTACATTATAGGTGGTTTAGGTAAAGATAATCCTGAACGGCGGGCAATCATGGGAAGCAGCAATCTTGAAGCACTAAGTTTTGACATACTTTGCCTGATTTAGAACTGAAAGTTTGGTTTAAGAGTAAAGACCCAGATCACCTAGATTCAGGGGTGTAGAGGGGCGGGAACGCGTGGGAACGGCGTTCCCACGTCTTTTTCACATTATGCTTCAAAATGAGTTTGAAGCTGTTTTAATCGGCTATTTTTGGGTACGTTCCCACACCTTTTTCATTAGCACTACGCCCCTGCCTAGATTTAAAGTAAGATGAGACAGTTTTTGCATTGAATTAGCTATTCCACGAAGATCGCATTTCAGGGATTATACTTTCCACATATAAGCGTCTCTGTGCATGTTTGTCTCTAAGGATTAACCGTATATGGGCGGACGGATATTATTCATTATGGTCACAACGAACTGCAACAATATCCAACGTAAGGCTTACTAACTGTAACATACAGGATGAACTTAATCTTACGAAGCTTTGAAACCAATCATTCGTGATATACGTAGAATGCAAAAGGTATACGTTTTATGGAAAAGTGTATTGACATGACATTTCAGCGAGAATATATCTGATAAGAAAAAGTATTAGAATAACATGGACATTTTTTCAAAAGGTAAAAAAAGATGCTATGCATACTTTGGTGGGCTCTCAGTAGGTCAATGGTTATGCATAAATAAATTCTGCAAAAAGTCTGAAGATTTTGGCATTTGATTAAATATTGATTATGAAGTATTGTCAACTTTTTGAATTCACATTTGATTCCGTCTTGTAGTAACCTTTACTTTGTGTAGCAGCAATAAACACACAGTTGCCTACCCACGAAAAAGCGGAATTGTGCAAAGGCTGACAGCTGCTTGTAACTTCACAGATCACGCAACACATTTGCGTGCAAGGACAAAAATCAATAAGCTTGATTTGTTTCAATCGATAAGCGGTGATTCCGAATGACCGAAAATGTGTTTTTTTTTGGATGTGCTGTTCTTAACTTGTTTTCTTTGAACTGATGTCCAGTGCCTGATAAAAGTGGCGTTAAATTTTGCGGTTAGTGCTAAATACATGCTGTTTCACTTGCTTTAAGTAGAAATTTATAGTTTGTCTGAAATCAATGTCATAACTGAGTGTGTCAGTCGGAGTCATTTCAGATTAAATGGTTGGAGCACTATTCATAAAATTATGCGTACCTGCCAAGAGGCAGTTGAAAAGAATCAAATAACACTATTTAATTTTGGCAAAAACAAATTTTCTTCGCTTTCTTTTGCCTGTTACTGCGAAGTGCAAACTATTTTGTCGCAGCAAACTTGATCGATGCTCGTTTATTTGCTTTCTAAAACGTTATAGGTACAGTAATATACGGAAAACAGTTCAAGTAGGAGGTATTAATGAGCAAGTGGCGTATTTAGTTTAAATTCAGGTTTGTTTGAAATGGCTGAATGGACACAAAATAAATTTCCAGGTCGGAAAGAGATCGAAATCGTGCTTTGGAAACTCGGGTTGTAGATTTTTCATTCCACGTTTACAAACAAAACCCTCTTTTCAGTAACCAACCAACCGTCTATTGGCCCTGTGACACCTTAAATTAGCGTTGATTGAATCCTGAATTTTACAATTTGCCTGTTTTTAGGTGAATATTGGTTTTTATTCTGGCTAAATCACATACACTCCAGCTTGGCTATCTGAACTTTGAAAGCAAGCTGCTTTTGTGTCCATCCACTGATGTCAGAACAAGGCCAGCATCCTTCAGGGCCAACAGCAAATAAAAACGCGTTTTGCAATTGTCTGTAGGACTCAATAATCAAACGGATATCAAAAACACTTATTTCAAAGCCATTGCATTGATTTTACAACCAATCTATCTGACTCTGCTTGTACCTAGATACTCTTGCCTGACTTTTTCTACAATCGTGTACAATCTTGACATTTTGCCCAAGACACTGAGTCACAGTGCTGCAACAAAAGAACTTGTCTTCTCAGCTTTTCTCGTTCATCTCTCTTCAGCGCGTTTTTTCCATGTTGACAAGTTAGCGTTTTTAACAGCCTGTGCAGGAAACTCCAACTTTTTTCAGAGCAAAACGTCTCCAAAAGAGCTACTTTTATCGTTTATCCTGTGTTTTATCTTACCACATTGATTGCAACAATCTTCAGGCGTAGGAAAGTTCACGTTGCTGTCGTGACGACCAGAGAATAGTTTGAAATGACAGTTGAAATACTGTAGCCACATTAACTTGACATGAAGTCAGACCAACAGCACTCACGCTCTTGTTTTAGAAGTCTGCAAGTTTTGATGACGCGTTGGTACAACACCCAATGTGCTACGTTGTTAGAACGTGCGTCGTTTGCTACTTGATATTTTTTAACTGACAGATAAATAAGAGATCGCTCAACCGCATATGCATCTTTCAATCCCCATGTTCATAACGCGCAAGGAGCAATGCTCGTAATTTTTTTCGAATTCGTTTGGACTATCGCTTCACAACTAACTTTGTGTTTGCTTCCCCATTGCGCGAGCCTTTCCTCGTCAGTGCTGATTAAAATGACATGATCAACGAAACGGAGCTAAAAGTATTTCTGTTACAAAAGGATTTAATGAACATTTTAGGAATTAAATTTAGAACGTAACACCAGACAGCTATCAGAATCACGTATAGTACGAAACGCTTGTATTTCTGAAGCGTTTTTGTAGAAAAAAAACATTCTGTTGAAAGTGTCTTGCGTTTTCAAGCTTGTCAATAAGCACGATGTCGCCTGCAGGATAGGTTTATGTCGCCAGTCCTCGTGGTACCATTGTCTTTGCTACTTGACTACGAAGTGTAAGAAGCTTAACGTAACAGAATATAACTCGCATTTCTTTTTCAAGGAGATCGCTTGGTGCAATTCATGACGCGGATAACTGCTGCCTTTTATCTATATACGACCACAAAATGAAAAGGCCAGTGTTTCAACCGCACCATAATCGACGCGAGGAAGTTGCTGCCGTCACCGAATAACCGGTTCGAATGTTCAAAGAGATGTTTATTTTCAAAGCGCCATGCAGCCTTCGTAAGACTGATAAATGCCTGCGTTCGAAAGAGGCAAATGTCGCTGTAGGCCAATTCGTATAGATATTAGCCCTGATTTGGAGTCTTCTTTTATCTAACATCAGCTGAAATGCTCAAGAATCCATCAAACGTATAATATACTAGCAGTTGCTAGCATTCATGGTTGCCGTTAGTTTTTGATCTGTTGTCTTTATGAAAATACGTTTTACGTAAATTTAACACTGGTTGTGTTACCCAATATAGCTGCCAGAGATAGGTTGAAGGTTTTCCAAGAAATGGCTTATTTTCAACATGAGTTTCTTACTGGTTTGATTACTGCGACGAAGCGTTTTTCGGTGGAAAATTGAAAAGCGTTAGAACTAAAAGGAGTACCTTTACTGCAACGGTGTAAGTCAGCAAAATTTTTATCTTGTGAAATCAAATTATTGGAGGTGATTTAAAAAATATCAACAACAAAAAATTACCCTTTTGTACGCTGTGGCTACAGCGAAAACCAAGGAGTGATTAGTAAATTTTATGATAAACTGATTCAAAATTTCGCTGGTTCTTTTCAGAAATATGTCACTGCATAATCAGTTGGTAGATAGAATTTTAGTGGTCTTAGTTCTTTCACGAAAAAGAGGTTTTGCTTTATGGATACATTTTAGAATCAAAATAGGCAAGTTCTATTTTCATTTTATTTCAAAAGCTTTTCGCTGCAAATTGGGCTTGTTAACAATCCTTCTCAGGTGTAAAAAATTGAAAAACGCAGGCATCATTGTTACCCAGTCTAATCACTTCATTTCAAGCAGCGAAACAGCTAGATGTTTTGCAAAACACAGGTCAGAAATAGCATTTTTCACACAACAAATGTTTTCGTTCATAGGGCTACTTCGCGGCAACTGACAAATAATGACTCAAAACCAATGTCAAAGCAATCTCCTGTGAAGCCAAAGTAAGTATTTTTCATTGTAAGTCCTATGCTCAATGAAAATCGATAAAGTTTGAGCTGAAGAGTTGAAATGCCGTGAATCGTCACGTGCTTTTAAGATCATTGCATTTGCACCTTCAATGACATTAATTTGTATACAAAGGTAGTGGAGCAGGACTTCGTTTTTCTGTTTCTGTTTTTTCAAGATGATATGACCTTCATTTACTCACGGGCACTGGCAAAAACATTTTAATTTTTCACCACTCCAGATGCTGCTGTATTTTCTTGTGAACATGGCAGTGTGTTTGTTTGAGGTATTTGCCAGCACAGCTCAATTATCTTTCTGCTTCATCTAAATAACAAGTTCTAAAGGAAAACCGCAGCTGCTTACTGTAAGTCCGATGGGAGTCATCAAAAATCAGTACCGTAACCACCAACGCAAATGTGCTGTCGGGCCGTGAACATCGGCGTCGGAAGGGGGGGGGCAGGGGGTCATGTGATCTTTTCCTTTCTTATGTAAAGTGGGGAGTTGGGCTTGCAATTTTTTAGTTAGATTCTCTTCATTGGTAACTTTGTCCTTTGTGGGTTTTACTTAATTCTGTTTTATACTTTATGCAATTGATGATGCCTTCGTAGTAGGCGAAATGTATTCTCTGCAAGATCTTAGTGTCTGATTCTTTGTTGGAAAAGGATTCCTTTCCGTAGACAACGCTGACATTATCCTATTACATTTTTAGCAAGAAAAGGATGTTTTCTTATTTCGAAAAGGAAAAATGAAATTTCATCACTCTTGCCTTCCTCCCCCTGGAAAAAATCCTTCCGACGCCCATGGCCGTGAATAGGTTGTTGCACTGCGGCTTGAGCCGATGCAGGCTCCTTGAAGAGGTGAAGGGCTGTTCGGAGGTTTTGATCAATTGCGTTTTAGTAAAAAGTGTTGTCTGCTACTACGAGAACCTTGAATCAAATTGGTTTTTACTTTTGAAAAGTGCTGGTGAATTTCATGATATACGTCTGTAGTCGATATATAAGCTCAAATCCAAAGTGGAAAACCTTCTCGTAGAGATTAGAGAGCAAAGTTTTATGGGGTCAAACAGGGGCGCAACCAGCTCTTCATTTTGGGGGGGAGCAATTTTCATGAACTTTCATTTGATGACGTCATCGTGCTTATTCAATCGTGGTACAACTTTTTCGCAAACGGTCACATATAATAATAATAATGTATTTTTGCCTGCAGACACGAAGTCCATAGTACAAAGACACACATTCTACACAACGCTGGTTAATAAAAACAGACAAAACAGAACATTTTACAACAGCGTTGGAGGTTGAATCACCGGTGTCAAGCGAAATTTCTGACTTCACGCCATATGCGCATGCACAGAGAAACATTCAAATACGCTGAGAAAACTGATGATTAGGGGTTAGGATTTGGTGTTTAGTTAAGTGTGTCGTGTTAGGGTTGATGTTACAGTTAGAAAATGAAAAATAATTGAAGTCTAAGATTAAGTCCAATATTTTTCACTGGTTTTACTTATTCCCGTACTGTAGCTTGTTGTGGGTATCTGACATCTAACCAAAAAGTTTAATTTACACAACACACATCAAAAAAATAATCGCCAAACTTTATTCCTTTGATCTGAGAAGCAAAATAACTGACAAAAAATAATAGGTCAGAAATTTCGCTTGACACCGGTTTACAGAAACTAACATAACAGAACGTTTTGTAACGGCGTTGGAGGCCGAACCTGGGGTTTGACGCATTCTTAACACTATTTGTTCACTTGGTAAAACACTACTGCAGAGTGGGACGCTAATTCCTAAACTGGTCGAGGCCAGCTAAAGTACGAATGCATTGTGACATGCACACCATCAAATGAACAAACACTGCAATGTCTGAACACTAAGTCACAAAGTAAAATGCGGTTGTAGTGTTCAAAGAACAAGGAAGAATATAAACAATCTGACTGCGTCAAAGCACGCAACCATTACGTTATTAGACCTTCTGCATCTTTCGAGAAATAAATGCATATTTTTTCTTAATACGGCCTCAAATGTAGGAATGTTACATTGAACCTGATGAGTCATGACTACTAACACTCGCTCTCCAGTGCAGGTTGTATAGAGCTCTGCGTCCAAAATCATAGGCCACACGCAATCTTTGCATGCATGACTTTCTGAAATTCCACCATAATTGTGATGCATGCATAGGCGTACAAAAGGAATGAAACAGTACATTTTTAACTGCATTTAAACATCGGGAGCAGGGGCTCGCTACTTGTTTGCTGCACAATATTTTTATCGCAATTGTCTCTGAATGTCTTTGTCATCTGGGAGCTCAGTATCCAGTCCAGCTCTCAGATATCTGTATTGGTTAACAGATTTTAGATTTTCACCATCCACGTGTCAGTAATCGGGTGACTGTGCTTTTTGCACTCTTAGCCTTAAACTTCATACAAACAGCTTTTCTGCCGTTGAAAATATTTCCATGTGATTCTGCATAAGCCTGACACGCATATAGAAGTTCTCTTCGCAACATTTCCGAAAATGAGAACTTTTCAGTTTTACTCAAGATGCAGACCGAACGAATAGGACAGAGTAAAAATTAGCATTCTCATACAAACACCTGGTTCCGTACTCAACTAGTGCAGTCATGTCTTTAGTGTGACAGATGTATAGGCTACTCCAGTAGTAAACCTGCCTACTTTTAGTTTTAGCAAATTCGTTCTAGCCCTATTCCTCTAGCATGTGCTTGAATTTCTGTCATAAATCAAGATCCCAAACTTGAAAAATAGCCTATGTCAAGGCTGTGGGGATCTTTGAATGCTACCATTTCGGGCAAGAGGATCAGGTGTCGTGTGCCTTTGGCGCAGAACGGATCAGGTGTGTTTGGATCAAAACTGCTTTTTCTGGCATCCATGAGTTGTGTGAAAGGTTTTAGAAGCACGTTTAGGATTATGAGCTTTCAGGCCTTGCACTGGTTGCAAAAGTTAGGGTCTTGTAAAGCGTCATTTGGAGCTAAAGTGTTCTAATAGGTAGGTGCGTGCACTTGACTAGCACTCATATGACACTTCATTAAACCTTTTTCCCAAGCCGTGGTACTGGGATCAACCCAGAAAGATACTAAAACGTGAAACAGTCACCAAACTAAATTTAGTTAAAAACTCAGGTTTCGAAGCAAAAATGCAGCTAAACAACGCTTTTTTAAGAAATATACTCCGTTAATAATGGTGATCCGCTTTGTCCCTAACAAAAATAATAATCAAAAGGTCGTAGAAGAACAAGCGGATTGACGAGGCACTAACTGCTATGTCACGATTTTTCTAATCAGTTTGAAAAGTTTCAGCAATTTGTATGGTTCAACAGTACTGTAATGTCACAAAGTTTCATGAGGGCAAATTGAGGCCTGTCTAAAATAAAATAGTACACGAACATAATAGATAAAAATGTCTTAAAAATACGAACAGTTTAAACTATCCCTCAAATTGGCACTTCGAGCATATTTGTGGTTGAATACCAATCATTTACGAAATTTTCAATCAGATAACCTGCCTCAAGATAAATCTTGTAAGGAAATAATAATTAACGAGCATGACAAAGAAAAATTGCAATAAGATTTCTTAAAAATGATTAGAATATAAAATTTCATCTTCATTCTTTGAAAGTTTCTACAAATGTCAAAATTGCTATGCAATGTTTTGAAAATTTCGGGGGGGGCAAGCACCCCAAATGCCTCCCCCCCTGGTTGCGCGCCTGAGGTCAAACGATTCTTCCGATTTTTCAAATTTAGTCTTCTCAAATTTAACAAACGTTTTTCTTCAGCTTCTTCCAGTAAATTTCCTTTCATCCTTGAAAAATCTGTGAAGGACTAAACAATTTATTCACAGCATCTCTACTGAATTTATTCACAAAATTTCAGCAGTTTTATCCAAGCTAAAAAGTTTTCGAATAGTTTTGGAGCACTTCACAAAGTTTTAAACAACTGTCAGAAAAAACTCGACCTATTTGTACCTGTTTTGCCCAAATTTACCCATTTTAGTCTCATTCTAATTCTTCAGCTTCGGGTGTTCGAATTTCCTTCCTCAGTATCGTGCGGCTGTGTTTTCAATCAACGAACCAGGCAATGCAAACTGCGGTGTTGAAAAATTCCCTGTGAAAATTGACTGAGCCTGTGTTTTCCCACGTCATGCAAAAAATGAGCTTGTGGTGCTGACAATAAATGACGTCACACATCCAATGAGAAAGGGTTTCAACATTTGTGACAAAAGGTGAAGTGAAAAGATTTTGTGATGTCACAAATTTGTTGCAATTTTCAACCACGGCACGATGAGCGTTTACCTTGATCTAAAAATTAACGAAAGCTCGTTTCAAAGATTGCTTTGCAATGTAGCGTCATTTTCAGAAATCTTCACATAGTGTCATTTACGTAGACATTGCATTTTATATCCATTTTCAGGAGTAGCTTGTTTGCATTCTGAACGCAACCGCAGACTTAAAGTTTTTTTTGTGATTTCCAAGTGGTGGAATTCAGATTGCGACCACAGTACGAAACTGAACCTTATGATGAAAGCCTAACAGCGACTGATTAGAAAATGATTTTACAGCACGTTTGTAAGTGATTTAGAGCGATTACCTGAGAATCTTAACCATAGGGTTCTGCACAATAACAACACAATTTTTTGGAACGTTAAGCAGTAGTAGTTTATTAGTTATAAGGGGATATATATTTACGTTTCCCAAATAAACAGTCTACTTCTGCGCGACTTTAACCTTTCCTCTCAAAGCAATCGTCCTCTTCCGTAGAGGTTCTGTCACACCATGTGGTGTTGGCTAATGTTAAAATATGTGAACATTTGTGAGCTTATCACATGTATAGACTTAACTTTAATCAATCGGAATATGGGGAGGCGTCGCCAGTCAAAAACTCTTTTGATACAAGAATACCAACCGGATCTCAACATGCATGCTAAATATAATGTTACGGTCGAACATTTACTCGCCCGTCTTGCTCACGTCATCTATTAATCAGTTTATGAAGCGTGGAGTCGCTTGAATGCCGGGAGCGGCGTATCGTCATTTTGTTTCCTTGTTCAGTGTGTTGGTGTTAGATCTGCTGTATTGTATTGTTTCGTAGCAATATGACACTGTAACGGCCAAAGAAAATAACATTCAAAACATTGAGAACATTTGATAAATGACCATTTTATCAGCAGTGACACAGCGAAAGATCTTGCGATCACCTGGTCTAACTGCATCATTCCTGCTATTCTACCATGTTTTAAACTTACTGACATTGATACTTGAAAAGAGCTATAACACTTCATAAAAAAGAAGCAATACACAACAGAGACACAAAAACCAAATACAGAAAAAAAGATACTAGACACAATGTTAGTGTTACTACAAGCACAAGGTATTTACTTGATGAAAACGTGAAGGTGTCCTCACTCCTTTACTGCAATAGGTATAGATGAAAACAATAAATCTAACCTCACTTAAAAGTTTATAGTTTATATTTAACACAAAGGTAATAATAATGTAAGATAGTTGATTTTATTGAAATACAGATATTTTATCAATTTTACCAACGTGTATAATTACAGTAGTCTAAACGTCCTTAGAGGATGCTGTTAAATACATTTCACGCAAACCACTTGTAAACGACTGAAATGAAGTAGATTTTAGGTTATTTGGGATTTAGGACCAGATTGTTCATGGGGCCAGTAAATCTTAGTTGCTTCTGGGTATTTTTTAGATTAAATCGAGGCAGAAAATAGTTTTTTGTATCACTTAATCTAGTTTCATATTAGTGTTTTTGATCTAGCTTAGAAAAGTACTTTGCGAAAACGGTTGGCAGTTTTCCCTTGTGATAGCCTACTGAAAAATAAATTTACCAATGTCTAGTTTATATATTTTTGTTATTGACAATTTTTTGGAAGGTGGGTTAGAGCTGCAGTTTGGAATTGATTTAGATTCAATGATTTGTATTATATTTTGAAGCATTTGCTTTAGTGGCTAGGCTGTTTCCCCAGCACTGCCCCAACTAATAATTCCATCATCTAGATGTGAGTGAACAAATGAGTAGTAGATACTGGAAAGAATTGCTGGGGTAGCAAACCTGTTTGTATTTCGAATGATTCCCAGTGGTTGTGCTAACTTTTTGCAAATACATTGAATATGTGGTACCCAAGTAAGTTTCTTGTCACGTATTACGCCAAGTTATTTGTACAAGTCTACCTGCTCTAGGTCTTGCACTGAAGATAAGCTTATTTTGATCTGAGGATCTTTCTTGTTGTTGGATTGAAAGGTCATGTACTTGCTTTTAGTGTGATCCACGCTTAGTTTATTCTTGTATAGCCAGGTTACTATTGCATCGAGTTGTTCATTCACATTATGTAATATAGTTTTTAGATTTGGGCTATACATTAGCAAAATAGTATCATCTGCAAAAAGTCTTGTGATAAAAGTGGATGTTTGGGGTAAGTCATTGATATAAACTATAAATAGTAGAGGGCCTAGCGTTGATCCTCGAGGTAGTCCAGTTTTGATTTGATGTGGGATAGATACAGCGTTGTCCACAACTGTGTAGGCTATTGGATTCTATTTGTGAGATAGCTTTCCATTAAATCAGATGCATTTCCTCTGATGCCATGTTTGTAGAGTTTTGACCACGTCGAAAACCAAATTGCTCTTCACATATTATATTGTTCCGAATGAAGAAACTGTTCAGCCGGGAGTAGATTACTTTTTCAAAAACCTTGGCAATTGAAGAAAGAACAGACATGGAACGATAGTTTCAACTTAACATCCTCAAAAATAGCTAAAGTAGGACCTCAGATTTTTTTAAAGATGTTAAGTTGAAGTGGCAATAGTCAAATTAAGTAGTAGTTAGTGTATTGAATCCGAAACTGAACGAAATATCGTCATTAAATGGAAAAATCGGTTATATGCGTAACGTGCTATGTTATTCCCAATGCTGGGAAGAGAGCTCTTCAGTTTGGAACGATTACCAAACACACATGAGAGTGAGAAATCGATGAAAGAAACTTAAAAATTATGAATCTAACTATCTCCATCCTGAAAGGATATAAAATTGGGGGAAAAAAACAACAGCTCAGTCAACATCAGATATGCTGCCAAAACATCAGACATCAGAAATTTCTCTCAAGACATCAGAAGTCGTAACACTGATGCATATCATCCACGTGTGTACATTAGGAAGGTCCCATCTTTGTGACGTAAAAACTACACATCAATCGACACTGTTGGTAGTTCAAATGTCATGCTTGTTTCCACACTGGCAGAGCACGGCAACACCCAGTTCTTGTTATATATGGTGGCGCAAAACACGCAGGAATGAAGAAAGCTGCTTCATTATTTCTCAAATCTCGAAAATTCATAACCGCTTGGTTTGATAACGAATGTGTTGCTACGCCTGTGGGACTGCCAAAGAACATTTTGCAATGCACCCGATCTTGACTTACAGTACAATGTTGGTGAAAAACTAAGAAAATAAACATCAATATTCTGATCGCTAAGGGGGGGGCTT
>Ga0210059_1002096_pt1 | contig 30973 bp, 22 predicted proteins | sample Ectturendosymbi2_FD_188042 | JGI IMG/M metagenome (GOLD analysis project Ga0210059, IMG submission 188042) | Ecteinascidia turbinata endosymbiont from Florida, USA - Sample 2 (SPAdes) (version 2) | ecosystem: Host-associated > Tunicates > Ascidians > Unclassified | place: Key West, Florida...
CTCTAGGACTCTTCTTGACATATTATTTCTGATTTGAGGACAAACAGTTGCAGATTATAAAATGTTATCTTTTCACCTTTCAATAAATGTAATCATCATTGTGGTATCATTTAAATCCTGGATTTGTGCCCAATCGCTTTGTTTCAACAATTGTGAAACACCCTGTGTTTGTATCAGTAAAGACAATTACCGTAAAGTGTCTTCTCTGGGAGAACACAACAGGCAAGGAACTTCACCCCATTGAGTGCAAGCAAGGTAACTACAGAGTTTGCCTATAATGGAACTTCGTGGGATTGCATAATGAACGTTATTACCGAATTGACGTTTCAAGCGAATTGAAATGCACGTAAAAGATGCCATCGGGATCGCACAAAATGTAACATTATAGGCGAATTGACGTTACAGACGAAGCCGTTATAAACGAATTCAACTGTACAAAACAGATTTATGAGAGGTTTCAGAACCCGTTCGGATTGAACTAAAAAGTTAGTTTCAGGGGAAATTGTTATTTTCAGGGCAATATTTCCGCCCCTCCTCAGTAAAATGCCTTCCCGTACGCCTATGATAGGCGTTGCATTTCTAATAATACTAAAATGTTACCATTACATATGTTTTCCTATTGAGTAAAGTCGCGGCTGCTTGCTGGGTATTAACTTTTTGTGATACATACACTATGTAATTTGTAAGATGTTTGTGAGCGTTGACCTTACACTGAGAACACTTTTGGCTTCTGTGTTTTGTTTTTATCTCGTTTTGAACTCATGCTTTGTGCTTCGCCTGTCCTATTGAATTTGACAGTCATCAAATGTAGGCTGGGCTTGATTAAGTGACTGCTTTGGCCATCTTTCGCCCTACCTGTGCTGATTGTTTTAAGCTTTGTTGATTGAAATGTGTTCTATTGCTGTGTACTTACAGTGCAAACATGACTTGACTTGACGTGATAGGCCGATGATAAACAGCATGAAGACAAGTTTTGCACAGAAGCAAAGTATTGTCAAAACACCCTCAGTTAAATACGAAGTAAGGCCAGTATAAACACGTTTTCCCCAGTGAAGCTCGCGAGAAACTGTTCGAGCTGATTTAACTAACATATAGAGTTTCCACAAGCAATCTCTGTGTGCGGGAAATCTGGTAAAAACAACCAAATGTAGGATCCAAAACTGACAATCTTGCTTTTCATCGGAGTTTTGCAGTATCTGGCGGTCTTGCGTTGTTGCGAGCTTTTTTGTCAATGGAAAATTGAACATCAAGTACCTTTTTTTTCTTTTTCATTCTTTTTTTGTAAGCGCTTTCATACAGATGGCCTGAATCTCTCTCACGCTCAGATGCGCGATATTGTCATGTTGTTACTGTACTGACAAGAGTCTAGAGTAGACTATACATTTGTATTTCCGCCCGTTTCAACGTAAATCGTCAAGTTATGCCTCTGCGAAGTTTTGCAAATTTTTAGTGAACATTGAGTCGTCATAGAAAAGATCGTTGCGCGAGGCCCCCAAAAGCGCGGGGCCCGAGGCCATGGCCTATGCATAAATCCGTCCCTGCCCTTGTACACAACTCCATCACCACGAGGACGAGTTTTTCGATGCCAGCCAAGTTATGATGTACAGTCAGACCTCGTTCGTCCGAACTCCGATTAACCGGAATCCCCGCTATCCGACACAAATCTGGTAGGAACGGATTTCTCTCAATGCATTTCACCCCTCTGATCCGGAAACCTCGCTGTCCTACTCCGACACGGAAATGTAGGAACGGATGTGTCAAATCAATAGAAAAAAACGCTAAACCGGATTACGCCAAGTGTTACTTAGTTGTTTATTAAATCGCAATGGAAGCGTGAAAGTCAATTTTCTACGCACAATGCATGTAACAGTTGTGGAACTTGCAGGACGCAGTTAGGTCTCTTGTAAAGTTGTTTTTCGCGTTTAATCTCATTCTGAATGCATATAGCTTACGTATGTCCATCAGATCTGCTAGTAAACAAACAAGCTATGAGTGTTTCATTTAGTCATGTTCCACATGCAGCACACATACCTGCTTAAGTTGCCAGTTCGTCTTTGTCTACGGTTTATTTCTGTCCCGCTTTGAGCGTCCACTTAGGCGAGTGCCACTGTACTGCACATCGTTACCTGTTTACGTTGTTAACATTTGCTCTGGGAAGAATTTCGCTCTATATACTTCTGATTCCGTTCAGGCCCGTAGCCAGGTCTAAAGGTTTGGGGGGCAAAAAACATTTTCAGGCGAGCAAGATTTTTGTTTTCGTTATATTTTTTAATAAAAAATTTTCTGGGCACAACAAAACTTGGAGGGGCAGAAAAAAATTAGGGACCATTGCCCCCGAATGCCCTCGTGGCTACGGACCTGATTCCGATTATCCGGATACCTCGCTAAACCGACATTATCTGACGAAACAAAGTTGGTCCGGATAAACGAGGTCTGACTGTATTAACTAGTACGCTAGTACGCCGGATGCGTCAAACGGTTGCGTCAAACGTCAAAACTTACATTGCGTCAAACGTCCAAACTAGTACGCCGGATGCGTCAAACGGTTTTCAGAGTTTTGTCACATGGGATGGCAGTCACTTTGAGAGCGACATGCATCACAGATATTGGTCGAATCGAAACTCCGGTCCGGTTACAAGATACTTTGTCGTTCATCATTCCGAATGAGCACGAAAATCGCTTACCTCAAGCCTTGGCGACATGACGATTGGCTTAACATGTTTTACCGGTGTACAGGCAGGGAGGCTGCCGGTGTGAAACTTTCCTCAACGTAGCTGCGAAAACTGAAATCTTACCCGAACGTTCGTCTTCGTCAGTTTTGGTTCTCGCTTCTCTAAAAAGATTTCACTACTACGCCTGGCCCCAGCTGGAAAGACCCCACCAACTACAGCTTGAAAAGAAACGAAACTTGACGTGGTAGAATGTAAATTAGCTCTGAATCAGAGCGAATGGTTGCTGCGAAAAACCAACTGCTTTTGATCAGAGTTTCAACACCAGCCTCAGTACGGTCGCTTGCTCATACCAACTTCATTTACTTTTTCAGTTTAAAAACATGTTAAACTGCATTCAGTGGCGTAGCCAGTCCAAGATTTTGGGAAGAGCCAAATATTTTGACCCTATAAGCGAGCAACAGTATTTGGGACACCGCCTCTCAAAGCACAAAACGAAAATTCATGCTAGAAATTTTGGAGGGTCATGGCCCCTTTGGTCCCCACTGGCCACGCCTATGACTGGACTGTCTTTACTTACCGAGCATTTCTCTCCTGCGATTGGCGTGAGGCTGATCCGTGCAGACCCACTCGTATCTTGTCCGCGAAACGTGACCTCCCATTGCGAAACGATTGATCAAACTAAATTTACAAGCTTGGCTATGGCTTATTCTAAAAACAGAAATAAATTTTATTTTTAAGTCTTCCCGGCTTAGGACGCAACGTAGACTCGACATATATAAGACGGGCAGCAAGATTGTTGAAGCGTTTCAGTCATCTTAATTGATTCTGAAACATTATTGCGCCATAGATTTCCGACTGCACTATATCGTCTAACAGCTACCCAACTTCCAAGCTAAAAAGCTCACCTGCGGGCAATATACGGTTTATTTGTGGCAAAACTACATTATAGGGTCAACATTGTTCACAAACCTTTCACAAAAACAAATTGGCACAAAGAAGCAATGGCGTATCTAGCCTGGTAAGAGGGAGGTCGTGACAAAGCACGCCAAGATCACGTGGCGTGCGGCAACATACGCACACATACAAGAAAAACAAAAATGGTAGTTTATAATTGTAATGGTTTATTAATGCGTTAGGTAATGGTTCATTCATGTAGAAACACTAATATCGATAGCGTCATATGGGTGCGGTATCTAGCATAAGGTTCATTCTTGGTCTTGCCACAAAAAAATCCAAATATTTTTAGGCATCCATGTGGTTGTTTCTTGGGACTTGAAGAAATTGATGTTGGTCTGATATATTAGGACCAGAAGACATTGACGTAACCAGCCTAAAGTTTTAGGAGGGACAAAAGATATTAACTGTACGGGAGCAATAGTATTTGTTTTGTGATACTGCCTCCCGAAGCGCAAAACAACAAGTTATGCTAGAAATTTGGGGGGAGCATAGCCCTTTCGCCCCCCAGGATACGCCTATGCCAGAAAGCCTAGCTAAGCAAACCAAGAAGTACAATATAAGTCCGTGGATGATGAAGTTTTTGCCTGGAAGAGTTTGTGCATTTTCTGTCTCAATTTCTCAATTACTTGTTGCATTGTTACACACTCAGCGCAATTACTGTAATTATATCTTTAATTAAAAAATGGGAAAAGGGGCGTACCGAAGGGGCAAGAGGGTACAATGCCCCGGGACCCGAATCACTGGGGAAACATCCCAACAACGTCGCAAGTATACTCTCTTCAATACAGTATATTTGCTGCCGACAAACCTTAGGTTCGAACATGGGGGCGCCAAACTTGTTTCTTGCCTGGGCGTTTTTCAACGTCGGTATACGCCCATACGGGGCTTAACCCTTTTTAACTGCTGGCCCTAATTCATTCTCAGCTACTTCTGTAAGAAAGTTTCAAAAACAAACACTAACTTTACAAAACATTTCTTAAAACCTATTTTTCAGCTTTGTATGGTAAGTGGTGACGTTTTCATAGCAATTTACACTGTTGACTAAAATAAAGGAATTTTAAGAATTCCTAATTTATTGAACTCCCCTAAACAGTTCAGCTCACCTTGCTGTAGATATCATGTTGTGAATATTAATTAGTTGTGAAAATCATATTACGTGTACCATGCAATGTTCAGTAGCAAAACGTACCAAAAACTAAACTGTATACTGTTATTCTACAAAATATGAAATTTTGTTTTAAAGTGAAAAATGGAAGGAACTACAATGAAATATTTGCCTGAAGTGGAGGAAATAAAAAAAATTGTGGAAGCACTACTAAGAATCAATCAAGCTTAGCTAGCAGCCTAGCACAAAGTAGCTGCTTAGACAGTGGAACCGGCCGCATCCTTTAAACTCACAAACAATGATGACCGGTTATATTGGCAAACTGCAGCTTTCGTTTCGCACGTGTTGTTAGTCACAGGTATTCATTACATCACAATCGCCTTCTACTCATGTGAACGTGCTACAGTCCTGTGGAAGCACGCAGCTCACGGAAGAGTCAGCACCAGTGTTGCCAACCTTGCGGTTTTCCCGCAAATTTGGGCTTATTTTTTGTGGAGTTGCGGTTTTTTTTAAGACTTGCGGGTTGCTTGTTTTTGGGCTTGTTTTTTGCAAATTTATGTTTTGCCGATTGCTTTTTTTAATTTTATGGCACTTTTGCTGTTTCAATTTACTGCTCAAGGCATATTGGGCGTGTTTTTATGAAAATTTGCTCATTTTGGGCTTGTTTTTTCGGATTTGCCTCCCTGCTTTTTCATTTAATTTTGTTGCTGATTTTTCGTTTTGTTGAATTTTCATGCCAACGCCTGATGGGCTTGTTTTCTGGTGAAATTACCTATTTTTGGCTTGTTTTTCAAATTTGCTTGCTTGTTTTTGCAAACTGACCTGGCATCACCGGTCAGCACTCGTCAGGCATCAGCAACAAGAACCTTGTTTATCTAAACGTACATATACTTATCAAATTGATGCTGACCATTCCCTGCACAACTGCGTTTGTGGAGCGCTTTCTAAAGGCTTAAAATTGTTAAAAAGATATTTGCAAATCACTGCGGAGAAAGAACGCTTGTGTACAATTGCTCTGATGATTTTGCATCGTGACGTAAAAGAGAACAATGAGAAAGTCCTATAAGGCTTGTTGCGCAGCAAGCAACGTCGTCAACTGTCCATAACAATACAGCTGTTTTTGAAATGCAACGCTTGACTGGTATTTTGTTCAGATATTATAGCTGTCAACATCAGATTTCTCGCCAAAACATCACACATCCGAAATCTCGATCAAAACATCAGATCTGATGTTAAAACATCGGAAGTGGCAACGCTGCTAGCACGGCAAATGCCGCGAAGGTGTAATATGTTTTCCTGTTACTGCGTAACAAACATGATTTGGGCGTAACAGACGCTTTTTCCTTCTATCTGTGCATCATTTACCAAACGATGGTGCACTACTGTATTTGCACATGTGATACTCAACTTCGACATTTGTACTTGTGACTTTATTACCGACCGGTCGATCGCGAGTTATCAAGAAATTTTCTCGTCGATCCCAGTCGAAGACAAGTCGGCCACCCCTGCTGCAAAACATAACAATTGGGAATTGAAACTAGGTGCTCACACCATGAAGAGTCACTTGCAAGATAGCTCTATTTGCGTCTGGCAGTGCACGAGCTTCTGATAACAATCCTTGCGTCTGGTACTGGCAGACTACCTGATTCTGAATAATATTGTGCAAGCGCTCGATGTGCATATCAATGTGGATTGTTCATCAACGTAGATTATTTCAGATCATTGCGTAGGCGCTATTTCGACAAGGCAGCGATGCAGTTGTTTCCTTATAACGCTCTGCAACGTCAGAAGGGAAATATGCTTCTGCGGGTGCCGAACCACACGTACAGCGTGGGTGAAAAATAAGAGACCTGCGGTGTTCGATACTTGATCGGTTTCAATACTGACTACCTACAGCAAAAGCATCCTCCTGTCTTGACAACGAAATTGGCCCAGTGGATGTGCCCCAGCAAACATCTAAAGCATTCGATTGTTTCATAACAGTAGCCGATAAACTACAGGTACGTCACTCTCTTTCGGCGAACTGCCGTCGAGTTGATATTGCAAATGTAGGTTGACATGGAAAATATGTACATTATAAAGTAGAAAACTAACTATGGCTCGCTAGCATTAGCTTGTCTAGTCAAACTACAAGTTTTGAAGTGTGTTAGAAATTTGTTCTAAATCAGTGCTCTTCAACCTTTTTCATTATGGTGCACCCTTAAAGATATTTTGAAGAAGTCATGCACCCTATTTACTTAAACTCATGCACCCATTTGATGACACGTCCCCTGTCTCCCTACCTAATTGCGCCCATGCCTGTAAGAACCCTGGCCTAAATAAGGAATTACCCTAATTCAGTAACTCAGCTACATAATTCATTTGATAATGGCTCATTGTCTATTGCTTATGAATCACAAATAATCAACTAATTACAACAATTTGCCTAATCGGTTCCTGCTACAGGCAAACTTTCTCGGTCTTTCTCCTTCGCTGTTTTTCGGCTATTTTTAACCTGTGCTTTCTAATGAGATTAGACTATTCAGTTAACGAACAAATTACTAGTCTTCCGCCGCCTGTAGCTTGCAAGCGACCTGCAAAATTCCGGAGTCGGAGCTAAAATCTTTTTGGAGCCAACGACGTTTTCGGTCGCTCTGAATCATGTAATACCAATGTAACTTTATATTTGTGGTGATTATCAGGCAGTTGCTTCTTCAATCAAGAAGTCACGATTTCTCTTAGCACAAATGTAGATTCCGCTTATCGTTAAGAAGCGTTATCTTCGACCTCAACTGACTTTTATAACTTCCTATAGCTTATGTGGCTAATACTTGAGGTTTCACGGTGTATTGCAATGGAGCGAATTTCGTTGCAATTGGATTTCTTCAGAATGTGCGCTTGGTTTTGCCATTACGTGCGAAAACCATAGGTGCCAACCTAAATGCCAAACATCTTTCCGGAATCTTACTCATGTAGATCAGCGGTCTGCAAAGGGGTCAACAGGACAAGCCGATAAGCACCCTAGACGTCGAAAGGGGGTTGATACAAACCTTGACTATGTAGGGTCTTTCGTATATAAAGCAGTACAGAACGATAAATCCCGCTTCTTGATCAAGATTTCAGAATCAAATGACGGATGTTAAGAAATTTCAAAAACGGTATGAAAACTTCACGTTTTTTTGTTTATATTAGATAATATCGATCATAATACATGCGATACGTAATTTCTCATGCCCTCTTTACAAACTAACAATTAAATCCACAAGTTCTCTTAATCAACGTTTTCGTTGAAAGCTCCTTCATCCACCATCGCGTAAAAACTTCCTAGTTACTTACTTTTTGTGGCTGTTTTTTGAAAAATAATCCGACTGACAGTATTGACGTCCATGCTTTGTTGTGAGATAAAAAACACTAAGAATATTTTTTGAAAAAACGATGGTTTTAACATGTTAGTCTATTTCAAAATTATAAAAAGAACAGATGTTCTCACTGAGAACAGATGAACCTATGTGCTTCACTCTTTACAATTCGTTCTAAGCCCAAAGTAAAACAAGTCTTCATCACTCACTTTAAAAATCAACTAAGTTTAACTTTTTCAAACAATGCTTGACACAGGTCGCTTGCTGTCACTTGTAGCTGTAGTACTATTTTTGAAGAATGTTTGCATAATGGGGAGCTTTTGCAGTACGCCTTTCTTTTCCGAAGTGTTTTCTTCGACGTGTGATTTCTCTATCGCCAAGAATTACATTGAATGCTTCATAAGCGATTAGTTTTCTCACCGAAAACCTCAAACTGCTTGTTATAGAAGAGGAGTTCCCAACTTTTCTCTGACCATGTACAGCATTTCGACAGCTGAGCATCTACCCCTAAAATCAGGATTGTCCATGGGACATATTTATCTGTCCCGTCCCATCCCATGGCAAATTATACCTGTCCCATCCCATGGGATTCACATTACATTATAATAATAATAATATGGAAAACAATTCAATTAAAATTATTAAATTTATGAAAATTTTGGTTTAGTATCTACTAAACAGGACTACATGTACAAAGAGACATGCAGAATGACAAAATTTATTGACTTTAAATTTCAGAAGTATATTCTAAGTATGACAATTCAGCAACATTCTGACACTCTCATTCTGTTTCTGAGTCTCATGGGAAATACAAATGTGTGCTGTCCCATGGGATTTCCATGGACAAGCCTGCCTAAAATGTCTTGATCATGGAACGCAAAGTTAAAGAAGATGATGGGAGTGCAAGTCTGTACCAAACTGCAACATGTTTCATACTCGTTTATACTCATTTAATCGTTCACTTTTCGCAAATATTTTATCATGACTAGTTATAGAAATATTTACCAATAAGTATATAATGATTTTTGAAAATATTATTCGCTGATATATGCATTAATAATTGGAAATACATAATATATCAACACCTTTCCCTTCAATTGCTAACCTTAAATGTACCCCTTCAAATAAGCAAATGTACACCCAGGGGTACATGTACCCCAGGTTGGGAACCCTGTTATAGACTGATTGACGATCAACAAAACAAAACAACTCTTATAGAAAGTTTTGCCTTTTTGAAAAGGATTTAATTAAACTGAACTAGGAAAGAATATATGGGTGGTTTCATGAAGCAGAAAGGACCAATAACATCGTCCACACGGTCCCGTTAAGAAAAGTGACAGCAGCAAACGTAGCCTCTCCTATTCAGATGTAGTACTTGTTTCATGACTGCGCCTGCAGTAGACTCGACTGGATATGGTCGCAACAACGCCATCCCGTGGTATTCCCCGACATCGCAAAATTTGCCGTGTTGGTCACGCGACTGGGGCAGTTACTAACATGAAATGCACAGAAACAATCAAAACCAGCACGCAACGGTCGTCGCGGAGGACCTCGCTTGGGAACTAGGCAGAGGATTCCGTTCAAAATATATTCACGGCACTCTACCCCATAAGCTATCCATAATTGGAAGTACCAAGCTGCGCCCGCTATACGCATCTGAGGACGATCCTTTTCGGAAGACCTCAATTCAAACGTTGTGAACGACGCCATGTTATGTAAGTGTGTGATTAGCCCTGGTGATGCTGATGTAAATGACAACAGAAGAGTCCTGCTGCAACAATGCGGTGTGCATCATCAACACTTTCTTCCAACACAGAGATTTGCACAAGAACACCCGGGGGAAAGATTCTTTGGGTCAACGGTCACTCATTGGTTTCAGGTCAGCTGACTTGTTCCCATCAGTCTTGGACGATTGTGGCGGCAGGTAGATGGCGCCACATGTAAATAAATGGTCACCGCTAAATGGTGCCCATAAGTTACAAGTCACTGTGATTGTCACCACAAGCGAATTATCGTAGTTCACTTATACCTATATAATGATAGTGCAACCTAAAGCAGAGTGAACTCAGTGAGGGAGTTCTATTGCTGCTGGTTGCTTTCCTGTTAGTTAATGCCCCGAATTGCCATCTTTCGCTTGTGCTTGCCTCATTAGTTCAAGGCGATGCAGTCAACTGCAACACGATCGTGTCAAATAGGGGTGCTGAACTGTCAACTAATCACCACCTGAAAGCCTGAAACTTACTTCTGGAAAAAGTAACAGAGTCTACACGAACTTTCAGAACTAGGAGGTCCTTCCAAATAAAGAGGGAGCCCCGGCAATAAGGGAGGAAATTACCTAACTGCAGCCGAAGTCTCGCTCGCCGTCTAAACAATGAAGGCTTGGAAGGCTGCAGGTTGCGATGCTCTGCTCAGTAAAACTTAAGGCTATATGATTCGGGAAATGTAGGGCGTTATGCAACCCTACATTTGATTTACGTTTTCCGAGGACAAGTGACATCCATTCTTTCCGGACCAACTATTTTTGACTTCCCGACGTCGACTTTTAATCAATCTCACAACAATCGTATCTGTGCAGCGAAACACACACAGCATAAAAATTTTATACACTGTTCCCCAAAACATCTGCTTTTTCAGAGGGGCATTTTTATATGTGCGTAGAAAACGTCATGAGGGTTTTAGATCCGTTCTTTCTTCATATCAAGTCATGATGAAGGTCTACTCTTCAGATATATAAGGTTTCCGATGTCGAATCTGGCCAAAAAATTTTGCACTTAAAATCACATTGAAATGTCAGTAGCAGGGTGCACAAAATTTGCTGCACATCAGAAAATCCTTGGTAGTGGAGTTCCCCAAATTTCTATTTATAGGCTTTTAAGGACATTTTTGCAAAATAGCTCTGGCACAATTCCATTTGTCTCAGAAAATCAGGAAAAATCATGGAAACACAAGTTTCCAGCACTTTTCTAAGTATATGAAACCAACAAAAATACAAGCCCCTGGGTAGTGGACTACCCAGTTATCCTAAGAAGGGTTAAAGCCTTGAACAGAAAAGAAATTCTGTTGCTGACTCGTAGAGCTCGACCGATACATCGGCAATCGGCATTCCCTTATACATCGGCCGATATGGCGATGTATCATATCGGCAAAATTCCGCCGATACATTTCGGCAACATTTGCTCTTTAAAACCGCTACGCTGCTGTTCTCCACGGAGTGTTCGCAAACCTAAGTTGTCACTTCGCCTCTGATTAAGTAACGCAAATTCTCCGCCGTCTTCCTTACTGCGCGCAGTCCACCGACTAAATCACCAAGTACTAGTAGTAACACCAAGACAGCTGCGCAATCGTCTCGATAAACCGCTCTATGACGCAACATTCGCTCGCGTTTTTTTGCGCAGTAGGCAGGTGACTGCCTGCGAAAAAATCAGGGTACGTGCTTATGGTGGTCGTCTGTTTTAGTGACCCAAGCTTGGGCAGAATTCCATATTTTGGTTACTCATAATACCTCTATTAATAACAGTACTGCTCTCTTTTTCTGTTTCGAGTACCTATGGTAATTTGTTACTCAAATGTTGTTAAATGGCATGATGCAACTCTCTTTTACGCTTTTATCTTCAACCTGTTGGGCAACATTTTTGGATGGATTTTATAACTGTTGATTGTACAATAAGTTATCTTCAATTTATATTATTTATGTAATGACATATATGTGTTGTCTTCATAATTACTCTTTGCTTTCATGATTGGGTCACTTGTATATTTTATTGCTTATTTGCAATCACAACATGCTTTTTCATTTGTAACTTGAGTAATTATTCCATTTGTTTATGTGGCCTACATACTAAAGCAGGGTTTACCAACCTATCCCTGACCATGTACCCCTTCAGCATTCCGACAGATGTGCATGCACTACTGAAATTTCTTATGACAGAAAGGCTGAGCAAAATAACAAAAATCCACTGAATTTTTAATAAAACTTAGATTTTTAGAACTACAAAGGTAGACTCCGTTTTTATGTTTCAAAGTTAATTTGTTGCGGCAGTACAATAAATGTACGTCTTCAGATAGGCAATGTACCCCTAGGGATGCATGCACTCCAGGCTGGGAACCCTGGTACTCAGGGAAAAATATTCACTGTGATGTCTTCCAGCTGTAGTTTGAGTAATGAAAAAATATCGGTATCGGTTATCGGCTATGAAACATGAAAAACATTGGTATCGGCCCAAAAAAGTTGGTCAAGCTCTAGTCGTGACTCGTGTGCGTCACGTGGCATGGCTAGAAACGCGGATTTGTAAACCAGGGCGTGCATCCCAATACACAAGAAGGGGGAGAGAATGCACTAACTACCGAGGCGTGCCTCTCCTTAGCCTCCTTTGAATAGTGGATGTCAAATTCCCTGAAAAATGCCATGATATAATAAATTGAACCACAGTTGAAAGATACCCAGCTGGCCTTTTGTTATGACCGTAGCACTACAGAACAAATTCTTACAATCCAGAAATCTTACGAGAAACCTTGGGAGTACACCAACACAGTGGCATAGCAAGGGGGTCTGGGGGCTCCAGACGGCACCTTCTGGGGGGTAAGTTGTTGATTAAAAATTAATTTTTAGAAGTAGTTCTAACTCTTTTCAGTTTTTTTGTTTCGAAACTCTAGACTGGTAGCCTAAAAATTAGGAAATGTAGTTGTGGAGTGAGCAAATTGATAAAATGTTTACTCAAAAGTGTGGATCAAATCCAGCGTGCCAAAGTACCCCTGCGCTTGTCTTGAAATTATGGCTTTTTTAACATACTTACTTGATGGAAGGATTACTGTGAAGTGAAGAACTCCGCAAAGGCAAAGTTGCTCAGTTTCAATAAAACTGATGGTTTTCTGTATGAAGTAAAGTTATGGACAAATGACATTCTCAAAGCGAGATAGTGCAGTAGGTGTGTTTGCGTGGGTAATTCAGAGTTCAGACTGTAGGCTTGAATTGCACGTGAAGTTAATCAGTGCCAGCCGATAGGCAATGTGTGTTTTGTGGAAGGTTTGACTCCTTTGTTCAATGGTACACTTAACATTTGCAGTCATAGAAAAAACATTTCAACAAGAAACCTTATCAATAGTATTGCTCTCATTTTGATAAATTAGACGCAATAAAGCTCAGTCTGAAAACTCAACGCAAGGGCAAACGATATATTTACTTACGGTTGTGGTAAAGGCTTTAATTGAAAAGGACGTTAGCCGAAATGGTTGCACGACTTGGAGATACTACACGAAATAATGTATTAACATGCATAAAAGGTTACATCTGCAAAGTAGGTATGCCGCCCTCAGGCCTGCAACAAGGGAGGCAACCGGACAATCGCTCCCCTCCCGAAATTTTCAAAAACATTTTGAATGCGCCAAAAACGAGTTGTTAGGCGAAACAACAAGTTGGAATCATTTTGCCTCCCCACGTAAATATCAGCTGGTTGCGGCCTCGGCCGCCATCACTTCTCACAATTTTTTGTGTTTTTTATTGTTTGATCGACTGAAATCAGCAAACGATAAAAGCTAAGTGGTGCGGCTTACCGCAGACTTAAAGCCAACAGGAAAGAAAATATAACGAAATGTGCCTGGTCCATGGATGCACATGTAAAGAAGGCAGAAAAAATGAGAAACGTAATGAGAAAAGTGGGATACAAGCAGAAAAAAGAGCGTAATCCAGAATGAGAAACAAGACCCATTTCAGTTTGTGAGTGTTTGATTCTGATGTTCAAGATGCCTTATTATTCCTTATATCTTTAATAAGCCCGAAAAATGATCTTTTATTTAAACTGTAGTAAGTGAATTTGAGGAGTTAAGGGCGGCACTTTTGTGTTCGGCCCCGGGCGACACTTAGCCTCGCTACGTCACTGCGTCTACACATGTCTTTTCACCTCGAGAAAGCACACGACCGGGTTACTCGACAAAACTTTGGGGAGTGTTGCGGAAGTAGGGTTTTGACCGCCGTCTGTTACTGGCCATCAAGTCACTATTACTGCTCAGAAGTTGGTGTTCGGTCGGTAGAATCGAATGCCTACCGGAAAACTGGCTCGACATTCATGGCATGCTGGGCTCGGAAAACGGTTTGTGCTGTCACCACTCCCATCCGTAGTCTATTTATATGAATTAGCATACAGTCACAGTGCGCCGCACGTAAGCGGAAATACAGCAGGTCAAGAAGTTCAAGTACCTTGGGGCGAAATTCATGAATGACGGAAAACAGAAGATTGATACACGGATTGGTAAAACAAACGCATCTCTGTGCGAGCATCATCTCTCTGTGGTCACAGAACGGGAGCTTTCAAGCACCGCAAAGCTGTCAGTTTTTAAACCGGTCTTTGTTCCGATCCTCAGCTATGGTCATGAATCTTGATCAAAGGCTGAAGAATGCTATCCCAGGTCAAGCGGCAGAGATGGGATTTGTGCAAGACTTCACGGCGTGACGCTTCTCGACGAAGTGCGCAACTGTGAAGTTCGTAATACCACAGTGTCAGGCCACTTTTCGGAATAGAGAAATCTCACCAACAAGTGTTCGACCACATGGTCAGAATGACCCCGGAAAAATAAGCGAGGCGAGTCCTGTTGGCGGCACCCATGGCAAAGCGGCCCAGTGTTCGACTAAGGATAAGGTGGCATGATTACATCTTCGACCTGGCTTAGACCCATCTCGGTGTAGAACCAGTAGAATCAGGCCCGCAACCAGAGGGGCAACAGGGCAATTGCCCGCTCTGAAATTTTCAATAAGGTGTTTAGTTGTATAGGTGCAACAAAAAGTTGTAATCATTTTGCCCTCGAAAATAGCACAATAAGTTTTGGCTCCGCGCCGAAAATATCACCTGCTATGGTTGCGGCCCTGAGTAGAACTGTCAGACGTTGCTGAAAACCTTGAGCTATTTCGGGATCTGCTAGGGCTGCTGCCCCGCGAACTTTTACACAGGAAAAGCGGGAGTGAAAACGAATTGCATGAACACGTTCTCAAACTAACAGAAAAAAACTGCTACAACTGCTCATGGAAAAGTTGCACTTTAATGGTTTGAATTTTTGGCGGTTTGCTACGTAATACGATTACCCATTAACAGAATTCTGATGAATTTTCATTACACGTTTGCCTGATTGAACTGCTTGATTGCCGTTGCCCACTTCGATGCTGCGCGAATAATCCAAAAGTTTGAAGTAACACGTAAACTGATCAATTTTGAATAAAAGACGGTATATACGTATCAAGGTTTCAGCAATTTTAAGCCCTAATTACGAAAACTGTGCCTATGCTCAGATGCACGCACATCTCACGAGTAGGTACACAAGAATGCGCGAAGCATTGCTAAAAGAACCCATAATGAAGAACCGTACAACATCGAAATCTGCGCAAACCTGGGTCGCTGCTCGCTGTGACGTACGCACTTTTTTGACGCACGCTCAGGACCATAACCAGCTTATGACACCAGGAGGGGCAAAGAGTTTTCTGAGAGGCGCCCCAACTTTTTGAACTATGTCCAATAGTTGTCCAACACATTTTTCCAGGGGAGGTGGAAAATTTTCTAGGGGGGATACGCCCCCCCTGTACCTTCCCTGGTTACGACCAGCGGACGCTGAAGGCCTTGTCTCGCTAGGCGGCTTTGCAACAACTACGCAAAACAGTCAAACACCACAGCAAATAACCTGATTTGTTCCCAGACACTCATCTGCTTACCGCGCAAAAACCTACAAACGAATGTTACGTCATAAATCGCTTTATCGAGACGTTTGCGCAGTGGTCTGATTACCTTCGAGTCCAACGCTTGGACTATTACACACTACTTGACGTAGTCCGAGGGCTGCGCGCCATTAACAGAGAGTTTGTATCAGTTATTCAGAGACGTAATGGCAGCTTAGGTTTCCGAACATTCCATGCAGAACAATAACCTGGCGTCGGGTCGCGGCTTTTATGGGCAAATATTGCCGATATATATCGGCGAATTTTTGCCGATATGATAAATCGGCAACATCGTCATATCGGCATGCCGATGCATCGCTCAAGCTCTAAAGAAAAACTTAGGTCGGAAATTGCTATGCCTCAGCTTACGTGCAGCGTCGCTAACGTACAAGCTAGTGAATACATGAGATCAGTTTCTATTTGAATAAGATGATACGACTGACGATGCGTAGTGTTACGTGAAATCGATTTCCTATTAAACATTTGTGATTGATTCCTTGTTTCTTAGACTTATGGAATGAAGTTACTTGAATACATGATATCAGATTGGAAACCTTAAGCTGAAAGCTTTCATACAGACGCTGGACAGGACACAGCTGGGCCAAACCACGATCACCTTAAGAAAACAGTAACAGGGTGCGTTAACATAGAAATCAGCAGCAAATTAACTGATTTGCACAAACTGCCACAGCTTCTCATCATACTAACGTTAAACGTCGCTCGCATAGCTTGCGAGCAACTGCAAAATTCTGAAGTCAGATTCAACAAATTTCCGAAGTCAGTTGATCGGATGTGTATTATATTGTACTTACTTAACTTTTCATTTGTGGTGATTGTTAAACAGGCGTTCCACAGCAAACGTGGAGTTTTTCCTTTTTCACAACAAAATGTTGCTTTATTGATGTCTCATTGGCTTTTTCAGGTACTGTCGGCAGATTTACTGCTCGAACACATTTGCATCTACCATACGCTATTACAAATGATTGATGATGAGCTGCATTTGGTGGCCTTGCTCGAATGAGATTTTGAGCCTTTGTTACGATAGAAAAATTTTGCTGAAATTCGACGGCTTCATAGTATAAGATTAGTTACGACAAACACGTCACGAGGAAAAAGCACACGGGCAGTTCCAGCCTAATCTCCAAACTTAATTCATGTTGCTCCGGTCTTTGACTAATATTCCAGACGCAAATGCTGGATAATAAAAATCATATCCAATATTGTTTTGTTAATTTAACATGAAATGCTGATTGGTCTAAACCAGTGATTTTTAACCTGGGGTAAATCTACCCTTTGGTGGAAATTTCATCTTCCAAGGGGGTAAATTTACTGAAACATAAATTGCAGCTTATTTAAATTTTTATAAATCATTCCAAACTGTAAGTTTGTTAATTTCACATTTTCAACAAATAGCAACATTGGGTGTATTGGGGGTAAATGTGGTAATCTTGTTTGATAAAAGGGTAAGATATGTGAAAAAGTTTAAGAAGCACTGGTCTAAACTAAAGGAATCATCAAGTCATGGGCGACAAGCAAAGGGAACAAAACCCTTCTCTCTCATGTTTAATTGAAAAAGAGAACAAACTTCAAAAGTTATCAGCCGCATTAAAATTTGCTGGATCTTCATTTATTTGCAAGTCTTGATATAACTTCAATATTATGCCGTCGATCGAGATTCAACTTAGGCTCGCTCAAACGACAAGTCTCGGTAAGGTTTTGCACCAGTGTTCAACGGGGATCATATGCAGCACCGGCTGTGATTCACATCGCACCATACAATAAAGCACGCAACAAGCGGAGCCTGTGATTTTTTGCTGACTTTGCCCGACGTTCGCTATGTTATAAATGACCTTATAACTGTGAAGTTCTGTTGATAGCCTGATTGCACAGAAGGACATATAAAACAAATAGCATCTCTGCAGTATCTCATGTACGGTCGCCAGTATCAGTCGTTATAGGCAAAGCTTTAACTGACGCGACCGCACAAAGAATGATGACAGCTGATCAATACGGCAAAATTTTCTCATTCAAAAACTTGGCACTTCAAACTATGCAACATTTATGTGTTTTTGCGCATCAGAAAATACTTCAAAGAGTCTTGACCGCAGCATCGTATCAGCGACTGTGGGTGTTGCAGGCGGATGAGTCGGCATCAGTTAAAAATGCATTTGATGAAAACAAAGCGTTTCTCGATGAAATCGAAATGCAGAAAATATCCACGTTTTTATTTTATGTGCGACTACGAAGTGCAATTTGCAATCCAACTGATAAGATCTCATTAAAATACATAAAGTTTGCTGTCTCAGACATTTTTTAAACGAAATGTAGTTTACAAACAAGAGCATGACCCCCATGGCACTTCAAAGTGCAGCTTACATGAGATTGCAGAAAATTTTCTCTCCCTTCTTCCTCTGTGAGTAACGTTCTTCCAAATTAAGGAAGCTGTGTTCAATGGAGCCTTGAACACAGGCCCGTAGCCAGGTTTTAAGGTTTGGTGGGCGAAAGATTTTTATCTTATTATATGTTTAAAAAAAATTTCTGGGGCACAACACAATTTGGAGCGCACAAAAATTATTATCGGAGCATTGCCTCCGAATGCCCACCATGGCTACGGACCTGCATGAACACTCGTGTTCATGTCATACCAGGGATGCCAACCCGCGGCTCTTTGACCGGTTTCATGCGGCTCTTACGTAAATACTGTATTTATTCGTGTATAAGTCGCAAAAGTTTGTACCAGTTCTTAATCTTGGAAGTCGGGGTGCGATTTACAATCGAAATACGTCTCACACACGCATTGCGTGGAAGCGTGCCTGGTGGCTTCTGTAAGCACACACACACGCATGATCACATTCACGCGGCTTTCTACATTTTTCTTATTACCATGTTGGCGTGTGATATTTAAAATCAATCTAGCTGAACAAAGGTACGTATTTCAGTGAGTGAGGAAGAGATAGGGTGACGTTCATGTGTGCCCAGGTGTATGCGGTGGCTCTTTGCAGCAACACAGTAAGAAATGTAGCTCTTGATCTGTGAATGATTGACCACCCCTGTGCTATACAGTAGCTAGAATTTTATGCCTTGAAATAAATATGAAAACCTTAGATTGGAAATTTCTATTCCATAGCTTCCTTGCAGCGTCGCTAACGTATAAACTGATAAATGCATGATGTGAGTTATAAAGCATTAAGCTATAATTCAAACCCTACGCAGTTAGGCTAAACGACGGTTAGCTTAAACACTGAGCAATTGGGTTTACCTTAATACGTACAAGTTGTATTAATTAGTTTTTTCATAGTGTTATCGTCGCTTGTTGCTTGCAAGCGATCTGCAAAAATATGGAGTCGGAGTCAAAAATTTTTCGGAGTCAGCCACTTGCTGATCGCATATGGATATAACATCTCAACAAAACTTTTCATTTGTGGCGACTGGTTCACGATCGCACATTGAAAAATGTTGAGTTGGCTGCGTTGGGGTTCACAGTGAAATCTAGATCCGTTTTCACAAAAAAAAATCCTTTCTTATTGTTCCCAGTTGACTTCTGCGGTTAATGCCATCGGATTTACTGCAAAAACGCATTTGTATCCACCATAGCGCTATTGTAAATGGTCGGTAATGATGAGCTGCAATTGAGTGGCCTTGCTCGCATCAGGTTTTGAGCCTTTATTACAAAGGAACGAATTTCGTTGCAATTGGACTTCTTCATACCATTAGATCAGTTGCGCGAAACACACCACGTGCAAAAAACAAAAGTTCCAACCTAATATCCAAAAGTTGTTCAGGTTTGCAAAGGTGCACTACGGTCTTTGACTAACATTCCAGACGCAAAAACGGGATGATAAAGATCAGATCCAATCTTGTTTTACTGGTTTAACATGAAGTGTTAACTGGTATCACTGAACCATAGGGTTATGAGAGCGACCAGTGAATGAACCAAGGCAATCTTCTCATCTTTCAGTGAAACAAGTGATAAACTACAAGTCGACCTAGGCTCCACCTAAATAAAAAGCTCTTGGCAGGGATTTTGCACCATTGGCACGTGCATTTGGCTATTTGCTGGTCCTGATTCACATGATAATATACAATAAAAGGTGATACTATAGTGTGAGGTCTACCGCCGTATGTCGCCTACCCAGGTGCAACCTTCGCTTCAGTCAAACCCGTGGCCTACTCAGGTGCAACCTGAGGTCATTCAAGATTCAAACATCCCGGGTGACCTCATTGGTCAGCTTCCATTCAACACATGTGACGTTATTTGTCCACGTAACCTGCCCAGGGATGTAGTGCTAACAAAAAAGGTGTGGAAAATAGCCATTTTGAAATAGCTTCAAACTCATTCCAAAGCAAAACTTGAGAAAGATGTGGGAACACCGTACCCGTGCGCAGGGGCGGATCCAGGGGGGCGATTGGGGTGATTGCCGCCCCCCTAAAACCTATGAAAGTAACTTTATTCAGCATAAATCTGTACAATTCCGAAAAAAGCATTCGCGATATAAGGCCATTTTGCCATCCATTGCTTTGTCGCAACAGTGTTGTGAAGTATACTACACCTCTCTTACAGTAGTGAACCCATGAATGAGACTTGACTACCAAATATTACTGAAATCGTCCCCCTCAAACTTGCTGGCAGGATCCTCCCTTGGCCACGCGTTCCCGACGAATTGCACCCCTAGACCTGTCCATATAAAAAGAAGGAAATGGGGCTCCAGCATCAGAGTCCCTTCGGCCTAAAATAGTTAACATCGATGGAGGCAACTTCAAAATGTTGCTGAAGGAACTTTATAGAAGAGTTATTCTTACAGAAGAAGCAGCACTCGTTTTTTTAAAGGGTAGACCTCACGCTGTAGTAGCACCCAACAAAAGTAGCACCAGGCGGTAGCCAGGTTTTAAAGTTTTGAGGGGCAAAATACATTTTTGGGGGTGATTATTTTTGGTTTTACTAAATGTTTGAAACAAACTTTTCTGGGCACGACAAAATTTGTGGAAGCACAAAAAACATTAGAGGGGCACTGCCCGCCCTGAACGTTCCACCGTGGCTACGGACCTGAGTAGCACCCAATAAAGCACGCAACAAGTGGAGTTTGCAATATTGTGATGTTACTATGCCTGGCGGTCGCTATGTTATAAAGTGTTCACTCTAAGAAAACTTACACTGAGCAAATTTTTGTTTTAGTGCGCATAAAATTGCGCAAACATGCATACACACAAACAGTGAAGCGTTTTGAGCGGTGCGATAGAGATTCTGAATGTGGCAAGTGCACGAGAATGAGATTTCACTGCACAGATGGCCTGGTGGTACTGCGCATTTCCACACCTTAGAGGGAAATTGGCCACAAATCACATTATAAATGTAAAGTTCAGCTGCTATCTTGGTTGTGTTGGAGCTCAATAATAAGCAAATCGCATGTTGCGGCCAGTGCGCAAAACTCTGACCTGATCACAAAGAGTGGTAAAAGCTTATCAATATGGCTGAACTTCCTAATTGAAAAACTCGGCACTTCAGTCTATAGAAAATTTTAGCGTTGTTGCGCATCAGAAAATACTTCAAAGAATCTTGACCGCAGCATCGTTTCAGCGACTGTGGGTGTTGCAGGCAGATGAGTCGACATCAGTTAAAAATGCTTTTGATAAAAACAGTGATTTTCGACAAAATCGATTTGCAAAAAAATATGCAAAGCAACTTTTGTATTGTGGGTATTAGAAATACTAAAGTGCTAACTCAAAATGCTTGTTTATAATTCCTTTCTCCGAAAATTTTTTAACAAAAATGTAGTTTCTAAACTGGCGTGTGTCCCCATGGCACTATAAAGCAGGAGTCTCTTAAGTACGGACCGGCCTGCGAAGCCATTTCATCCGGTCGGAAAGATATTTTGCCAGCAATGACAAGATAATATATTTACGAGACACTTGTTGATTTGGTAGAATATAACATTTCGCAAACAATCACATTACGTAAGATGACCGTTCGTCCAACTGTTGTGTAAAAACTTACGTGGCCTTTTTACAACTTTGGAGACCGTTGCTTAAAACTTGCAAGAAAAGCATACATAAAATTGCATAAATTGTTCCCTCACTACTTTTCTCGGTGAGCAAGGTCCTTTCCAATAAAGGTAGCTGTGTTCAATTCAGCCTTGAAAGCTCGTACTCATTCTATACAACAACTGGAATTGTATGCCAAGAAGTAAATACGAAAATCAGGTTGGAAATTGCTATTCCTTAGCTTGCTTGCAGCGTAGGTAACGTACAAACCAATTAATATACGATGTTAGTTCGCAAAACTTAAAGCTTTCTTTCAGACGCTGCGCAGCTAGTGTAAAAGATGGGTAGCTTAAGCAAATCGTTAGAGTGAGTGGTTTTAACTTCGGAATCGTCGGCATAATTACCAATCGATCGACAAGTACCCACCCTTTTACTGAAGAAATTACAGTTCAACGTCGCTTGAAAAGCTTGCAAGCGATCTGCAAAAATCTGGAGTCGGAGTCAAAAATTCTTCGGAGTCAACGTCTTACCCATCGCATACACGTTATATTGTGTCAACATAACTTTTCATTTGTGGTGATTACTGCACAGTTGCTTTTTGTAAAACGTCTAGTTAGCTAAGGTTCTTAGTAAAGTCTAGATCCTTTTTGACAACAAATGCTTTGGTTTTCTCACTCCAAGTATTGCTAAAAGATTTTTCTGCAAAAACGCATTTGTATCCACCATACCGCTATTGTAATTGATTGGTAATGATGAGCCGCAATTAAGCGGCCTTGCTCGAATTAGGTTTTGAACCTTCAATACCAATGAACAAAGTTCGCTGCAATTGGACGTCTTTATACCACGTGATCAGTTACCCCACACATCCCTTGCAAAAAACAAAAGTTCCAACCTAATATCCAAACGTCGTTCAGATTTGCAAAGGTTCACTACGGTCTTTGACTACCATTCCAAACGTAAAAATGGGATGATAAGTATCAGATCCATTCTTGTTTTGCTGATTTAACATGAAATGCTTATGGGTCTCACTGAACCATGAAGTTATGGGAGCGACCAGTGAATGAACCAAGGCAATCTTTTCATCCTACGGTGAAAGAGATGATAAACTACGAGTCGACTAGGCTCTACCCAAATGCAAAGTTCTTGGCAGGGTTTTGCATCAATATTCGCTGTATTTGGCAATTTTCTGGTCCTGATTCGTATCCTAGTATATAAAAAAGCTCGCAACAAAGCTTGCGAAGTTGGGGTCACGTCAAGTGTTCCCACTATTCGCAGCACGCCCGCTCACCGCCTCCAAGCGCAAAAAGAGAATGCTCTCACAGAAAGAGCACGTTGATAGCGAAAGGCTCGCTGGGAGACTTGCACTGCGTTGCAAAGAGAAAAACGATCTCACAGAAAGAGCGCATCGAAAGGAACCGCTCGGAAAGGCGTTGTTGCCGGAAAAGAGCGTCAACAACGCACCTTACCAGCATTCATTCCGTGAAATGCGAAGTATGCAAGCTGTGGTGTCTCGTCGATTTAAAGTTCAGCAATTTTCAAGACGAAACCGTGTTCGAGAAAGAAAACAACGCACGTCGCATACGCGCATATATTTAACCTAACCAGCATTCATGTAGTTAAAGACGAAGTTCACAAGCCCTGGCATCTTCTCGTTTCAAAGTAAAGCAAAATTACCACAAAAAACTATACGGGTGAGCAAAACAAAACAATCTATTAAATTCCTGAACATTAACAATCCTTTCTTAAACTGCTTAAGTGATCTTGGTGCAGCCGAAAAAAGAACTAAAAACAGATGTGTGAGTTGCGGAAAGTTTTTTAATGAAAATTTTCGACCAAGTCTTTGTCCCTTAAAACTGTTCATTCAAACGCTTTGCACAACGATCTTCGCTGTTTCTCGGCTGCACGAAGACCAGTAAAAAGTCAAGTCCAATCTTGTCCTGATTCAACTTGAAACGCTGACTGGTCTCACTGGACCGTTCAATTACGGGAGCGACCAGTGAAAGAACCAAGACGCACCTTTTCATTTTTCTGTGTACGAGTATAGAAGTCGACTTAGGCTCCACCCAAACGCAAAGCTCTTGGCAGAGTTTTGCACCAATGTTCAGTGTTTTTGGCTATTTTCTGGTCCTAATTCACATCATACTGTGCAATAAAGCACGCAACATTAAGCGGAGCTTGCAACGTTGTGACATTACTTTGCCTGATGTTCGCTATATTTTAGGTCACCTTGTATATGTGAAATTCAGCTGTTATCTTGATTGCCGTGCAGTTCAAATTAAGCAAATAGCATTTCTGCAGTATTTCATCTACGGCGGCCAGTATAAGTCTTTAAGCAAAACTGTAACTGACTTGACCAAAAGAGCGGTAGCAGCTGATCAATACGCCTAAATTTCTTCATTCAAAAACTTGGTATTGCAAACTGTATGAACTTTTTTGTGTGTCCAAAAATTTTTCAAAAGATCTTGACCGCAGAAACGTCTCAGCGACTGTGGGTGTTGCAGGCGGATGAGTCGACATCAGCTACAAATATTTTTGATAAAAACAAAGTGTTTTTCGATGAAATCGAATTGCAGAAAAATATCCAAAGAAGTTTTTATTTTATGTGAGATCTTACGAAGTGCAGTTTGCAATTCAATTAATAAGATCTGATTAAAAACACCAAATTACTAACTCAAAATGCTTGTTCATAGTTGCTCTCTCCGACATTTTTTAACAAAAATGTAGTTTCTAAACTAGTGTCGGAACCTCCATGGCACTTTGCAGTAAAGCTTACGTGCGATTGCAGAAATGTTTCCCTCCTTTTTTTCCTATGTAACGTCCGAATTTCAGCCTCGAAGACTCGTGCTCATGCTATACAATAACTGAAGTTTTATTCCTAGACGTAAATACGAAAAACTTAGATTGGAAGTTGCTATTTCTCCGCTCATTTGCAGCGTCGCCAACGCACAAACTAATGAATACATATTATTTGGTCGGGAAACTTTCAGCTATGTTCAGACGCTGTACGAGTCGTACGACGATTGCCTTTAAGGCGATGGTAACGGAGGGGCTTCAATTTTTTAACCTGCGCCATGATTTGCAAGCGAGACATACAAGCTTCCTAAGTCACTCATTACATTCACGTTTTACGCCGCTTGTTTAGCTTGCAAGCGAACTGCAAAAATCCGGAGTCGGAGCCAAATTTTCTCCGGAGCCATGCACGAAACCGCTCGCACATGCATTCTATTGTGCCAACAAACCTTTTTATTTGTGGTGATTGCAGCACGGTCGATCCTTGCAATGTATGGAATTTGCTATAGCTTCTCAGCAAAATCTATATCCATTTGACAACACAATGCTTTGTTTTTTATCTCAATTCACTTCTGCTGGTAATGCCAGGAAATTCACCGCAAAAACTCATTGTATTTTGTATACAAAACCGTTTTTGCGAAAGACTGATAGTGAGCTGCCATTAAGTGGCCTTGCTTGAATGACGATTTGAACCTTTATCACAAAGAAACAAGTTTTGTTGTAATTGGACTTCTTCATACCATGAGATCAGTTTCGCGAAGCACATCACGAGCGAAAAGAAAGCGGACACTTCCACCAGCTTAATCCCCAAACTTCGTTCAGGGTTGCTAAAGTTCACTCCGGTCTTTGACTATTATTCCAGACGTAAATATCGGATGATAAAAATCCGGGGGAGCTTTTGGGGTCTTAGCCCTTAAAAACAAAGCTGCAAGGCCCCCCTAAATTGAAATATGAAACGGTAGAAATCGGTTGAGTTTTTATCAATCGGTATTCTGTTGTGTCCTGTTTTGCAAATTTAATGCAGATTTTCAGAATGTTTAAGCCCCCCTGTTGAAGACTGTCTGGTGACGATTCTGCAAAAATCAGATGCATTCTTGTTTTGCTGATTTAACATGAAATGCTCATTGGTCGCCTGAACCATGAAAGTACTTCGTCTTGAAGTTCGAAACAATTACGGATCAATCCCGTATTTATTCGATTTCGAAACAATTACGGATCAATCCCGTATTTATTCGATTTCGAAACAATTACGGATCAATCCCGTATTTATTCGATTCGAAAATCCCGTATTTATTCGATTTCGTCTTGAAGTTCGAAACAATTACGGTCAATCCCGTATTTATTCGATTGTAAGCCGCGTCTTATCAATTTTTTTTCATCAGGTCGTGCCCGCTTACAATCGAGGGTGGTTTAGGTTTACATTTCTTAGCTTATCGACAGGTCAATCTAGATTAGGGTTGCCATACGTCCGGAATTTCCCGGACATACCAGTAATTTTGGTATTAAAATTTGTGTCCGGAAATAATCCACAAAAATGCCCTAATATCCGGAATTTTGACAATAAGTAAATTACGTTTAATTTGATACTATGTGCATGTGCTGTGAAGATGAGAACTTCAACTTTAGTGGTGGGTAGGTAGCTGTAGAAACATACTAAAATATGTCGTATAAGCTGTAGAAACATACTGAAATATGCCTTGTTTGTTGTGGCGAAAAGTAGGCATTGAGACTGTCGGGAGTTTCATTTCTTCAGATACGGTGACGTTCGGCATTGGCTACGTTTTGTCGACCAAACTCTCATTTCGCATTCTCTTTCTTTTCTTCACCATCATGCGCACATCCGTCACAGGAGAGATTGTGATGAACAGAACGCAGTTGTAGTGGCGAAGCAGTGTTGCCACTTCTGAATTTTTGACATCAGATCTGAACTGATGTTTTCAAAGAAATATCTGATGTTTTGGTGACAAATCTGATGTTGATTGGGCTGTTACATATTTTTGTTTACCACACTCCCCTATTTTTGGGACATAAACGAGCTAGGTTCACAAATTTTAGCTTTTTTCTCCCCACTCACTCCCTCACATGTGTTTGTTTTACAATCTGAAGAAGCTCCAGTGGCGTGCAGAGGGGGGAGGCGAATGGGGCGACGTCCCCGGGCATCCAAAGAGTGAAATTATAAAACTTTAAATGCTGAAGATGATTTTTCCTATTGTAAGGATACTTACGCATGCTGCATGGATTTAATTTTTCGAAACTTGTTTTGTTGTCAACACTATTTCTTACGTATTGAAATGCCAGTAATTCTCAGCTTCTCCGATACCAGGGACCTATACTGTAGGTGTGCGGCGCACACCCAATCAAACTGGTAATGACGTGGCTTGTTCCAGATCGTGTGACCAAAGGAAAATCACAAAAAGATCGAAAAATATCCAGGGTTGAGAAAAAACAGTTTTTTTCTAAAAGAAAATCAACCCACTTACGTTTTTGTTTTTTTCAATCCGTTTTTTTGTTTTTTTTAAAAAAACAGGTTTTTGTTCTTAAAAAAAACACGAAAGCCCAATTGTGTATTGTTTACATTGCATCATGCAACATCACCATCTTCAAAATTACACAATAATAACTTGTTATATCTATTATGACATTCAAAATTGAGAGTAAAGAAATGTACCCCATCTTTGTCATCGCAAATTGTTGTTGGTAGGTTCACTCCAAAGTGCTAAGACTTGGCAAGCATGCGCACAGCAAACAGAGAAAGACCACTTCCGCACAAACTCTGCAGTTATACGTCAAGTTTATGCACATGCCCTGCATCTCGTTTGGTATGATCCAACATCAAAAAGAGCTTGTATGCAGAGAAGGCAGAAAAATTAATTAAAATAAACTGATTTTACAGAGCTGAAGAAGATAACCAGCAGAATTTACTCAAACTGTTTTTTTCTTCTCTTTTTGTCAAGTCCTTCAAATTTCGTTGTTGTTTGTTTGTTTCATTAAAAACAAGTTTACAGTTAAACTGCACAAGTGTGTTACCGGGTGTTTTTTTGGTTAGGTCCAATTACATGAACCCTGAAGTTAATTATGGACGTTTAATTGATTTTCTGAGCCAAATTTCAAAACTGTCCTAAGCAGGGTTTTTTTTAAGGTTTCGCTTTGGTGACCGCAAGGAAATTTTAAGAGACCGCTTGGAGGAATTTGTGAGACCGTTCTCCATTGATGTGATCTCAGGTCACTATATTTTGAGAGACCGTTGGAGGAATTTGAGAGACCGTTTTGGTCCCTCAAAACACCTTAAAAAAAACACTGGTCCTATGTCAATGTGCTTTGATTTAGCTGATTTTATGATGCATCACTGGTTTCCCGTTTCGTTTTTTGTGTTAATACAGTCGGACACCTGTGCTTACAATATGTGCTTCGTTTCGAGCTTCGGCATTAATTGGCATTTCAGGTGGATTGATCATAATGGCTCACACAAGCCCGTATCTGTTCTTTCCCCATTGTAACAGTCCCTGTAACAGCCACATAATAAAACAAATTTGCTTGCGTACTTTATGCGTGTAGATTACAAGTTTCAAACTGTCAGCCCAGGGTGTCCGCCATCCCCGCTGCATACCTTCTGATCGACTGCTATGCGACGAGACATTCGGGGAGCCTTGTATTTTTGCAGTTGTGAACTGCGTTGACGCAGCACTACGTGTGTTCTACTCCGTTGTTTCAAACAAGCCCGCAGGCAGGATTTGTTTTGGGGGGGCAAAATGCGTTTTTATTGAGGCAAAATTTTTGTTTTTATTATATATTTTAATAAAAAATTTTCTGGGAACAACAAAATTTTGGGAGACACAAAACATTTGGGGAGCATTGCCCTTCAATTCCATCCGTGGGCCTGGTTTTAACGCGTTGCCGGATATTTTTACAGTTATGAACTGCTCTATCTTAGGAGACCGCTGATAATTTATGTTCATAGTGACACATTGTAGCCTACAACAACGAGTAAAGAGAGTGCGTGTAGATACACACAGGGACGCCAAAGGATGGAGGCATGGCAGGGGAATTGCCCCTTTGACCTTTCAAAAGGACGCAACGGGGCGGAGGTGCCGTTTCATAACAGTACCATCGGTAATTTCATGGTTTATCGAGATCGACCTGAACAAATTTATTGCAGCTATTTGGGCACCCAGAAACTTCAGAATGATTTTCTGTAATTTTTGTTATTATTTTTGAGGTCAACATTATTGATAACAGAAACAAACAATTTGTAACGTTTTTTTTTTGTTTTTGAAAAGTTTCCATTGCCCTCAACTCTATTACTGCTCCCCCTGCCCTACCGCTGTTCCGGCGTCCCTGAATATGCATGTTGCGTCAACAAACTTCGCCAAAACGTTGGTTTGGAACCGTGAATGTGAAGTCATATCGTGACGTCACAAACAGCGTAAATCCAGTAACAAGACCACCATACGCCACTGCTCAATACTAGAATTTGGAAGGGGGGCATCAATCAAGCAGTCGCCCCGGACATCACCAGACCTCTGCACGCCACTGAGAAGCTGTCTTCGCCGCATTGAGAAAAACATTTTTCGTTACGCCAGACCTACTTCTCCAATTAATGACGATACTTCGCTCTCTTTCGGATTAAATGTGGTTTATCGCATTTTGTTAGGTATTCGTAATACTGTAGAACAGCGTTCCCCAAAGTCCGGCCAGATCCGGCCCGCAAAGGGTTCCCATCCGGCCCGCGAGCTCTCCTAGAAATGTTTACTATTTTAACAATTTCGTGTAAATGAATGACTGCAAGATGTAAATACACAAATCGCCTAAAAAGCAAAAAGCATTTTCCGCAATTGAGAATTTTATCCCGATAAGTTTTAGGCTACAAACCAAACCAACCAAGCTTATCTCTTGGATCAAAAGATCAACTACAAACGTTTTGGAATTAAATGGCATTTTGTGTAACAGAAACGATTTACTTAGGACCTTGGCCATACTTTTTAATGTTACGCTTTGCGTACAACTCAGACACGTAAACACAAACATAGAAAATTGTTACATCTTAGTTGCTTTCTTCGTTGGATATTACTGATCACCAGCCCCCTAATATTGTACTTGAGCTTGGCGCCTAGACTGCTGTAGAATCCACATTAGTGTGCATAAAAAATTGTAAATTGTAGCAGGCGTTTGGCGTTTGAAGTATAAGCGTTATTTGCCAGTTTTGGGATTTTTTGACAGGAGTACTGCATGCTAACTTTGAGCGAGTTTGTTGGGGTACCGGTATTTAATACCACGAATAGCAGTGATGGAGTCTCGACACTTGATCTCGAGGCCAGTTTAGACAGTGGTGTAGGGGGCGGGGGATGCAGGGGGGCACAAGCGCACCCCCAAAAGTTTTGATTTGTCAAAAATCCGGGCAAAATCTCTGAAAATATGGAAAAAAATCCCGCAAAATTTGGGCACAGATGTTTCGACACATTTATTCTCATTGTGTGTTGAACGAGACTGACTGTCGAAATACGTCTGAATGACGTTTTTCTTCTCCATAATACACATGAAGACCTTCTTTTGTGTGACTTCCAAAAAAAGTCTTGAGACACGAATTTTTCGGGTAAGTTTGAGTAAATTCGGACAAAAATCATTCGCAACTCCAAAAATTTACCTGCCTCTACACCTGGTAGCCTCGAGACCTATTCTTGCGGGTCTCAGTCTCGAGGGATATGGGCTGGCCTATAGTTAAGACCGGGCGCAAAATATCCTGTCTCAAACTATATAAAATTTTACATAATTTTTTGACAGTTTTAGCGATTTTGCGAATATCAATACAATCGATTGTTACCCCAAACTTGTGATTTATGTTGTTTTTAAATCAAATTTAAGCGTTATCCACCTTTAAATTGCCAAGATTGCAGCAACGTTAAGTTGCAAAATTTTGCAACAAAAGGTCAAAATTCTGAAATGTTGCACTTTTGGATCGGCCTCAAACCTGTTGTCTTGAGACTTTGAATACTGCAACAATATGGCTCAGTGAAACCCCTTTAATTCAACGTACGTTTTGTCTGTTGTATCTGCAGGTGAGAAACAACATAAGCAAGTATGAAAAATGCCGAAAATTCGCATAATTTCAACTTTGAAGTGGTGATGACATTTTTCCAAAATTTGTAGAAACATTTCGGCATAATCTGCAAATTTTCGAGTTTCGGACTTTTTGAAGAATTTTCGGTCTCGAAGTTCAGGTCTCGACTACGTCTCTTATGGCTAGTCAGTGAACATTGGTGAGGTATGCAGGTTTCTTGAAAATCGTAGAAGCAATTAACGTATAGCGGCATCAAGCGTGAAGTCAAATATTACAACTATCACAAAGGCGCAGCCAGGGGGTGTGCTGAAGGGGCTCAAGCACCCCCCTTAGCGATCAGAATATTGATGTTTATTTCTTAGTTTTTCACCAACATTGTAC
>Ga0210059_1002097_pt1 | contig 30972 bp, 21 predicted proteins | sample Ectturendosymbi2_FD_188042 | JGI IMG/M metagenome (GOLD analysis project Ga0210059, IMG submission 188042) | Ecteinascidia turbinata endosymbiont from Florida, USA - Sample 2 (SPAdes) (version 2) | ecosystem: Host-associated > Tunicates > Ascidians > Unclassified | place: Key West, Florida...
GCTTGTTTAACCAGAACACTTCACAACTTCTTAGCACAGCGCTGGTGGTCTTGGATTTGGTCGTAACTTGTAAGGAAAGGAATGTTGCAGAAAGGTCATACCAAGGTTCAATGAGCACGATGACGTCATATACTTTACGGTTTTAACACGGGCCCCTATAACAGCGATTTGACCCCCCCTGGCCCAATGTGCTAGTTTCGCCACTGCCTGCAGGCCAAATCTGACCCACCATATCTCGTATTGTGACCCGGGTCATGCCAGTTTTGTGCTTGCATTCGGTCTGACAGAGTTACGTTTGTTGTTATGTCATAGCAGTGTTAGGTTTACCCGACATTACAACTTCATGGTTAAGCTAGGCCAACGGTAACAACTTCTTCAGTTCAAAACCATGAGTTTATGCACATTCCGTGTGGATTCGAAGAACTTCCAACGCTTTCAAAGAAAGGTTTTCTGATTTAAAAGATCTGGAAACTGATTTTGCTATTTTCTGTAGCCAAACCCTTTTTCTGTCATTGCTGAAGAGGTGCCACAAAAGTATCAAATGGAACTAATTGAGTTACAGTGCAACAGTCTTCTTGAAGCTAAATTTGAAAATATTGACATGAAAACATTTTATCAACACGCTGGACCAACATCGACGACCATGTCAATGTTCGCTAGTACTTATTTCTGTGAACAACTGTTCTCTTTGATAACAAAAACAAGTCTAAATAAGTCCGATCTCAATTAACGGATGCGCATCTCAAATCAATGTTAAAACTTGTGGCTGCACAATCTTTGGTACCAGATATTAACTTGTAACTGCTAAAGGATGTCAAGTTTCTTCGTGTCGCAGTACTATGAATGAATAGCAATGAAAATATCGATTATATCATTATGTACAAAATTGTCTGGCCCGCGTAAAATCTAAGTGCGTAAATATGGCCCACAGCACCAAATGAGTTTGACACCCCCGGTCCAGCAATCTTATCACGTCGAAATAAGGAGAAAAGGTGGTTATTGTTAATACTAAAACTTCAGCCTTGCGAAGTCGGTAACGTAATTTCATAAATCGCAGAAAATTGGTGAGGAACTTATCACTATTAGCTGTTCAATGTTTTACTGATTGTAAAGGTGACATGTGTTCATGTGAACAAAATTCTGTATTGCTTTTCATCAGTTCGGTAATGGCTGATCAGTAGGGCAAGTTTTTGTTGCAGTAAAAAAGTGAGAAAGTTGCATTTAGTTTCAACGAAAGTTGCATTCATGCGCAGTAAAAAGGTAAAAAAGTCGCATTTGTTTTCAGCGAAAGTTGCATTTATGCGCAAACATTGCAAACGACAGTAATTTACTCAAGCGATTTATTTACATACAATGCTAAATATTTCCAAACATTTTTGGGGAGAAGTGGCGTCGTACTTGGCTGCGGTTGTAAAACTTCTAGCTTGCAAACCAACTGTTTCGTCACAGATAACATTGAGACGCAGCTAATCCGTCATATAACTCTTTTTCACGCAATCAAAGAGAATAGAACTAAACTGAAATAGATTCTATTTGAATAAGAGCTGGTGATGCCTACATCGTAGGCGAAATATATACTCTGTAAGATCTTAAAGTGTCTGATTCTTTGCTGAGAAAGGATTTCTTTCCATAGACCAGGGGTTCCCAACCTGGGGTACATGTACCCCCAGGGGTACATTTGCCTATCCGAAGGGGTACATTTAAGGCTAGCAAAAGATAGCAAAATATATTCACATATTATTTATTTCCAGATATTTATACATATATCACTGAGTATTATTTCCAAAAATCATTATATGCTTATTGTTAAATATGTCTGTGAATGAACAAGATAATATATTTTGTCATAGTAAATTTTAGGGGTACATTTTCATCTGTCAACATGCTGAAGGGGTACATGCTCATTTGTTGAAATGCTGAAGGGGTACATGGTCAGAGAAAGGTTGGGAACCCCTGCCATTGACAGTGTTCTGAAATATTGTGTAGTATCTTTTTAAATTACACTTTTACATTTTGTGCAATACTTGTTAAAAATTGCAGTAATAAGTTGCACGTAAAAACCGAAGAAGTTGCAATATAAAATTCTTGGATACAGCTCAAAACATTGAACTACATATATTTTGAGTATTTAGGAAGCTGTAAAAAAGTTGCAAATATTTGTCCTACTAATAAGGTAAAGGCCAGCAGTTTCACACTGCTGAAGTAAAGTTACTGCAAGATCTGGCTTTGCTCACAACAAACTTAACCAAATTGATTTTCTATTTCAAGCATGAACCCGGGCGCATCGCTTGATCTTTGCTTGGCGAACATAAATGTTCAAGCAGATATGCTGGCATCACACCCAAAATTATATGGGGGAAAATTGGGCGTTACACAGCATTGCCTCAAACATGGAAGTTCTATTGCTCCATAATTGACAGGTTTAAGTTAGAAGTTGTTGCTTCTGTATAAAGCCGTAACAGCTAGTGAAAAGTCATCCGTTAACTTTTTCCACTATTTGAAACATTCTGTCAGATGTTAATTCATCATGAGCCTGATACGGCCTGGTTTCACTCTGGAAGTTTTTCGCTGCAACTCTTAATTTTTCGCAGTTGAAAAGTTTTTTGTAAGGCAGCTTCAGTCCAGATCCGCGTCTGTTGCGGTTTATACCCAAGATCCATAAACTTTCAGTCTGTTGACCTGATTAGTACCTATTACGTGCATTGGAAGCGTATTGCATGGTATGCATTGCTGTGAATTATGCTATTATGCATCACCAAACTCATACGGACAATGAATCAAAATTCTTCAGGTCAAAAGATTCCTGTACTATCGCACAATGCAAATTCCTCGTTGCAGATGACAATCACTCGTCAGATTTGCATTTAACGATCAGCAAGATTTATTCCCCGAAAAACTATCTCTGCATACGAACTGCATCCGCTCTGCTGGTGTCCTAACCCGCGTCCACCGCTTTGGTTGATAAGACCCCTTGCCAAGGAAGGCCTGGTTTCAAGTTAGGCAGGGATATGAACATCCACTTGAAGCTTCTTAGGTCACTTACAGCTATAGACCTTACATTGTCGTGTAAAACGTAAAACGGGAGCTTGGACTTTGATCTTAAGAGACGTAGGACTCATCAAATACTTGTGTATAACATGACGCTGTTTAGAATCTCTGTTAAAGTGGGTTTCATAGAACTTCGCAACACTGTCGATTCCGTACAAGACCAGCGCTAACAATTACTGTTTGTTTTGTGTTAGGTCTTGAAATCATCTACAGTCTTGACGAAGTGGCATTTGTGCAGAATTTGGTGTTCTACATTTCAAGTGCTTATCGCACACCTGATTACGGTATATGGGAGAGAGGAGATAAAACAAATCATGGAGTGCCAGAATTAAATGCCAGCTCCGTCGGTATGTGCAAGGTACGAGGTTAATGTTTATTTTTTACACATTTTTATGCAGATGTAACTACTCTCAACCGTACGTCACGACTGAAGAAGGTTTTCCATACTCATTTCATTTTACAATTGCTCTAAAAACGTTTTCCTGGCACTTGTTTGTGATACAATGATGATATGAAGTAGGTTAGCAGTACTTAATGTGTTTGGTGATTGGTAGTTCCACCTAGTACATTACGAAGCCGTGTGGTTTCTAACGTTTGTGTATATAACGTCAATTGATTTAACAAAACATGAAGCTGCCGCAATAAAAACTCAAGAAAAATTTGGAGCAGGGCAATGGTGGTTCCTTTCTTGGGTAGTTTATACATCAAACGGAAAATTCACAAAACCTGCAAGATTAACAGATTTATATTGCTTGCGTTTCTTTAGTTTGACTGGTAGACTGTGTTGCTACCACGCAATGTATGGAAAAGCGAAAATTATGCCTAAGTACATATCATGCAAGGTATTTTTCTGTTTCAGGCTGCGTTGGAAGCCATTGATGAAATTAATTTGTTTGGATCGAGTGGTGGACCTCAGTCGGTCATCCACGTAACTCCTGATGAAAAAGCAATGTGCAATGCCATTTTGCAGAGCATGCTCCCTCGCGAGTCCAACTCTAAAGTAAACTACTTTCGTGTGTTGCCGCTACTATTAAGGAGTTTTTGACCTTTCGTTCTATTAATAAATGGTATTGTTTTTGGTAGACAAGTAAGTACAATGAAAAGACGTGAAAATACCGTACGTATAAAACAAGTACTGGTTAAGAAAGTTACTGGTAAAGGACATGTGAAATGGAAAGTTCTTACTCAAGTCGATTGGTTTTAATTGGAAATGTATAGCCGTGCAAGTGAATTTTCTTCTAGAGCAAAGCTTTCACTGGCAGTGTTTGGGAGGAAAAAGACATTTAATTGTCAGCTGGATATAGACTTGATGCAATTCTTGCTTATGCTTCGTAGTTTTGCGCAGTGAAAACAGTACTTTAATACTGTAACTATCCCGTCATTAGTCTCAACTCGCGATTTTCTATTGAAGTGTAATTTACCCTGAAACAAATACTGAAGGCTTATTGTTTGCGTCTTAAGCGTAAATAAATAGTTGGTAACTACTGCAACACGCCCTGTATGTTCATGTCAACTTCCATATATTTCTGTCGCGCACTTTTTGTCGGGTGGTTTGCTGAGATTCTTCGTTTTTTCCAGGAGGTTGATGCTGGTCTGTTAAGCATAATCGGCTACCCAGCTTTTGCGGTTAATAGCCCTCGTCTTGTTGACATAACCAGGCAGGAGATTGCTAGCAAACTGCAGGTAAAAGTTTTCATGTTAAAGTATATGCCACCTTTTTCGTTCGTTCATGTATCCATTTGCTTGCCGTAACAGAGCTGCTGCTATTCATATGAACGTTGGCGATGTTTCACCCGTAAAATTTACTGGAATATGCTTTTGCATGTTAGATTTTAAAGCGATTTTCTTGTCAACCACAACTCTTATACTTAAGAAAAATGCCTAGTGATCAGTTTCATTGTGGTTCAGTTGTAGTCAGTGGAAGTTTGGAAAGGAATGACAAAACATCCCATGCTTCAAACAGAAGCCAGCAAACATTGCATCGCAACATATTTTTGAAGATTGCAAGTACACTGTAACAATAAACAACTTGCATGTATCATTCAAAAATCGCTGAACCATAAAAAGAACAAAAAGCAATGAATAACTTTTGACTATATTCGAGTCCCGTAGCAATGCTATTGCTCATTCAAGCCTATTGGCTGCGGATTTGCTTATAAAGTATTTTGCTTTGCCAGGTAGATCTCTCGGTAGAAAACACCAAATATCATTTCTATCAGAAGCACCTTCAGGGGTTACAAAGGTTAACTGAAATGCCTTGACAATTGTTTGTCTGTTACTATTGGGATCCACTCTTGTTCTGAGCAGTTTTTGGCAAAACACATGTGCCGAACCCCTTTTGTGTTTTCTAGAAAAGTAGGGTTTTGAACAGGCTTGGTTATTTGTTGGACATAACAAACTCCTCAAGTGTTACTCCCTGCGATGGAAAATAAAGTTGTGATGTCGTTTTCCTGAAACAGTGGTTGTCAAACTTTTTGTCTCGGCGGACCCCTTTCACTGCTCCCAAACCGCTACGGACCCTTTCGTTTTGTTAACGTTTTTTCGATTATTGGGAAATTGGATTTGGTTGCTTCTTAGCGTGAGCGCCTCGGCCCGCCACCAAAATCAAATAAAAAACGTTAAGTCGACTTGCAACATGAACATGTCAGACTACAGGTGCAGTGTGATGAAGCTGAATAATGGCCCAAATGGGCGGATAAAAACTAGCGGATTTTCTTGATTGTATTTTGGTTTACGGACTCCAGGTTAAGAGCCCTTGTCTTAAAACATCGCTGAATCAACCTTTTCCCGCAAGGTGCACTAAATCCGCAAAAGTGACAATTTCAGAAAACAATTTTTGATAATAAAGAACAGTATGTGTGATTAGATTTTGTTTCTTACCTAAAAAATAAACTGTGCATGAACTATCCCTTCTCAGTTCGAAACCAGCACTTTTTTCCACAACTATTTTTACCGCAATTGCGCAATGTTATGGGCGGGCCGAAAAAATTCCACTTTGTATCTTATAAATACACCTAAGAACCAAGTGTACCTGTTGTTTTTTTATTTAACATACAAATCCAACAGTTTTTTGATGTGGGCCACATCAAATGGCACGCCGCAGGTTCCCCACCGCTGTTCTAAGGTTTGTTGCTGCCTTTTACCGATGTTGTTGCTCTCCGATAAAAATGATGACAAAAGTGACATTCACAAAAAAATTTACGTGATGTTTGTGTCGCTTTGTATATTTGAAGTGCCAAGCCGCTGTTTTTTACTTCAGGGCCGATACGGTTGTTGTCGCTTTTTGAGAGATGGTTACAAAACTGCGTTGGAGGACCCGTCTCGGCTTCATTACGAACTGGCTGAATTAAAAGTAAGTTTGGTTAGTGTTGCAGCAAAACTTCGTTTCTGCCCTCTACTGCGCATTGACAGTTCCAATTGCAACTTCCTTGGCCACTTCAACAGCATGCAGCCTGAGCGTCTTCTCCCCTGCAAATCCACTCAGAAAAAGGAACGCGAAGTGCTAGTGAAGGTCTTCTAACTCCGCTATGCACTCCAGGCCATTACCCAAAAATTGGAGAAGGCAATAATTGACCAACATCTCCCCTCAATGCAGACTTGCCTCAACAGTTAGGAACGATTCTTGCTTTGTTTTGACTAAAAAGGAACATTCAGTTTATTGGACATGTACACACTGAGACTTGTCGACCTCGTATTTCATTTCGTGCAGCCGCTTTTGAATGTCAAAAGCATAAATGTGTTGTTTTCCATTTTCCTTCAACATTATTCTGAAACTTTTGTCATATAGCATTAAAAAATTAGATTTGTACCAAAAAATGCGGAATGTTTTTTAACCAACAATGAACACCTTCTATACCAGTGGTTCTCAACCGCGGACCGGTGCCGGTCCACGTAGATTTTTTGCCGGTCCGCAAAACAACCCAGGTTTTTTTTGACTTACCTTCAAATAACTGAAAATGTTCAGCGTTTATGCTGAATTCGGTAAAATCGTGGACAACGACATGTGGTTTGTGACTGAATAAAGTGGATATTTCCACGTAAAACAAAACTCTTGTGCAGTCTCTAACTATTTTGTAGTTGAGAAAGTGCAATGGCAGTTATTGGTAGTAAGTAGGTTTTTAGAGGTTTAGCTTAGGTGACCGCCAGGAAATTTTCAGAAACGATTACCTGAAAATTTTATCATAAACTTATGGTAAGGCACTCGCAGCAGCTGAATTATATATATTGCTGAAAATTGAAATATCAGTCAACAAAATCAACAGAGAATTTTTCTGTTTTTTTGAAAAGGACAAATGTCAGTTTTCAGAAAGGGACAACCCTCAAAGTGGACATGAAGCAAGTACCAGTACTTTAAATTTACAACAAACTGCAAAAAGAGTATGTGCAGATATGTTGACAGAAGCAGGAGGAAGTAAAAAACGACAAGGAGAATTTGCCTGTCAATATGGTAAAAACACTTGCAACTTAGCTTTACTGTAGCTCCATATAGTAAACAGATGCCGCGACCCTTATGTTTTGTATGCTCCCAAATTTATCAAACGATGCAATGAAACCTTCCTAACATGCTCGTCAGTCATCACTTTCATTCGAAGCAAAGCAATCTTCAAGGTAAGCCAAAGTCTATTCAGAGAGATGAATAGTCAAAAAAAGAAAATGAAACGATAAAAGCTGCTGAAAAGTCTTTTCTTAAAGTATCGGGTCTGTGTTCTATTGAAATATCTGAAACAAAAGCTTCACCCTTCGGGAAATGTTACTAAAACCGTGCATCCTATTTCACAGCTAAAGAAGCTTTGAGCCCTCAAACAGCTTAAAAAGTTGAGCCTATACAGTTTTTTTTTATGTAAAATGTTAGGTACCCATTTTGGACCTGTAGGGACCCGATGATAATTTTCTCTGATTCTAGGGACCCGGTTTTCAATTCTAGTGACCCGAATCGGGTCCCTAAAACGCCTTAAAAAAACCCTGGCCTATACCACTTTCTAACGACACAGTTCAGCGAAGTATTGCAAATTTTTTAGATGTCGAGGAACAGGTTTAAGAGTAAACGAAGTCGAGATATTTTGCAGTTCATCTCGACAAGTCAAATGACGTGAGTAATTGGGGCTGGGCCATTCTTTGTTTCGTGCATCATATGGGAAAACAAAACTTCGAGGAAGAACTTCTGTGTTGCACGTACGAGGACGTGCCACTGGATTTTTACATTACTTAACGAATACTTTAGTGAGAAAGATACCGACTGGGGAAACTGTGCCAGAGTGTGCATAGATGGAGCTGCAAGTATGACTGCCTGGTGTAGTTCCAAAAATAAAAAAGTAGCGCCCAAAGAAATGATGTTCCTACTTTTTACATAATCCATCGGGAGCATTTAACTGCAACGAAACTGATTTGAAAAACGTGCTAGATAAGGTGGTGAAAACTGTTAATGAAATTAGAAATCGAGTCTTGAACTCCAGACTATTCAAAATACTGTGCTAAGGTATGGTCTCGTAGTTTGAACGTCTTTTCCATACGGAGGTAAGATGTTTTTCAAGAGGACGAGTTCTTTCGCATCTTGTGGAGGTCAAGTGAGAAACAAAACATTTGTTAGGGAAAAGGAACTCTCCAATAGCAGAATTTCTTTTGAATGAAATGTGGATAAGTAACCTCACGTAATAGGGGCCTGGGGGATGTATTTTGCCATTTGAACAAGCTTAATAGATCTCTGCAGCGGTTTTGCACAAATAGCTTTGCATTGAGAAACACGACAGACGTATTGAAAAAGAAGCTGGAACTTTGAGATAGCTTTGTACAGAATGGATATACAGAGGTGTTTTCGACTTTAAACAAATGTTGAAAAGTTCTGATGTTAAATGCTAAAGAGTTATTAGACATCCGAAGACAGCGTTTGAAGGAGTTAGCCAACAACGTTGACTATTTTTTCCTGAACATGAGGATCCTCGAACTGGAAACCTTTGGATGAACAATCCTTTCTTTGAAGATGTAAATAAATGAAAAGTTAATCTCTGTTAAAAAGAAATTTGCTCGAAATGTGCTGTGATACAACTTTGCTGCTCAGACATAAAAATGAATCACTGTCTCAATTCTGGATATCTCTTGAAAACGAATATCCGTTTCTCAGTCTCAACGCAATCAAAATGTTAGTGAAATTTTCAAGAACTTATGCGAGAAAACTCTTTCAACATTAGCTCAAACCAGACAGAGAAATCGTTTGGATGCCAACGCAGAACATCGTCTTTCTGAAACTTCATTGCAGCCATATTTGTTACTTACAATGATACAGCAGAAAATTTGACACTAAATTTAATAAATTGCTTTGAATTTTGCGTGTTTACCAAAGTAATGCGCTGCGTTAAGTATGCAACAGCTTTGGTTTACAAAATGGTTACGATAATCTGTTGCACTCATTGCGATTGTATGCTGCCGGTCCGCTGGTGTGAAAAGGTTGAGAAACACTGTTCTATGCAGATTTATTCTTAAACTGGCAATTACACTGTGATTATGGGCTTAGCTTCAAATTCATTTCTCATTTACTTTTTCAATTTTTGCGTCTCCGTGCTTCTGTCGCAGTTCGGTGGTTTCTACTTTAATGCCGTTTAAGTAAACGACCGCTGGGTGTCGTTGCAGGTGTTCGAAGGCATCGAATGCGAGTGGCCCGTGTTTTGGGCTTACTTGATTCTTGATGGGATTTTTTATGACAATCTGCAGCAAGCACTGGAATACAGCGAAGCTTTACAAGAAATCCTCGTTCTCGAAGACGGCGTGAAATGCGTTCCTGAACTATACACGGTCCCTGCAGACAAGGTTATGAACGAATGACGTGCTGCGAAATAGTGTCTCGACCCCAGCCCAAAAAAACTTTGCAAAAGTACCTCCTGTTGCAGCAGTTTTTCTTCAGTGCATGAATACGTTCGTTTTTCTAAAGGTTGATTTGGAGAAAGCGGATCCCCGCAGCCAGGAGAGGGTGCCATCTGGCAAGTTGCCTCATCTATGGGGGCAGTCTCTATATCTCTTGAGCCAGCTGTTGATGGACGGTTTTCTTGCACCTGGAGAGATCGATCCTCTAAACAGAAGATTTGCAACTTCTCCTAAACCTGACGTTGTTGTCCAGAGTTAGTGCGGCTGACATTGTTCACTGACCACTGTGCATGTGATGTATATATATATATATGATTCTTTTCTTTCTACTTTAATTATTCGCTTTCTCCATTCTTTGAAAACACATTGACCACTGTGCAACTGTTTGCTTGTACTGATGCATTTAAACATAAGCTAGTTGAGAACTTAACAGTGTGTAAGACCTTTTTGATTATTTCTGGCCTTTTAATATATTTCGGATTAATCAAATCAATTAATATATATATATCTATATATGGGGCAGTAAAGATGCTACGTACATAGGTTGCTTTGCTATTTTGCAGTTTCTATTCTAGCGGAAGAACAGCGGTTCAAAGACATGTTGAAAGAAAAACTTGGTGTTAGCGTTCAAACTGTGGAGGAGATAGAACCGATTCGGTAAGTCATGTCGGCTGTTGTCTGCCTCACTGGATATCGTTGTTAACGTTTATGACGAATGCTCTGCTGTCTGTGTCGGGCTGTGTTTGCATCAAGCATGTTTTAAAGTGTGATTCAAGTCGTCTCCTGGTCAAGTTTTCTTGTGAATGTGTTCAAGACTGCATTAACAGTATTACTGCTTCTGGGGTAAAGCATTCAGGGAGTATGGACTCTTATAACGTGAAGAAAAAAGAAATTCGGAAAATTTTGATAAAAGCACACGTTTATTGCTGACATTCAGAGTAGAATGCACCAATGAGGCTCCGTGCAAGGTCGGCACCCTGGATAGCAGGGGCGAGATTGTGGTGCTGTATTGTGCGGCAAGATATATGACGTGGGTTAAAGATATTACGCAAGTTGAATGCAGCTTATGTCACACGAAACGTGGCCTGTCAAAAAACTTTGCACTGCTGCTTCACTTGGAAAAGCGTCATTCAGCGGCAGAGAAATGGTGTTGACTCGTTGTAGTTGAATAGGTGAGTTGTGGTAATGTTGATCGAAACCGTACGTTTTGTACACGGAGCCGTGAGGTTGACGGATGTTAGTTGGATGCTATAACTGCGACTAGTTAATTTGGAGAATGGCGACTGTAGACTATAATTATTATTTCGCATGTTAACGTGTTCCTTCAAGTTTTTTTGACAATGAGTCAAAGCACATATGTGATATACAAATGAATGCGAGTCTGCCATAAAGTAAATGATTCGATAAGTGTATCTTCGATTTGCCGATAAACTGAAAGTTAGCGTTTGCACGTTTTTTAGCTCCGCACCTGTTACAATTCCATAAAAATCACCTCTGCAAGTGGTAAAAACAAAAAACTGCTTTTTTTTGTTTAAAAAACTGCTTAAACTAATGACAACCATGGTTCTGTTCTACGTCCTCGAGTTACACTGAAGTGCCGTTCCGAAAACCTCTGTTGCGTGCTATACAGTATTAAGGATGTTACGCTACAATGTGACATTTTCTTCAGCCCTTTGATTTAACAGCGTTTGTTAAATCGGTAGCTTCAGTTGATGGCATGACCAACGGTTTTTCACCGGGTGGGGAGTATTTACCCCTTAGGTTGAATTCGACCTACCAACGGATTCACCAAATCGTCATTTTGTACTGAAAAGAAGTATCAGCATAGCGTTGTGCTTTTGTTATACATATTTGAACTTACAACAATCACTTACAAGCTGTTGCCCAATAGTTTTGGACTCATTTATATATAATTCATCTATAGATGGAAAAAGCTTTTTTTGAAGCTCACCAAGGGTAAATTTCAAGAAGTGTTTTAAGCCCCATCTATCGTGAAGATTCCATAAGAACAGGACAGTCGTGCTATCGTAGTGCGGATCATGTAAAATGTGTTTAATATTCTTTTGCTAAAAATCTTTCACAAGTTAACGCTGATATGAATTTTTGCTGACCTTTGTTGGTAGAAGAAAATGACGTAATGCGTGTTCCTCGGCTTGAATTTTTCTGCTGAGATTTTGTATTTCTCATTTGTAATGTCTATCTGTTCTAATCATGATGCGATGCATTTCAGGGTTCAGCCAGCTCGAATACTATCTACAATCTATTCTCAGTTGGGTAAATGTCCAATCCTTAAGCTATCCGGAAGACCAAGCACTGAAATAGGAATCCTGGGCACCAGCAAGTTGTACATTATCAGAGGAACCACATTTGCTTTTGTCCCAAACGTGAGATTAGTGTTTGTAAAACCTCTGCAGTTAACTGTCCATTTCTGAGATGAGTTTGTCGAATTAATAGGCTCGTTGTTGCAGTTGACATTTATTTTCAAATTTGCTACAGTTTCTCAACAGTATATTTTTAGAAGAGAATGATGCTGAAACGACTTCCCCTGAAAGTCAGATCCCTAACAACTTTACACATTTGCTTGTATTTCAAACAACATAACAAATATTATTTTCAGTTTTATTCAGTGTTGAATTAATTACGTTTGCCTCGATACACATGTGTAAGAGATTTGTTTACACTTTGTAAGTAGCGCATGCAGAAGAGCCGTTGTTGACTGGCATAACCTGAGCAGATGTATTTGACTGATTTTTAACACTCGCAATGACTGACCTGTGAACTGCTCAGCCCATAGATCTAAATGGTGTCTTTTGTTTACTGAAAAAGATCGCGTTGAGTGCAAATAACAACCAAGATGCCGTCACTAAGAAAAACTGCAACAGTTATTACTTGCAAACATAGTAGATGTGGATGCTGACGCAACTAGAGGTCATGCATGCGCTTGTTCCGTTAAAGCTACTTCCTGTACATGTATAATGTATCTAATCGTTAGTAAAACATGGCATGAGAAGTTGATGCGATCTTATTTCAAATCTCTCTCATAGCGAGGATATAGTTTGTTAATCCCATATATATATATATAGGATATAATTTGTTAAACTTAACAACGTCGAAACACATGAACTTGGCGCGGCGGGTCAAACGCGCCACCTGTTGATCGCTAAACCTTGCGTCGCGCGAATACATCAACTTTCGCTGCGCTAAACTTTAAATCGACGAGGTTTGCTGCTGATTAAGTTACCTCGGTCGTTGTGCATGAGCACCTTTCGTGTCATTTGACTTTCGAACGATTGTTTTTAAATGTTAGTTCGTTTTTTGCAAATGCTTGAATGCGTTTCTCTCCGATATCTTGAAACTGCCAAATTTTCGCCTGATTGCTGCGCTGCATTTGCAGCAAAACTCATGACCGCGATCAGTTGAGGGAAACTTTAAAAAACAAATTTCACTGGTCACATGTTTTCGTGTACTCCAGTTGCTAGATCAGCGTGACTTCTACATGTCTTTGGATACGGATATGCTCATAGACATGCTACTGACAGAACTGCAGTATTTGTCAAGCAACTGGAACATGCCGGGAAGGCCTATTATTACAGTCCCAGTGCACAAAGGAATGCTGGGTAAGAGAACTAGGAAGTTTTTTCTGTTTGAACTGTCATGTAGACTTTTCATATGTTTTGCGTTCAACCGCAGTTTAAGGTAAACTAAAAGCAAATGGGTGACTGACCGTGATTCGGAAGTCTTTTTTATTTTGATTATCTTCACTCTTCTTTTACCAGCGGAAGACGGACAAACGTTTAAACCATCATTGATATCAACATTGAGAAAAATTCAAAGCGGCTATCTCTTCGGCGTGAGGTAACTTTCATTTGAACCGCTTTTGATTAGAAGTGCTGTTTTGTGTTGCCAAGCTGTTCCGTAGCTCAGCTGTTCGCAAATATCTCTAACATGCTAAGAACATAATGTTGACCTCATATTTAGAGTGGTGTTGGGAACTCTTCAAAGCTTCCTCAGTACATCGTGTCTCACGAGGCTTACGTTCATGGAAAACGATGGTAAGTTGTTTGGAAACAGATTTTTGTGCCCAGTTTGCAATTTGCAGATTAATACTGTATCGTTACTTTTCGTGTAAGCAAAGCAGCAAACCCATGTAAGGTATCGTTTGACGAAGACGATTGTGGTTGATGCCGTGTGGCAGTTTTATGATTACAACTTGCGCAAAAACTTCCGAACGATGACAACTCTTTTCTTTGTGAAATAAAATCATAAAAACTTTTTTCCCTTTACCAAGTTGCTTCCTCTCGCCTGCAACGTACATCTGTTACGTGTGTTATACAGGTCCAGTCGTTGGTGTTGGTGAGTCGCATGGAACAAAGTCATGTGATACGTATGGTGATGTTTTGTTTGTTTGTTTCAAACAAATATCTTTTTGTTTTCGCACGTGTACGCAGGAAAAGATGAAATGTCTTTTCATACAGGCTAGTTTTCTTTCGCATGTTCTTGCGTTTGCCTTTCTGAGCAATCGGCCAATCAATGTGCCATGCTTGTTCTGCCTCCTGATCGCTGGCTTGTCACCGCCTTGCGCATGCGCCTTAACCATGTTCTGCTTTCAGTGATTCCGCACACTTGATTGCGCGTAGGTTTTACACGAAGCTCTTCATTCGCTTCAGGTGGCGTAGATCGTCGCTTTGTGCAGCTTTTGCTTGAGAAAACCCCGCCGCGACTTCACAGACTCCAGTGCGCCAACTTGCGGCATGTGGTTCTCACATCAAACGAATTTCATGTGGACCTTCCATGCCAAGAAGAGCGGCATCGAATTTTGTTGGCGCAACTGCGTATGAGGCCAAGGGAAAGACGAGTTTCTGCAGATCTTACCAGTAATTTTATCCTTTTGAGTTGTGCTCTTGCCATGCGTTTGATGTTTGAAGTGTCTTTGGTTTGTTTTTATTGTCATGTTTGTGAGATAGTTAGAGCAGGTTCATTAGAACAGACATTTTTAAGGGCCGCGCATTAGATCAGTATCAATAAATATAAAATACGTCCAGTAGATGTCATTTCCTGTATCGAGGTATTGGTGTGTTTCACGTTCGTCAACTCTAAATCAGCATTAAGTGCTGCCCAGCGTCACTTATTGCATGTTTGTTTTTCATAGGTTCTTTTGTAGGCATCGGTAAGTGTTGTTTTGACTCCGTTTGCAATTAGTTGAACAAGCAGTTTACATTATAATTTTTGAAGTTGTCAGTTCCTGCTTTTCGACGATCTGGTTACTGAATTTCTTATTGCCGTGTGTGCTACTGAAATTAATCTGCAGCCACTTAATAGGTGCTAGGTGCTTAACTACTCATTAGCAGGTAACCAACTTTTGCTTCAGCACATGATTAGTTCGCCGCAATAAAACTACTTGAATTTGATATATTTGCCTTAAGAAATAAGCCCAACTTTTTCGTACTTTCCTTATCTCCTACAATGCTTTAAATTTTCCGTGTTCAAACAGCATGTCAGTTTAATAGAAGTTCGCCCAAGAAGTCTTGCGAGGTACGTGGCAAGGAACAAAGAATTAGAAAGGCAAAATTTTTTCATTATCAATGTTGACATCATTTGGACAGTTCGTCGTAAAGGCAAGTTTTTCTGCAATGTAGGCACAAGCCAGCGCCTCGGAAACCATGTTCTACCAAAAAAGATGCCTTCTTTGAAGAATAATTGTGAGACAGCATTGTTTGTGTTCTAATAGTTAGGAGGCCTATTCCCGAAGCTACGCGCCAGGTTCCAAGCGTTTGATGACAATCCTTAGTTGTTTGTTTCCAAACAATCAGTATGAACTTACAATTAATGCCTACTAAACCTACGCGTGACTATCCGTTGTTCAGGGTGTTGTATGATCTTCATAGAGCTTTTCAGAAAAATCACTTTTGCGTTAGTCATGGTAAATTAAGCATACTTCCTGTAGTCAAATATACAGGCTTTGCAACTGCCGTTGTGCGTAACGTTGAGTCTCAGGAAAATCTAGGGCATCGGAACACATTCGCGGAAGCGACTGAGCGCTAACCATGAATTATCTAAATTGTAATTAGTTGTTATAAGATGATACCATCGATATTTTTGTTAGCTGGCTGCGTGCTAAGTCAAGAGCAATGGCTGTGTTTCGTGGTATTGCTGACTAACTTGGGTCGTCAGGTGTCGCTGCTGAGCAATTCGTTCACGTGTCGAATCACTTTACCAAAAACAACTTGTCGATGTAAATTAGAAACAGTCCTAATGTAGAAATTAATCCAACCATGCTACTGCTGCCTGATGTGATATGAAGAGGCCGTGATTGGTGAAGTAGTAGTAAATGATAACACCTGTTTTGATTTCTGCTTTCCACTACAACTCTAACTCTTATTATCCTTTCTCATTACAACTGGCTCGCTGCACTTTTTATCTTATCGAGCTCGCTTCCATGCAATCCAGATTGTTTTTTGTTGGAATGTAGTTGCTTAACCTTCAGCATGCATCTTATACTAAAAGCAAACCTAACGTAAACCTTTAGTTTGGGTGCATGCATAACCCTCGTGTAAAGATTTTTCTATCAGTGTTCATTTCTTGCATACAACAGACGTTAATATGCATGCCCTGATTGCTTCCATCTTTTTTCAATTTGTTTTGTTTTTCGTTCGTGCCGGCTGCATGTGTTATTGTATGTTCGTGTGTTGTTCTACAAAGGCCATCACGAGTGAAATTTAACGAATTCTCAAATACACTTTAACGCAACTCTTACCTACGCCTCTGTTTTAGATATCGCTACGTTTAACGAAACGCTCATGAAAAAAATGAAGGAGAGCCTCAGCGGAAGGTATGATGGTTTTCATAACTGGTAACTCTTGACTTGTTATCACTTTACTTCGCACACTGGAATATTTTTGTTTTTGCCTCAGCGCGCTTCCGGAATCCGAAACCCACCCTGAAAATCTTGTCGGCAGGCTTCGTGCCTCCACTACTTTGTGGGAGCAAGCAGAGCTACTGCGCCTTCTGTATGCGGAAAAGTGAGTGGGGGGAGACCTTCAAAGGCGTTGCTTCTCAATTCGCGGGTGGTAAATGCAACGTCTTTGATTTAAATTCTTCTGCTACGATGGTGCTAAACACTTGCATGAGTCAGGTGTTCCCGTTTGTAACAAAACGGTTGGAAATTCAGCAGCGGATGTAGGCGCGAATAAACTATTTCAGTAACAGTGCCGTGTCTGATTCAAGATGCTTGCCATTGTGTATGCCGTTTGTACGAATCTCCATTCCCATGCCTGATTCAAATTCGCCATCTGAACTTTGGTCTATTGAAAGGGGTCCAAGCTGGGATACGATGATAGATGGTGCAGCGGGTTCCACGGTCAGCGATTTGATTGAAGAGCTCTATGAACGCGCCGGGCAACAAGGAAACTGGATGGTGGTCAGGCAGGTTCGTAGCAAATATAAAAATAAGTTTTAGACGTTCAGGTAAAGATCGTAGATGATTATCATGGAACCATAAGCATCCGTTCGTAGCAATAAACTATGTTTAACACTGAAAGAAGTTTCCGTAAATAAAAAGTCAATGAGCATTTGCAAGATAATTGTTTTTTTCTGCAATGCCAAGCGATATGTGCCTTTCCCTCCCTCCCTAACAGACGTAAATTTCTTCACAAAAAGAAATCGCCGCTCACTTCTTACCACCAAAGTGAAGTAATCGCTAACAAGCACACATTCTTGCCTTGCTAGCATTGTTTTTATTCCAGTCGAGTTTCGTGTTGTGTTTGACAGCTTTGCCACTCAATATTTTGCTGATATCGTAGGATTTCACGCAAAACCTGCAGGAAAAATTCCGAAAATAACTAAATTTCGATCATGGAAGTTTTGTGGAAATAACTATTATACAAAGCATTAATTGATTGATAGGGCAATTATTATTTTTTGACCTAAAAACGAAAAGTCTTAACCTAAAAAGTGACAAAATTGATCAAAAAACTGCTTTTTGACAAATGTAAAGAAATCATTGTAGTATTCTATGAACGCGCATTGTAAGTGCTCTATGTAGCACTCTATGAACGGATTGTATTTGAATAAGAGCTGACGATTTTAACCGAGTAGGCGAAATATGTACTCTGTAAGATCTTTGTTGTCTGATTCTTTGATGGGAAAGGATTCTCCATTCGATAGACAGCATTTCTGTTGTACAATTTAAATCTACTGCAATACAACGATAGATACTTTTCTATATTTTCTGGTAAAAACTGTCTTTCCACACAAAGCAGTTTACCAAGAATGAAAAAAAGACGTTCCGCAGCAGCACAGCGCTGAAGTTGCTGCTGGTGACACATACTGTTGCTTCAAGCCGGCATTGTTATCTAGATCGCAGTTTTTCATCATGCGCTTCTTTGAGCGTGTACTTGGAGCTTTCAATCCTTTTGATGGGCTGCGGCAGCACTTGGCAGTCGCGGTAGATTTTGACCAGAGACTCCGCAACTTTGCAGTCATTCGCAGCACAGAACAACACCACCACCTGTGAATGAGAAAGTTTCGATAGCTTTAGCGTCTTGATTAGGCTTTGAAACTCGGCATGTTTCCAACTTTTCAGATGATTGGTCTGCTGCAAAGAAGGGTTTGTGGTCTGTCGCAATCTATCACTGATCTGTTGGTGCGGCAAAAGCAAGTAACCGTCGGACTGCCCCAAGAACCCAGAGAAACGACAATTACAAGGTTTAGCACTCTCTGTTTACGAGTATATGTATGTGTGCTAAAATGAAACGAATGCGGATAGTTTAATGCTGCGTTGATAACCCCGAGTTATTTCACGCTTTTTTAAATAAAGATCAACGGTTGTCCACTGTTTGTGTTTTACTTCTTGGGAACTAGCGGCCCTTCGATCGTCGGTTAATATATTCTTGTCGTGTGCAGTTCGTGCAACTGTTGCGAGCCTGGCTCAGCGCCATTAATTGCGTTTGCAGAATACCTGCAACGCAGGAGTGTCAAGCTCAAATACAAAGTGGGCAAAAATTTCAAACTTTGACAAAGACGCGAGCCAACATTGCTATTTGTTGAAAAAATCCTCCAGATATAACAATGGACCTTTTCACATGAACCGAAACAAGTTTTGCTCATACACTGGATGTGAAACAAGCAAAGCTTAATTCTGTGCAATATACAACTAACGATCGCACGCGTGCGAATTTCAAATAAAAATAAGGACAACCAATGGTTTGACGCGCCTAAAATCCAGCAGAGCATTCTGGGTTTGAAGTTTTGAGTGGTACATGTGCTGTATAATACCGGCTGGCCAGTTCTATTAATCGTTTGATACTGCTTCGTGGGCCAAATATAACTACTCTGCGGGCCGACTTTGGCCCGAGGACTAGAGTTTGACACTAGTGCTATAAAGCAGTGGTTCTTAACCTTTTTTTGTGATGTACCCTTTGGCAATATTTTAAGTATCAAATACCCCTTGACTGTAATCATGAACACACTAATTGGAAATGTACCTATAATTTTTGTACTTCTACGTTAAAATTTCATTATGAAAACGCTTAAAATTCGTGTACCCCTTGGAGCACCTTTGCGTACCCCCATTTGAGAACCACTGCTTAAAAAAGTACGTTTTAGACAAATGCAAATACTGTACATTCCGAGTCAACTCAGCACTTTGCGAGAATGAACGTTTTTCCACCGCGTTCATTTTCCTTCTGATGGTTGATTGCGCGCATTGCTTTCTTCAACAGACCAATGCCCAACGACGATCTGTTGAATATCATTATCGAGTCTTTCGCTGAAGATACTGACATGGCTGTTTTGACCCAGGTAAAAGACTGTTGTTCAAGGCTTTGTTCACATTTATTGTTTTTGCATGGATGCTGATGTTTGCAAATTTGCTGCATTTCCTCGGTGGCTTACGTATTTTTTGTCAGCTGTAGCAGAAGAAAATTTATTGACGATGCTTATTGGTTGCATTCGTGTAAATCATAGCGTCCCTTTTCAACAACAGCAAATTGCTTCATTTACCAGAAAAATATAGCTCTTCGTTCCAGTGAGAAGTTGTGCGAAGAGTCCTGAATAACGTTCCCAGTGGCTTCCTTACTTGTATTTCACATGGAAAACGTTTTTTTTTTCAGGAATTAATAATGTACCTGGCAATGTTCATACGATCGTCACCAGCGCTTTTTGACGATTTGCTTCGCCTTCGGGTTGGATTAATCATTCAGGTAAGTTTCCCGAAATTTAATATCGTTTTCACAAAACGGGCATTTGCTTCGATTGATGAAGAACAAATTTTGCGGGATATCCGCTATTTCTTCTTGTTGTCCAACGTCTTGCGCGAAGTCGACGACTCTCAACTTTCTTCAAGAGAAAAACACGGCGTGGCATTGAACAGACCATGCAGTTGAATCAGTTGCTTTGCAAAAGTTTCTGACAAGTTCCTTCGTGATGCCTGTACTACATTCTTGCGTTGATGATCAATTGTACGGAAACGAGTTCCTTTCTTCGTTGCAGATCAGCCCGTTCTGTTGTATGTGGAAATAGTTAGCATTCACATGTTGAACATTTGTTACCAGTTATTCGTAAGTTGTGGCTGAAGATAACCTCTGAAAAAACGCGTCCTAAACGCATAGAAATATATCTGTCAGCAGTGTCAATGACCTTCCTTCGCTTGTTTAAATCAGTTGAGGACGCCGTTCGTTTTGTTTAACTGAAGTAACGTCGGGTCGACATTTCTGCCGTGCGTTGTGATCAAGTAGCAACTCTTCACTGTCAAGGGCGAAGAGTTGCACATCACTGCTTCTACATGATTCTAATCAAAATTACCGGTTCGGGTGGCGAATTTCAACCCACAGACGCAACAGAACAGTGGAGTGTTCACTAGTGGGAAGATTGCCAAACATTTGTCAGAATAGATCCAAACTTCGGTTTGGCTCAACTTGTTTGTAGCGCAAACTTCAGCGCACCGAAGCATGTGTCCCCTGGTTGCGAAGCGGAAGCCGACAAGTTTTTCCTGACGCAGAGATACGTTCTGCGCATATATGTGCAAGTTGAATCATTAGGTCATTCACGGAGGAAGCTTCTTGAACACTGCTTGGCTATTTCGAAAGAAAATTTTGCGTTAAATGTTTTTACCTCCAGATTCGATCGGCTTTCGCCATGATCGTTATTTAAAACTTACCTGTTTTGAATTCTATGATGTTATGTGCTTCATGCTATTTAAAGCAAATCCCCCAGGAATGATTGTAAAATTTAATTTCGACTGGAGACTTCATGGCATTTATAACACTTCGTTGTTACTGGCTCTTGCCTTCAGAAACTTTATCTTGTGTTGCTGGCACTCGTACTTACCATTGAGCTGTTTGCATTTGCGGCGATTCCAAATGTATTGCAAACATCCCTGGTGGTTCTGTTGATTTCATATAAACCTGGTGTGGTTCTTGTTGATATTTTTGTGTCCATCAATAGAAAACATGTTTGTATTACCTTGCATACAAAATTTTTGCAACATGGTGGGAAAAAAATTCGTTGTTTTGTGCGGTGTTGAATGTTAACAATGATTAAATTTTTTCGTAGGAAGTGATCAAAGAGATTGTTAAAGGTTGAAATGTTCGTTTTTCCCTTGTAGTTTCCATCGCAAAGCTTTCATTTGCATGATACCCAGTTGTTTACATTTTACAATGTTTCTAGGTCATGGCAAGTGAGCTCGCGCGTCATTTGAAATGTTCCGGAGAAGAGGCATCCATGCACTTGATGAGCCTGAGCCCTTTTGAAATGAAGCAACTTATTCATAATATTCTTAGCGGAAAGGAGTTTGGAGTCATCAAAAGCAGTAAGTTGCACCGAACATAACATCGATAAATCTATACTTAAAATCCTGGCCAGTCTTCGGTAGAGTCGGATAGTCAGGTTTCTCTGAACAGTAAATTGCTCACGAGTCCTTGTCACTCGTAGACTTCTTGCCAGGCTGCCTGGATTTGCGGCATCTCAGGTCGACTCTAATCAGCTCTGCTCGCGTCGCTTTCTGAAAATAAGAAACGAGTCACGTGCAAAATTTCATCCTTACCTTTTCGGAAGATTTTTTGCAAAGAATAACAGTCCTTTATTGGTTCAAATGGTAGAGTATCTAATACAATCAGGGCAATTTCATTAAACTTTGAATGAGAGGTAAGTGTTCGTTACGGTTGCAATACATGTCGTTTTTGTGCCTGTACAATTAGAAGATTAAGCCAGTAGCCCAAGGACTTTGTGGCCAGTAATTTTTCCTACTCGTGCTTCATTGCAACAGTAAAACTATTTCTAGTGATTTTTTCTTTTTCAAGCTCGACCAGTGTCCGGAATGTCATCTATCAAAGAGATTGCCCTTCAGTCGGATCGCGCTTCTAAGGGCGACAAGTCCAAGTTCGATAACATGAAAAGAAGGCTCAAAGTAAGCGTTGCCTGGTTTCAGTCGTGAAATTAAACTGACCAGGCTCCTAACAAAGTGCTTTTATGGCTGGTGAAAAACTTCACAGCGCTTTTCATAGTTTTGTGCATCGTCACTAACCTCGCGGTACGGCAGTTGTAAACCAACAGTCGCTGCAAAAAAAAAAGAAAAAAAATGGATGAACCTGAGCGTGGTTTCGTGTTTCAGTGAACTTTAATCGAATGTCTTTTGTGTGTTTTCGGCAAGCTGTAGGTGACGTGAATTTCTTTACCTAAACACAATGTCTTGTGTATTTGCAATCTAGCAACAGGTTATTTCGAGTCGCTCACCAGGAGTTGATGCTGTAAGTACGTTAGCGTTTTGTTAGCTGGTGTGGCACGAGTTTGCCGTGGAATGATGCATCCACCTCCTGAATACAGGTCTGCCACTAACTCGTTGTTTCCACTTCAAGATAACCGCCGTTGACGCTTCGATGACGCGCGCAGCAATGTTTATTATCTTTTCTTATCTAATCACGAAAGCATGTTTCGAAATCACTGTCACCGCATCTGGTTCTGTTTCCACCTTGCATAAAACAACCATGGAGATGTATTTGCTGTTGTCTATAGTTTTTCGCTGTAGCGCAATTTTCACCGGTGACCTGAGGGTCGTGACTGGTTAGATATTATCATCAGTCATGTTCGAAACTATCTTATCTGAAAAAAAGTGGCTTCTGTTAAACGGAATCAATGCATCGACTCATGGCTTGTGACTTTTCCGCATGATCGTATTTTGTCGTTCGCGTTTTGCTGGGGGGTGACAATGCCATGCTCTTGTCATTCAAGCGCGAGCTTACTTTCCGTGGTGGCCGGACGAACTGATTTGCCGCAGGTTATCGGCGAGAACGGAATGTTCAAATGATTGTTCTTCCAAAATGTGCTCGCCGGTGGTCCAACAACGCGTCGGTGACATTCGATGAACGCGTTTTCGAACTTTTTAACGTTTGTTGCCGAAAAACGACACCGGGTTGGTTTTAACCCCCACGCTTGTTGTCGCTGGTTCGAAGGTGGTCATTTGTTAATTTTGGTCGTAGCTGAGCATGTTTCCTCCTTTGCACGGCCATTATTGTCATGTATTCTCGAATGAGATGTCGAGCTCATTCTCTGAGGATTTTATCCGCTGCGCTTTGAATTAAACTCGCGAGTATATTCGCTGCCGTTCTCGTGCAGTGCTGACGTACGTGTGCGTGATTTCGCTTTGCATTGCATCGACAGCGAAACTTGTCTGGTCTCCTGTCGCCACCTCTGTGGAAACAACCTTCAAAATTTTTCGACCAGCAATGCATCGACAGTCAAAACGAGAGTGTACAACGTCAAAGCACATCTGGCATTTCCTCCGATTCTGCTGCTTTGCCGTCCGCATACACTCAGGTGTGAATGGATGGGTTTGTATCAGGGCCGCGATTTCAAATCATGCGCCTGAACGAATCATCACGAACGAGTTTAGTTTCGAATTTACATGTTAGGAAACTCAACTTTTATTCATAAAATTCTTACGTATCACGTCCCGCCTCTGTGGTGTTGTTGAATTGTGCACACATTAGGATGTGGAAATAGTTTTTTTCTTAAGTCCGGTATGAGGGAATGCGCCAAATTTATTTTTTATGCAGAAGTTTAAGAAAATAGTAAACTACCTCGAGTCCAATTTCTGATATGTGTCAACTGAAAAATTTGAATTTTCGCACCCCGCTGTTAATAAGAGCAGCTAGAGGCGCTCATGAGCCGGTCGTTTTTTGCCACAACTCATCGACCAGTCACGCTAGAGAGTCGAGACATCATAAGATGCGTCTTTCTGAATTCGGATAAAAAACGGGTAAATTGGCATTTGAAATTGTTTTCACAAGTCCCAGTAACGTCACTGCGACCATCTCGTGACGTCAAACTTCCCCCCCAATATTTCAAATCCAAAGGTACGTAAGTTTTTAAAATAAAGTACACAGAAATCCACTTCATGATATCATCATTGATTCTCTATCGGTTGGCGGGTAATGAAAGACATTACCTTGAAAGCCGCTTCAGTGGCTTTGACGACCCTGAAAGGGTTTACTCGACAATAAGATCTTCTCGAAAAAAAAAACAAATGATCTGAAGCTGCGTTCGGGTTGTTGGAGCACTATTGTAAAGGTGCTTTCAACATCAACGACTTTGTAAAACTGGTGTGATGATCCGATGTGCAAGGTTGCTGGACGAAAAGCACTGAGATTGCTGATGTCGGAGCCGAGCGTTTCCCAACGTTTCGAACTTTCTGTTTGTTATAGATCAATGGTTAATGGCTACTACAGATATGCGCCATACCAAAGTGAAAGAGTAGAAACCACTAACTCATGTTTAAAGTGATAGTTTTGTGTCTGCTCAAAAGTTCATTCCACGCAAGTTTATTTTTCTGGTATTGCATATTCCTTTAAATTATTAAAATCATCTTCGTGCGGTTCGGCAAATATCATGATCTTTGATGTCTCCTGTATTCTGATTGCATTTCTGAAGCTGCCGTCTTGTGTACTATTATTAACTCGAGATGTTGGTCTCTCGTTGACATTTCAACCAAATTCGTTCTTGCTTACAATGTAACGCTAGTAAATACATTCACCTGCATAGAGAAAAACTAACCTTGTACAACGAAACAAACACATCGCATGTACAAGCTGTTAAGTTTCAATGTTAGTTTTGGAACAATCTGATAAAACGTTAAACATATCTTTAAAACACCTCGTGCCCAGACTTGGACAACTATAATTTTTTTAGCTTTTCTAAATTAGATTAAAATTAAAATTAGAGCTAACGCAGCTTTCACAAATTAGATTAGAATTAAAATTAGCGGAATTTCGAAAGCCAGGAATCGAATTAAAATTAGAATTACATTTACACACAAATCAAAGCGTTTCTAATCCAAGTTCAGTTCATGCCCAAATGTGGATCCATTCTCATAAGCATGTGAATAGCAAAGATTCGTAGCCTGCGCCAAGATTGGCGCGTTTCTCGTTGTACAAATCGTCTGCATGGCTATAGACTCGTTCCGACGGAGCCGATGTCGTTGTCATATCCAGGAGTTCTCGAGTAGCAGCCTTAAGATAATGAAAACGATGTTCGCTTTCCCAATACCCTAAATCAGGTATCTCCAAACATTTTTGTCTGAGGGCCACATAAGCTTTTACTCAACATCAAGGGTCGGACATCTTGCGTAATGTGATTGCTTCGGGATATGTCACATTCTACCAAATCAACAAGTTTTTCGTATAAATTTTTTTAATTATTGACAAAACGTCTTCGCGGGCCGGGTTTGGCCGCGGGTGGTAGTTTGAAAACCTCTGCCCTAAAACATCACTTCTGACTGACTGTCGCAAGTACCTGGTGACCATTGTTACTTCTGCGTGTGGGTGAATAGGCAATGTGACATAATAATAATCAGTGCTAATCATTGATAAGGCCACATAGTTTGTACTACAACTTTTAACGAGAATAGAAATTTATCGAATTTTTACTGTTTTTGTTTTCAGAGTGATAAAATGTGACCATTTTGTTGCACTTTCCTTGCACGAGGGTGCATTCTCATCTTTAAAAATACCGTTGGACAAATTAGCATTTTTTGCAAAATCGGAAATTAGATTAGAACTAAAATTAGAGCACTGAAGCTTTCAGTAAATAAGATTAAAATTAGAATTATCGTCATTCGCTCTAATTCGTCGAATTAGAAAACTAGAAACTAGAATTATTTAGTTGTTCAAGTCTGCTCGTGCCGTGCTTTGATTGACGGCAAATGTTCGTTTTACTCCACCCTCGGTGTTTGCGTTATATACGCAAGAGCAAACAAAGCAGCTTCTTTTAGCGCATTTAGTTTCATCGTAAACTGAAAGGTGCTGTCAGTTGAAGCCTTTCAGTTCCGATCTCTTCTGAATTTGCTTTTTTGCGTTTGAGTGGCAGAGTTCTTCCGTGTTTGCTGTAGAACTCTTGCTGGTATGGTCTCAGGCATTGACCTGTTTGCTTTCCCAGTGAAAGGCTGGCTGTTTTTCGTAATGACATTGCGCGTGGACCAATATTAACATGCTAGACTGCGTGGTTTTCCTTTATTTGATTTCGTGCGACATGTTGGTTTACATCTGCCTGTGGCATGAACTTTTCCTAACACGCCTGTTCAATTTCCAACAAAACTTGTTGCCTTCAATGTCAGCTCATCTCATTGCATGGCTTTACTGCGTTTGCCTGTAACGGAGATAAAACAATTTTTCATGTCAAATTGACTCAGGGGGTGGGAGAGATGATCGGCGGAATTAAGGACAACCTCGCGTTCTCAGAGAAAGTCTCTGTTCCTCCCGTGCAAAGCAGACTACAGTGCTTGTTTCTTTCTTCAGTACGCTGGTCAGAAACGAGGTCAATGGGTTCGCCGAAGGCGCATCGATGGTGCTCTTAACCGCGTTCCTAAGAACTTCTATTCACGAATCTGGAAGCTTCTGGAAAAGTGCTACGGCATAATTGTTGGTGGTCACTACATCCCAGGATACGTCACGAAGGAGGTACGTCTTTTTTTCGTTAGCTTTCTCGTGTGTTTCCCACGAGGTTTGTTGAAGAGACTTTTCGTCTGCAACGCACAGCAATAGTGTTTCGCTGTCTATTGTGTTATATTCACCACACCCAGTTTATATCACAAGTTTTGCAAGTAACTGTATTTCTTGAAGCATGATGTTGTTAAGTCTTAATCGGATTGCTTTCCGTTTTTCCTGCAACTTTATCGTCAGAGTCAAGAGTGCAGCGTTGCTGGTTGTAGTTCTGCTCCACATCACCGCACTTCACGTTCCAAACGTGATTCACTTATTGCAGCTGTCGCTTTTCCTCCGCAGATGACAGCAGGCGAGCTGAAGTTCGCCCTGCTTGTCGAAAACGTCCTCAACCACATACCCCAGGCCGAGTACAGGCAGTTGATCGTTGAAACGCTGATCGTGCTCACCCTGCTCGCCGATGCACCCCGCGTCAAATTCCTCTGCGACAACCTGGACGTGGACAGTGTGCTCCTGCGGGCCAGTGACATGTTTTATCAGGACGAGGTGAGCGAACGGCGTGGCCAGCGTTTTGTTACGTTTGTTTGTGTGCAGCGATGTAGACCAGTGTGCAAGTTCATTTTTATGCGGAATAAGCAACTAATATCCAGCTGTTGTTCCCGCACCGTCAAAACAAGACTCAGTTGATCATATGTTCTCCGGATGGTCGTCTTGTATCTCTAAAGAGGTCAGGTCGGAATTTTCTGTCAGCCAGCAATCGTTACTGACCTGATGTGTCGGCGCGTGGCGGAAACCGTAGGATCTTCTGCTTTGTATTTCGTTCTTGCAGACCGGAGAGTATGAAGTGTCGTTAAAAACCTGCTCCACGCTTCTGGTTCTCGTACTCTTTCCTGGTGAACTGGTGTCTTTTCAAGTTCAACGGAGCTCGCCTCTTTCCAACATTCCTACGAACACTGACGCCCAATCGCTCATTAGTTTGATCCTTTTTCTTCAACCACGTCGTCACGCATGGTGATTTCGCAATTACGTCACGACCTATGCCATTTTGACCGAAACTGCGATGTGATGCTTTGGAAAGCACCGTAATCGGTTGAGTTTGCGTTAAATCTCCATGACATTTGCGTTGAGAGCTACCGATCTTCATACAAATTCTGTTGACACGTGCGCATTCTATGCGTTCGTGAACACAAGAGCCTGTAAGACGTGTACTGTGCAGAGTAAGTCAATTGGAACAGTACAAAGTGCAAACAGAGGTCACAGACACGAACCAAGGTCACGAGGCTTCAACGTAACTAGAGATGGACAACAGCAACTTGCCGATCGGGTTCATGTTCATGTTACAGGCGCTTACGAAAAAACCAACAGCGCTTTAGTATTTCCTGGTCCGACGTCTTTGTCTTCCAAGTCGACATATTGCAGCAATTCAATCGTCTCACGCATATTAGGGATTGCTTGGCAGAAGCAAAAAAAACGCGATTTTCCGAATGCGGACGCGTTATTTTTTGTTTGAACTATGTTTGCTTCATATTCATGTGTGTCAGAGCAGTTTCCCTCAATCGCCAGATGCCACGCGAGCTGACCGTGTTGTATGCGGCGAGTAACCTCCGCTCGTCGACGCCCGTTTCGAGCGTAATTGCTATAGCGTGACGTCGCTGCTTTGACAACAACCGAATCTTCACCGGTAGCTGCAGATTTTCGGCCAAGGATTGTTGACACTGTTTTGTTGAAAGCTTATTCAACATGGAATGCCACTGTCTTTGTCGAAAGATAGCGAATTACTGGTTAAAACACAAGAACAAGTTCGCTTTAATCCAAGTGGATCGTAATCATGAAACTTTCAAACCTTCCATCAAACAACAGTTTTTGTTCCATCGCGCAAGATTTCTCAGCCGCTTATTTGCGACTAATGTCCACAATGGCAAACATTAAATAGCAAATTTATATTGCAGCAGACAGACAGGGAGTTGCTAATGCACCCTCCGGAATCCGCAAGTAGATTCTGAGGTAGTATGAGACGTGCGCAGAATATTACTAGTATTTTAGCTGGATTTTTTTTATGTTGTTCGCTTGTGTTGGTCGTCATAAACCCATATCTAAATCAGGGGTGCAATCGCGCACTCGCGCCGCGCGACCAAAAACTTGGAGTGCGCAAACGTTTTTCTTTTAATTTCATAATTTGTTTATATGAATGCTGTATGGCAAAGCTTATACGTGTGCGCTACTAACGTTCACAGAAAATGTAGCACCCCTGATATAAATCTGTGTAGGATACTTAATAAATTTTGCTGGCATTGCGAGGCTTCGGCATACTGCAGTAACGTGATTCTTCGTGGTTTATGTATGTTCTGGTGGAGCGTGTTTTGTTCATAGCGACGAAATACTGTGAGGCAGTGAGACACAATAGTTCAGTTTCTTTAGGGTTAAGGTTCATGTTACGTTGTGTTGGTCGCGTTGACATAGTGTAAATGTAACATCGCGACGAGTTGGAATCTTGACTCACATCGTGTATGTATCTACGCAACGTACAGTATTATCCTTTTAGTTGTCCAATTCTGTTAAGTGTTTTCAGTTTAAAATTATAACAGAGGTTTGTCGCAGGCAATCGTTGACTGCTAAAAGCGCTTTGGCCACTGCACCCTCCTAGCAGCTGTGTGCATGTGCGTAGTCAGCAACACGCCACAATAGATTTTGGATATTGTGAAAATGTATGTTATGGCATATTACCACATGGCATATTAGATTACCACTCGCACTGCGCTATACTGCGAGCGTGAACAGCTCATGTTACTGAAAGTCGACGCCGCCATTGCTCGAAAACAGCCGGGCGTGAAAAACAACGATCAGCATGTTTTGTTCGGAGATTTCCACCACTGTTCCCCATTGATAGCGGGTCGCGTGTTGCGCGGTTGAATGGGCGAAACTGTACTCTCGTCGCAGACCTGGTTGATTGAGCACAGCGCCTTTTTTCACAAAAGGTCAAATGCATTGTTTCAGCACCGGGTCCATCAAATCCGCTACCGTGTTTTTCTGTAACAATCAAAACGTATCTTACTCACGTGAAAATATTTTTGAAAGGTAGCTTAGTCATTTTTTTAAAGGCCGCGAAGCAGACACACTATTTGCTATTTACATTATCCTCTGCTGTCTCGAAGTAAAACGTACCAACTTACGTAGCCGTAGTGAGAAAACATAATTTCCTACGGACAACCGACTGTTACACTCGTATATATACTTTTTTCATATCAACTGACATGTAAAGAACTTTTATGCGATTAAATGCGGCCTGTATACTAACCCTGCTAAATTGGCATCTGAAAAAAGACGTCTTTGCATTGTTTGACAAATTTGATTATCCAAACAACGCCTTAGCAGCGTGTGCATTGCTTCGCATGTTGTTGCGGCTGATTTAAGAATGTTTTTCGCTTGAAATGTTTTCAACTGCGGCTATTTTCGTGTCAGGTGCGGCGCTGAATTCAGACGCTTAGCGTTGAGACTACACCCTACGATTCTTTTGATCAAATTCTGACGATTTGTGGTGACGTTTCGGGCGTGTTGCTGTTGCTAGAGCGAAGATGTGGCAGTCCGTCTGGCGTTTGAATTTGCCTTTGAACGCCTTTAATCATTTTCCTCAGCGCAGCAGTAGAATTTGCAGAAATGTTCCCAAATCCATATCCGGTTGCAGAATGGATTGAAAACAGTTGCCAGTTGGAAGTGGAAGTCAACTTGAAAGCGCTGCAATCCGAGCTCACTTCGCATCGATCTTTGTTTAGTCAGATTGTAAATTACGTCTCTCATCCGCTTGTCGTGGTATGTTTAAAAAGTCGTATATCGCCTGTGTTTCTGAAGAAGTCAACATTTGATCACCCAACGGTAGTTACAGTTTCATTTATCGTCTTCTTATACGCAGCAGGACAATGCAAAACTATCCGGGCCTGACATACAGGGTGTTTCACAATTGTTGAAACAAAGCGGCAGCTTCTAAAACCTTTATCGATGACCTTATTCATTTTTCTGTTTCCAGATTGTCGTAGGGAAATAGTTAACCTTTCTATATATTAAACAAAAAATAGTCTAATGATGCCTTGGTCGATGGAGCAGAAGATCTTTTGTGTAAAGACATATTACGAAACGAAGTCTTTCC
>Ga0210059_1002098_pt1 | contig 30964 bp, 19 predicted proteins | sample Ectturendosymbi2_FD_188042 | JGI IMG/M metagenome (GOLD analysis project Ga0210059, IMG submission 188042) | Ecteinascidia turbinata endosymbiont from Florida, USA - Sample 2 (SPAdes) (version 2) | ecosystem: Host-associated > Tunicates > Ascidians > Unclassified | place: Key West, Florida...
CAAAGGTTCTCCAACTTCTTGGTTGAGGGATCCCATTAAGAATCTAAAAAATCTCATAACCCTTTGTTACGAAACTCACCTATGAACACGTTAGCGTTTTACACCAAGTAACTCTATAACACAGTCTACTATCCTGAATCTTGGATAATGCATAACACTGCATCGTTTTTGTATTTTTATATTGAATATGCATAGACGTTCACTTGCTAATCACGACTTTAAAAAATGAATCAAGAGATCTTCCCTTTCTTTTGATAATATTTCAGGTAAACCTGTCATTTCGATTTCGAATTAAACATTTCACGGCCCCTTCAAAACTCGTTCGTGGATCCGCATAAGTCCATGAACGCCAGTTTAAGAGACCTCCTGAAGATATTGGCGCCTTTCTTCAGTATTTTTTCTCTCCCAGTTACGATTTGCGTGTCTGTACTTACTGCATCTCTTCTGCGCTGTGTGGAATTGAGTTTATTTGGCGATAATTGGGAATTTACAACATGAAAAAAAAATCATTGCGAAAACACCAGGTCACCGAAAAAAACGGAAGGTTATCGAGTAAACATTTTTAGACATTTTTCGCATTTCTTGCATGTTACTGCAACCCCTGTGATATGGACTTTTATTCTGAGATAAACAAACGAATATAAAGTAATAACGCTCATTTTAAGTATAGAGTTTGGCAAAAAGTTTGTGGAAATGGCACAACAAAAGACGTTTACAAGCGAGAGCCAATACCATTAAAAGTAGTGCTTGTTTAAATAGGATGTGAAGTACGACTCTTCAATATATTTCATGACGAACCTTGTCAGTTAGCAGGGGCAAAATTCTCACGCCTTATGAAAACGTGCAAACGCTCATCAAATGCCAATGCTATTATAAAATAAATACCTAACGCTTGGACGCAGAGAGAAACACGTCGCATTAGAAGTGAGGGTGCGAGAAAACTGTCTTATTAGCGTAAACAAAGGTAAGTTGTTAGGCAAAAAATAAGCGATGACGCATTGGGGTTCACTCCGTTAGCTCTTTTTAAAACTTAGATACGGGTGTTACGGGTTATCTTGAGGCCAGTACTACTACCCAATGGCCCATCCCGTCGTTGACGACGATGAGCTCGGCGTTTCCTCATTTTTCTGTGTAGTTTGTAGCTGACTAATGAATAACCGTCACTCAGAGGGGCCAGTAATTTGCACTTTCGCGCATCTTATTTGAAATTGGGTTGTTTCATTCTGTGTTGTTTCATCCTTCGTATTTGAAAGTTGCAACAAAATGTCTCTTAGTCAAGATTTTCTTCGGTCCGCATTTTCATTAACTTTTTCAAAGTGGTTATGTCACCATCAAGCAAAGGTTTAAATGTGAAACTTATTTAACTCCGAGCTCCACAAACGCATGCTCTCTACTGCCAGCAAATGCTTGCAAAGTAGTCACGGAATTTTCCCCGCCTTATTGGAAGGCTGTTGAGGTTGAGGCAGTGTATATGTGGCTCTTGATTGTTGATTAGTTTGTGGGTGGCTAATGAAATAATGGATCTTGCTTTGCCGTCGCTTCCGACTTATACGTTTTCCAAGTCAACACCAAAAACTTCATTTTGGAGTGTCTTGCTTCAAAGGCATGGTGCAGATATAGGGCCCCAACAACAAGGGCGATTCCGGACTTTAGCGTGAATGCGGTGGAGTGGTGTGTTTCTCAGCTATCACATCATGCAGTCTTCAGAAAAAATATTTTAAAATTTTGCAGTGCATTGCGGTAAACCGAGATTTGTTGCAAACAAGAAAAGTTTGTTGTGTTTTGCAACAAGCAAAAATCGCTTGCATCATCGTTTGTTCTCCACCAGCGCACGGTCAGTCACTTAAAATTCGACCAATTGAATAAAGCGAACTTGGTCTTCCAGTTCACTTTCTTTTGCCTTGCGTTTGGGATTGTACCTGTGTGGGTAAAAACAACCGATGTGTTACATTCAAGGAATTAGAGCAATGGTTTTGATCTTTTGCCAACATCTCAGAATCAAACAAGCTAGGAACTTTTGTCGTCAATTTACAAGGGCCTTTTTGTTAACGTATGTGCATTAACGCAGTAAATACACAAAAGGGCTAAAAAGTTGTGGTTGTTTTTCCGCACTATAAAGTCACGTTGTTTATAGTATGGTGAAACCCAGTCCTAACTTGTACAACAACATTATAAACTTTGCCGCGTTTTTCCGAAATTCGCAAATGAATTTTTGTATTGTATTTTAGAGATGCCAAGATCGTGTCAACACATTGGCCGTGTTGGTGGCGAGTGAGTGGCCCGCCGTGAGATTGCGGGTGATAAAGTCGTGGGACAGAACCAATCTGCGAAAAGACGCTTTGCATTCAGAAGGTGATACTTTCCAACGTATACAGTAGATATGAGCATTTTGCTGACAAGCTTTGTGTTAAACGTGAAAAAAACGCAGACTTGCATTTATCTTTATGTTCTTGATCAGTAAAACATTATTTTATAGCGTTATGCGGACAGCGGTGGTTTGATTTGATTCATCTTTGTGTACTATTTGGAATATTTTCTAAAAAACAGCAAATCATGTAAAATATTTGGCAAACAACCAGTTTCCTCTTCAGGAACAGAAACAACCTTTCCTTCACTTAGAATTGTTAACGATAAAAATTTTTGGGAAAACAGGAACTGATTTCAGGTCTAGTACGCCATTTTACTTTTTTTGGTGTTTCGACATTTCAAAAATTGATAGGCTTTACAAGCCAAGTTGCAAAAACTCCAGGAAGAGTTGCAAAATTACGGCCATCTCTTCATTCAATTTGTGATTAATAACTCACCATAGATAAAGTCAAATTCGATCTTATTCCATGGAGGCGTTTTACTTTTTCCTTCGGCATAATAATCTTTGTCATCAATAATGCCATAAAAAACAGTACCAAATGATATTAAGTGGTTTCTTGCAAAGAATCTGAAATAACTTATTGTTGATAAGTAGGGCAAGTTTTTGCAACTTTTGCAACTTTTTTACAGATTCCAACAGCTTCCTAAATACTCAAAATATATGTAGTTCAATGTTTTGAGCTGTTTCCAGGAATTTTATATTGCAACTTTTTCGATTTTTGCGTGCAACTCTTTACTGCAATTTTTATCAAGAATTGCGCAAAATGTAAAAGTGTAACTAAAAAAAGATACTACAAAACTATTTCAGTTAATTTTATTTTCTTTGATTGCATGAAAAAGAGCTATGTGACGGATTAGCTGTGTCTCAATCTTATCCATGACGAAACAGTTGATTTGCAAGCTAGAAGTTTTACAACCCCCGCCAACAGTGCTCTCACTTTTAGGAATTTTGTCCCTACATTGGAACTTCTGACCCTTTTTAGGCATTTTCGGATAAGTATGAAAATGTGTGAAATGAACTATCTCATTTTGTTTTGCAAATCATAGTTGGTTTTATTTTTGACATTTATCACCGGCACTCCGGTTTTATGCTGCACCACCACATATTTAGGGATATTTTGGTAACTGTTCTAGGTATTTTTGGAGTTTCATTTGTGAGAGCCCTGCCAGCCAAGTACGACAGTGCCCGAATTCAATTAGAGGTGGAATTGCGGAAAATCTTGGCTTTTTGGCCAAGTCCGCACAAACGAAAATAGGTTGTGTCAAGTCTTTCGCAGTCAAATTCTTTTGAGACAGCTTAGTTACGTCAAACTCATTGATGAAATACAAAGAGCAGAAAGCACAAAATATGCCATTGCTCAAGCCTATGAAAGAGGCTACACATCTGCATTTGGCAGCGATCCAGCTGGAATAAATTTGTATTTAGATCACCGATTTGAACTTAATAGTGACCTAAAAATATTTGTGAAAATGATCCGGCCAAACATCAGTCCAGAACTGTATGCCAAATTGTTAAACTGCCAAGCAACTTCATACATTGTGGAGAGAAGTTTTAGCATGTTTGGCAATCTATTGGCAAAAGACCGCCATTTCTCCCCAAAAAATGTTTGGAAATATTTAGCATTGTATGTAAATAAACCGCTTGAGTAAGTTACTGTTGTTTGCAATGTTTGCGCATGAATGCAACTTTTGTTGAAAATAAATGCAACTTTATCACTTTTTTACTGCAACAAAAACTTGCCCTATTGATAAGATAAACACCTGTATTCTTAATAATGTTGTAGGAGTCGCAATCGACCGAGGTGTTCGTGTTTAAGGTTCATTAAGGAGATTTGTAAGTCAAAACAGGAATTGTTGCAAATAACTGGATGAACAATTTTGATGAAAGTAGTTTCAGAGGGAAATTTACGAATGAACCACCGTTTAATTATTTATCTCGTCGCCGTAACAGTGACGCGAATTTTTCGGGTTCAGTCCAGCTTAATGGATGCCACTGACTGAGTCAGTTGGTAATTTCGTATCAGCTGACAGAAAACAATGAATGAGGATGAGGAATTTACACTGTCATTCACAAGTTGTGTGGCATAAATTTTTATTGGTTAAGAAATGAAAAATTCGTTATTTCTGCGTTTGGGAATACAAATCATTTTATAAGAAACACACACGAATAAGAATAAAGAACTGAATTAAGTTAATTTCGGAGATATAGCATGCTTCATGCTGGCGCGCAGAAAGCATTAAAGCCATTGTGCGAATGTTTTAGGCAAGTCTTTCTCTACCTTTCATTGGTTCGTGGCCGCCTTTCAGAGAGATTCAACACCCATGGCCCCCTAACCATATACACAATATTTAATGTAAATAGAATTAATGCAAAACATTTTGTAGTAATCAGTATCTTAAAGAAACAAGGCCATGAGCAGAGGTATTCTCGTGGTCCCCCCCACAAAACGCCGTGTGACCCCATTGGGACCACAGGTCCTGGACCCCGGTTAAGAAATCCTGTTTTAGACAATGCACTTGCATTCAATCAGTTTGAATAAGAAACTAATAAGTTTGCTGTAAACTTTGTAAGCGGTGTTCCAGAAGCTTAATCTCATGCATGCTGTTACCCATTAAACATTAACGAAAAGTGACTGCGATCAAAGTTTAAGGGCTGTTACATGCCTGGAATTCTTGGCATACACGGCATAGTTTGGAAAAGCGGTAAAACTATGGATCGTTTCGCATACTGTCAAGTGGAAATGTTATAGTTTGTGTTTTCATTAGATCTAAATATGCAGTTGTAAACTAAGTGATTGTAGTCCATTTTTATGATTTAGGAAGAGCAGTTGACATAACAACGAGCGATATCGATCGACGAAAATATGGAAAGCTGGCTAGCCTCGCTGTCGATGCTGGCTTTGATTGGGTGCATTTCCCGTCTTCCTATTACGTCCATGCCAGCGTGAGTTCAGGTAAAACTTTTTGAAAAATGCCTATTTCTATCTCAACAAAACCTTAAATAGTAACGGTTAGCTTGATTTAAATAATGCTTTGTTTCAGAGCCTGGTAATGCTTACTCTGCAAAAAAACACGCTACAACAAAATACAAAACACTTTCAAACACAATACAACACATTTTACAACAGATCATAACACAATACGGTACTTAAGAAACTGGTACAAGGCTTGTGCAAGCAAGAAACAAATTCAACTTTTTCGATTCACACAAAGATTCAGAAAACAACATGCTTCTTGCATTCAGTTTTACTATGTCTCAGCGATGTGGCAGCACGTTGCTATAAACGTCTGAAAAAAGGTAGAGATACTTCAAAGATGCACTTTTTGGATGTAGAATATGTTTTCAGAAATACTCTCTTAACGGTTTTGACAATTGATCAGAAATTGTGTCGATCTTGACCCACTTGAAAGACTGTTAGCATTGCGTTGAATGGCCGCTTTTTTGCAAAATTGTGAAATTAAAAGCGACTGAGTAATTTATAAAACCTTTTGCGCAAATAAAATAGGTTCGATAATGACATCCTGACCCACCAGCTTAAGGAAGAAGAATATGGCCGTCAGAAAGAACTGGTTTTACTCACTATATGTAACAATGAAGATGCCATTGTCTTTTATATGTTAAACGTAGCAGTATCAACGCTTAAAATGTAAAGGCTTTGATTTTATGCTTCTAAGCATTAGCTTTAAGAAAAAGTATGTTACTTTTGTGGTGTTTCCTAAGCACCGAAACCGACAGGAAACGTTTTATTAAAAAATAGTGCCGCCAAATTTTAACTGATGCTTTAAAGACCTTAGCCCTGTAATTTGTCAATTTATTTACAAAACTCTTGAAAACAAAATACTAGGTTTATGATACTGTTGCAACATTCCAACTGCAGGAATGAGGAAGGCCAAGTCCGCGCAAACGAAAACAATCATCTACTGGGAAACTAACAACTGCTTACAAAATTTGCAAAATAACGTTTGAGAAAGTTTTTATGCAAATTTCGGTGATTCAAGATATATCAAAACAATGCTTTGTTGGTGATGGGATCTGATACAATGATCAAAACAAAAATTCTTGGATTACCGGATTATTGGAGTTTATTCAGCCAAAGGTTCGTTCAAACAGACCGCAAACGAATCGCATACATTACAAACTGTTTGTTGTTGTGAGTCTTGACTTTTGTTGGGAATTTGTAACCTATTGGCTTTCTTCTACGAAATTTTCTAATCAAAGACCTTACGTTTTTGGTAAAACTAAACAAAGCATGTTCATTTAACCGTCAGAATCTCAAATGAAGCAAATACTCAGGCTCATATTTTTTGGATTTATTTGTTTTTTTTGTTCCGGTAGCGGACCGTCTGTCTAAAAATGCCATTCCCACACATAATAAAAAAGGCTAAACCGCTGAGCCAAACAATTAAGGTTACAGAAAATGTAGTTACCTCATGAGCTGGATAAGTCTGTTACTTCAGTAAAACAGGAAAACAGGGAAACGATAAAAGAAAGCATACATTCGAATTAAACTTTATCAGAATTTCTGCGCAGTAGTTGGAGAGATGGCATAGATCATCACTTAAAACAATTCCGCACTGTGAAGAAAGTGTACATCAAAAAGAAAGAGACACTTCCTTGTTAAAAATTGTTCAACTCTGAACTAATTTCAAACATGCTATTTAGACAACTAAAAACGTCTTGACGATCAATTGCTGGAGTACAAGCGCGAGTGGGTTGATGAACACGAGTGTGTAATGAACATTAAGGGTTTGTTATAGCTCAATAAACACGAACAGATAGGAAATTGCTCGAGAGGTGTACCTGTAAAGATGCCAAACTACACTATGATTGTCACAAAAAAATTAAAAACTCGCCAATTAGTCACTGGAGGACGCAAATGCTTTTAAAAGCCAGCAACGCTTTGAATTACTTTGTACATTTATCAAAAAATACAATCCGCGGCAACACCTATTACTGCATAATGAAACTTGTTTATCAGATTAAAGGGCAAAAAAAGATGTGATAGACCAGCGGTTTCCAACATTTTCTTAGTCTCTGACCCCGGGTACACTAAAATTTTGCTCGCCAAACCCAAATTTTGTTCGCCGAACCTCGCCATAGCCCATTGTTTAATTTTTCAAAATCAAAAATCAAATGTTTTAAAAATTTGACTTGGTGAAATTTTGATTTCAGATATTTCAGATGCGAAATTACCAACAAAACCAACTGGCTGGTGTGGTTGTGAGACTAAAGCGACAAAAAAATGATGTTGACCAATGTTATTATGTAAGAGGATGCTATAACTCGCTGCACCATGCTGCAACTTGTTGGGAATCCTAGTTTCGAACTATTATGCTAGATGTTTGAAATCCCAAGAGGTTAATTTATTGATAAACCCTAGAAAAAAATCAATACGTTGCATAAGCAAAATGCATGCAGGACATTTCCAACGAAAGGGACTTGCGTAAGATCTACTGAAAAACATGAATCCACCATTTCGTCCTTTAAATCTGAATCAGGGAACCATCATACATACAAACCAAGGTGACAATACGGAAGTCAATTTTTTTGAAAACTACCATGAAATTGAAGTGCACATAATCACCTTATCAATTTAGAGTGGTTGCAGTTTCCTTTTTGTGGGGATTACTGATAAAGAATACCCAGTTTAAACGCTTGAAATCGTCAACTCTTATTTTTATAGATGTGATGCTAAGAGTTTTTCCCATATTGACCCAAGTTTTCATATATTAAATACATCTGCTAAGTAGGCAGAAGGGCATACTCTATCAGGAAGGTTGGAGGAAGTGTTACATCAGTGTTTCAGTACTGTTCTTGTTGGTCGAAATTGATTCTTTTAAAGATTTTTTGCTGTCGTCATGTTGCCTCGAATCACAGAATCGTGCAACTTCCAATTTCGGTAAATGCTGGAGTTCTGCATTGAATTATTTTTGGAAACAAGGAAAGCGAACGCGCAGCTCTTAGCCATTTCAATCATTTTGCATATCACGATCACTTTTTAAGTTACAAGTCTCCCAAATCTTCAAAGCAAAAACGCGAAGTTTCGCTCTGGCGACGCGAAGTTTCGCTCTGGCGCTTTGTTGCTGTCAGAACTGAAACAAACATTTAGGTGAAAATGCATTTTCCATATAGCGAAAGGGATCTGATCTGACCTGGTGAACCCCTCGCGCGTTTCGAAGAAACAAATCATGGCCAGTTCAATTCAAACCAACTGCTTGTCCATTAAAGTGAACACAGTCAACTGTCGTACTTTTCCGGATTGAATCAAAGGACGTTTTGCTTCATTAGCTGCGAAAGAAAAACTCAGGACGTCACTACTGGGGGCTAATCGTGGTACTGCAACAAAACACTCATTTGAATTTTTGCTGCCAGTAGTTAGTCGTTCAAGTGCACCTTGTTGTTTCTCTAAAGTATTTTGTCCTAAAATTACTTGAAGTGCTCTGCCATCCATCTTAGTTTACCAACAAACGAACCTTCCGCTGTATTCTTTTCATCGTCACACCCCATCACTCTTTCACAACAGGTTTCGGGTGTGATCACGTGATATCTGACGTAGTGTGCTTCATCATTCTCAAGAAGTTTGAAAGCAGTTTTGACGTTTTAGCGGGTAGCAGCTTTTTTCAAACAAAGGGTGTGTCGTTCCCATTTAATCTATATCATCACTTTTCGAATATTTAAAGATAAAGCAGACACGGCTTAAATAAAAATACGTAAAACTATAAGTGTGATGTGTAAAAGCAAACAGGCATGTTTGTTTAGAAGTTTATCACTGAAAAAAACTCCCACATCGAGTAGAGTCACATTCGAATCTTAACAACTTAACGTCCTGCATTAAATGTATGGTTATAGTGATTTTATACAATCACCAAGTTCCTCAATGGAAGGTGAACACACGAAATGTACGTACAAGAATACTGCTGTTTTAAAATGTCGAATCAAGCAGCAGCAGAGCAGTTTATTTTTCAAATGACTTAAAACCTTTTGTGCACATTTTGCAAGACTTCTTTCCGACACTTTCGGGCTGGAGATCATCTGTAAACAATTCAGAAGCAACACACCGCAGCGTCATTGGCGCGGAGCCAGGTCCCTCCTGGTGTGTGTTCGACACTGCGTCAGACACACAAAATCCCAAACCAATTTGTCCAGCTCGACGCATTTGTTCTCTCGCCCCACAACCCGCTGACAATAAAAGACCCATTATCGTTTATTTTTCAGTTTATCCTCATGGCCTAATTATGTGCGGCCCGCGACGGACAACTAAATAAACATCAAGTGAAAGGTGTATGGCTACTAAAGCTCATTCAGACCCCCGTTGTTATTGTGCATTGTGACTTTCAGCACTCTCCCCTGGTCATGAAAAGGCTCCTAATGCTTTGTTACCATTTTCCCATTTGAAGTACACAAATGGCACCACGTGAAAGATGTGGCGATGGCCTCGTATAAAGATACACAGGCTAAATTTTTGTAAGTGGGTTAAGTATGCGCTAAGTTGACTATCTGCTCGGCAGCACTTACATATCTTAAGATGGTTGACTTTGAGTGATGGACGTGTCTTAATACGTTCACTTTCCTTGTTACTTAAAGTTTTTTGTTTGTTCTGCACAGTTTCTTCGTACTTTGAAAACTCCGTATACTTTGGTTGGGATGAGATATTAGTTGGCACCTTCAATTCGTTTATGTTAATGAAACAAAAACTGGTTTTGTTTTATTTCTGAACACGATTTTAAATACTTTTGGAATAGAAAGTTTGGGGAACTCATTTTCAACAAATTGAAACGAAGGAACGTGTCAAGAAAGTTCGATTAAAATTAATTTTGAAAGCTCGTCAAAACGACAGTCAAATTTTCCACAAAATACGCCGACATTCTTACTTTTGAGTGACTTACACAAGCGTAGCGTAGCATGTCGTTTGTGCTTGACAACACATTAAAAGATGCTGTTGACAGATTTAGGTACCTGGTGCCTGGCAAAAGTGGCTGGCAAATGGTTACGGGCTTACCAACAGAATTGCGGGTTTCGGTGAAGGATTTTCTGAACTTGAGTACTGTATTCACCAAGACGTGCTAATGGACAATTCCGCAACAGTGTTTCTTTTTATATCATAAACGGAAGAGGCTCACAAACGTAATCTACTGTCCTCAAGATTTAGTTCAAAATATTATTAAGTTTCAACAGAACTTTCATCTTAACTGTGAACAAATCTAAATATGATAGCATAGGAAAGAGGAAATCATTCTTTTCCCCGGTAGAATAATTTTGACGCAATCGGCTTGCGTTCAAAGCGTTGCAGAAGATCATTATTTCACTATTGGTCTCAAAACTTTCAAGCAAACCAGTTTTTATTTGAAGTCGTTCTTCAAAAACTTTTGGATGATCGGTTTTAGTTAAAACTCTGCCAAATGCAACATGCGCGTTAATTGTGCCAAATCAACACTCTTAGGGAGTGACTTAGTCGATCTGGAAATATCAAAGTCTGTTTAACGCTCTGATAGTCTGATGTTTACTTCTTATATTTGAGATCACCAACATTTTGGTTGTGGATTATTTTTTCTATGGGTTTCACATGCAGGGGTGAATATTTGTACTGACGGCTGTTTGCAACGTCCTGCGAGTTTATTCAGCAGAGCAGGAAACATTGGAAATATGACGTTTTATCAAAAAAATTATCAGTTGGCGTTTGGAAACTGTATTTTATTAAATTTTCTCTAAAGAAATTTAGTTGTTACGTAAAAAATTCAAACTTTTTTAAATATGCTGGGGATTCTGAAAAATATTTATTCAAAAATTTTGATGTCATCATTGCAAAACACATCCTTGGTACCAAGTGAAACAAAAAGTTACGAAGCTTTGTTGCTAAACATGCTCCAAATGCCACATACGATCGATTATCTCGCAACATGGGCGGCAAAAAGCCTAAAAATATTTGTTGCTGGTTGCGCTGCACATGTTCTTAAAGGCAGGTGCTGGTTGTAACCCGCGCGTCGCATGTTCAAGGGGTTTGTAAACAGACTCATTACAAAACGCACCAGATTTCCTTTGCCACAAACCGCCATCAGGAATGAAAGCAGATTTAAGCGGCAATTTGTCTTTGATGGGATTTGCTTTAACTTAGCGGCTTTGAAGAGACTGAGGGTGCTTGATCTCCTCTACGACAAAAGCACGTGTGTTTATTCTGATAAATGCAACAGAAACGAGACTGTTATTTTTGAAGATTAACACCGTGCTTGACGTATTAAAAAGAAAAATAGAAATAAAGGGATGGAGTATCAGAACAGCTTAAATAACTTTGATCGTAAGTATCACGTTTCCTTTCTGAAAACAAACGTTCGAAAAATCAGCTTTTCTTAGACTCAATTAAAAAATAAGTAAGATATCCGTAATTTGTCTTATGAAATTGAAACACTTGATGGCACTGTTTTCACTTAGAATCCATGATTGCCATATTATGAAGTGACTGCCTATCGAAAGGGATCATTTCATAGCAAAGAATCAGACACTAAGATCGGGGCACAGTATATATTTCGTCTACTAGGTTGGCATCATTAGCTCGTATTTAAATGTAATCATTGAAATAGAATGCTCTGAAGTTATTATCATGTTAAAAGTAATCTAGTTTCATTGTGACGGTGAAACCCGGCTGTCACCTCATAAAAGTGTTTTATGAGGGTCAGAGCAAACTAAACATTAAACAACAACTTTTTTATTTCACTACAATCTTTTTATAACTCCTGTACATGAATCTGATCTTGGAGATCTTTCTACAAAGCAAAGAGCTTTGCGAATCTCACAAAAAAGTTCACCAGAAAATGCTGACGAGATTTTAAAACTGATACCACTTTAGAAAATTGTAATACCGCGGTCGAATAAACTAAATTCCTCAGCAGACTGCGAGATCACGTACCAACGTAATCAACGAAACAATTTTCAGTTTTTCGTAAGCATTTTCCAGCATGCGATCTACAATTTAGCTTTTTTTGTTTTAGAACTGGAAAATACTTCCTTCAAGGAATGTTCTCAATTTTTGCAGTAACGATTTCTCAGTGTTATTTGTACAAAAGTGTTCTTTCAGACAGGAGCGGTTGACATTTCACAGAGTGAGATATCCTTTACGAAAACATGCACACCTCTTACAATTTCAACCGAAAGAAATGCAGATAAAGCTTTTCTTGTGTTCACATTTTGCAGCGACCCTGTCACTAGATTTTCGTTTTATGTTTTACAGATGACGCTGACTCAGTTGAATACGGAGGCTGTTTCCCAGCGGAAAGCACGGTCAGCTTGAAAGACGGAAGATCCGTTTCCATGGGAAATTTGTCACTAGGTGACCAGGTACTCGCCGTGGACCGCTGGTCAGGCCAGCTCGTCTACAGCGAGGTGATCTCGTTCATGGACAAGCAAAGAGATCGGTTCGCGCAGTACTTCAAAATTGAAACTGACAAAGAGACGCTCGAACTGACAGGCAATCACATGCTCTACGTCATTGCCGACTGTAAAAACGCAACCGACGACCATTCAACGACATCGCCATACGCTGTTGGTTGGTCTGGTGCCAGGGCTATTTTCGCTTCAGACGTTGTACCTGGGCAGTGTATTTTCATCGCACGGACTTCTGTTAACTTAACTGCAAGGCTCACGATGCCATCTGTAGTTAAGGGCGTGCGCAAGATACTTTTAAGGGGTGCGTTTGCCCCTCTGACCTCACATGGTACGTTAGTTGTTGACAACATCGTGGCTTCGTGCTATGGTGTGTTTTCCAGCGAGCATCTGGCGCACATGGCGTTTCTCCCATTGCGACTTTTAAAAAACGTTTTTACGAAAGGCGGAGAGGAGACCAGCAGCGGAATTGACTGGTACTCGAGGACGATACTGACAGTCGCGAGAACGTTTTTCCCGCGATCATGGTTTCGAATTCGCTGATCACAGTCAGCACTTCCGAGTGGTCAGACGCAGGTGAACGCGACGCCAAGTTCTGTCTTCGTTGGTGTATGCGCGTTGGCACGGAAGTGACGTTGGCACGGACGTGACGTGGGCCAAAAGCGGTTATGAGATGTACGTAGACTTGAGAACGGTGTCAGCCGCTCATAATTTATCGTTGCGGTTCTTCGACTGATATTTTCAAAACTCGCAAGTGTCAAGAATGGATTCTCTAACTTGTCAGGGTGGAACAGCGGCAGGTTCGCTGGGTCTTTTGTTTCCTATGCTTCAAGCGATGGAAAGTAACTTGTCTTCTGAGGCAACTGCGTGATATCAAATATGGTTAAAAGTCTGAAAGTTTTTGGAGATTGTTACACTGTTTTTAAGCAACAGCTTATTTCCACATCGAATTTAACTGGTAGTGGAGGCAAACGTCTGAAAAGCTTTGCTCATCTGCAAAGCCTGTTAACGTTTGCTAATGATCACGATGGTTTCGTCTGCATTGTTATGATAGTTATTGATTGTTCGGCGTGATTATGATGCTTAATTAATTCTCGGACGCACAAAACTGAAGATGCCGACCGGCTAAACAGTAAATGTTTTTTTGAATAATTGCAGTTGATTTCAAATCGAAATTCGAGAAAGATAAAACTGGGATTGAAAATTATTTTGTTTCGCAACAACTGAGGCATCAAATTGAGAAAAAAATTTGGCCTTGGCTAAAGCATTTTTACATATTTGGGCATGAAAACAGGTAATCGGGGTCTACCTGTGGGCTTTCACGCCCTCGCCGGACTCCGATTTTCGGCAAAAGAACAGCGATCTTCTATTTGTTGTTACGCTACACCACAACCTTTTATTGCAAACATTTCCCTTTGCTGTGTTCTTTTCAAGGACCTCTGCCCGATTCGTGCAGCAAATATATTATCGCGTGGGTCAAAGCGAATCTTTCGTGTTACGAGATATCTTCCAGTGCACTCTAGAAAAGCATTGGTGGCATGAAATGTTTGTGATAGGCATCGATTCTTGTTTATGTTCTGCATGACTTCCGCGCAGACATTTTATTCGGCGTTTCCGCTTCTGCCCGGCTACTCCTAGTCAAGTTCTTGCAAAATCGACACGTGATTGGTTAAGAGGAACGAAATGAATGCAGAAGCTTATGGTCCGCGATAAAGGGACGAAAATCAACCAACAGTGTAGAGCGTCGATGAGCAAAGGATCTTTTTCAAGGACGCATTTTAACCCTGGTGTGTCACTGTCTATCGTAGTGATATGCAAGGACTCAAGCAGACGTCTTTTTGCTTTGGCAAACTAACAAAGCGCCCAGATGCGTTCCATGGCAACAGAGGTGGTTTTTGTACTGGAACGACATTTCTCAACATTCAAAAACGTTGAAATGAAACGCGAAATTCTCCTGTTTATTCTTTCCGGAACGCCGGAACGCAGGTAACTTCAACTTGCGACCTTGCCAAGTTCTACCTTCGCCCGGGTCGCGCGGCCGGTCACATCAGACATCCTGTCGTTGACACAGCTATTGGTTTTCCAGTTCGCGAAGGTTAAAGGGCACACTGCAGTACATAAACTCATTCGCGTCATGCGTTTGCTTAAAATGCGCGCGATGTCGGAAAAAAGCAATTAACGCACTACCGAATGCAAAAAATTGCAAATGGCTAGTCGAGCTGCTGCACCGATTGCGTAAATTGAAATCTCTTGTCCTTGATTTAGAATTTCCAGTCGTCAGACGCTTGCAGCTTGAAGAAAAGGCATTCTTGCGTTTTGATAGCGCGTGCAGTAAAATAACCTTTGAACAAGTGACCAAGCAAGTGCATGCACTTCCGCACGCCGGCCATTGCAACAAATGCGAGCACAATCACCTGTTTTTGAAGGGTGTGCGCTTGGAAGTAGCTTGTCCTTGGCGAAAGAATCCACGAAAAGAACTCAAAAAAGACGCAAAAAGACGAGATCGCACCGTGCACTTGCATCTGTTACGAGAACGATAAATTCAGTGCACTACAGGCTGCGCGTGCATGTGATCTAGATCTTTCATTGGAGACGGGAAGCTGCTTTGGTGGTAATCAGAGGCGGTGCGTTTACATTTTAACTGATGTAAATACTTGCCGCGTGTAGCACATCACTTATTACATTTTTGTCTAACTTCGGGTTGAAAGAAGGTTGGAACGAATTCAATGCTTATATCTAAATGATTTTGAGCAGTTGTCTCAGGCACGGAGAAGATCGTGTATAGGGTTTTACTGCAGCATGCATTCGAAATCTTTGGTGCTTCTTGCGCTTTAGACGTTTTTGCGTCTGTGTTCCCTTATTCCTGAACTCAACAACTTTGTAACATGCACTGAACTCATGTTTGTGCAAGGACGAGCAGACCAATGTGGGTTTGAAATTTATGTAAAAAAAGACACAATCACGGCTCATCACAAGTGGACCAAAGCGTAAAGCTGATCTCAGTCCTTTTCTATCTTCGCATTTGTGTAATTTATGCCGCCAAAACAGCAGTTGCTTGAAAGAGTCCCTCTGCAATCTGGGCCGTCGTCACCGTTCGTCCGTAGATGGCTTGTTTGCTCACTTTGCAGAAACGTCATGCTGCAGTGACGTACAATGACGTCAGCCAAGTTCAGTGTGTTTTCATATTTGCTGTTGCGTTCTTACATCAATAATGTCTGTGACGGCGTGTTCGTATTTATATATTGCAGCGAGTTCTTACGTGCTTGCGTTGCATCCTCGACCTTTCGTGTTGCCTCATCGTACTATAAGCAATGCGTTTAATAAAAGTGATCGAAAATGGAATTAAAAGCGTCCTTCACGCTCAACCGGGAAGACAAGCGATGGTCCGAAAATTCTGGAGAGGCACTTGTTGGAGGCGGTTGCCTACGTCACATGTCATTCAAGTACCGTGACTTTTCACAAAGGCCTGTATGTTTACGTGCTGGTATTAAGCTTTCGGCCTGAAGCAATAATTGAGGGCGAGGTTTAGTCTTGCGATAAGGAACCGACAACGGATGGTCATATCTGGAGAAAGTGAGCTTTTATCAGTTCGCTAACGCTGACCCCCACGATTAATTAGTCACGAGAAAAAAACTTTGCTTTTCTGAAAACTGTCAAACCAGCTGCTGGTATGCTTCGCCAAACAGGTAAGATTTTCTTAATGTTTGCATAAAAAACAGCTCTGCAGCAGATGCGAAGGGAGTTATGCATTTAATCAGGGCGTGCGGCTACTTCGAGCAAACGCTCCTCGTTCAAGAAGGCTTCCGGACGAAGCAGAGCAGCTGTGCGTCCTAAAGCGAAGTGTGGCGAACAGAGATCTCCAGGTCAGCGTGGCTCCAATTATCTTTTTTAAATCTGAACGAGAACACATAAAAGTTCCAATAAAAGCTCTTATGATTAAAAAAGCGTATATTTTTTTTCGTTTGGTGTTTTTCGGACGTCACATGAAAGCGACTTGCAATTTCAAAACAATGCGTCTCGCCTTTGTGAAGCAACTAAGTGGCTAACAAAGCTCACAGCGTCTTGCTTTAGTGAGAGATAGCATTATGCTTATGTTAACGTTTCAGCACAAACGGTTTGATATCTGCTTGTAAGTGTGAATTTAGATTGTGGCAGTCAAACATTCCTAACTTATCTTTTTGAGTGGGAAATGAACGAACAAGTTCCCCTGTCAGTTTGAAAGTTGTAAACCTTTCAGCGCTTCACCTTGTCAAAAACCTGGATTGCTTCTTTCAGTGTGTAAGCTTTAATTGTTAATTACGGCTCACAAGGCACTGTGAAGGCAGCAGCTCGTAATATTTCAATCAGGCGTGCACAACTCAAAAACCTCGAAGGGTGAAACTATCAACATAAATTTTCAGCGGGCCGCAAACGTCTATTTCATTTCGATGTAGAGATTTCGTTGTAGTATGGGAGAAATTATAGAATGACAAATACTTATTCGAGGTCGAGCTTTTGCAGCATTTTCTACAATTGAGAAAGCTCTCGCGGGCCGCAAGAAAAGCTACTGAGGGCCGTATGTTGTGCAGGCCTGATTTACATACTCTCGGTATGGACAGCGCACGCAGACGCTTTTGATTTTGTTATAGATTGACTAACGTTTTGGATTGCATGCTGTGTTGAAAGTGCAGCATCATCCTGCAAGCGAGCCTCTTGTTTGTTACTCAGTTGTGCTTACCTTGAAAAGCAAGTTTTTCTATCGGAAAAAGCTATAATTTGACTTAGAGGTACCTTTTTAAAAATACGTCGTTCAATTGCAATGAGGTATAAAAAAATGCAAAAATATAAACATCTCCTAGTGTCTAAAGTTTTCAGATGTTTCCTTCCCCGTCAATGACAACTAAAATCCTTTCCCAAATGTCCATGCACACAACTTGGCTAGATTCCCACCTCGAACACTCTAAGACCAATTAAGCAGGAAGTTTACAAACTTATTTTAACACGATTTGGTTGGCATTAGATGTAAAAATCAATTCACCACAGCTCCCTATAGCAACGCCAGTAATCAGGGAAGGTTTTATTTGAGAACTGCATCCAGTCTACGAAGGGGTAGTTTGCATTCTGATAGCAGAATTAACATGGCAAAAACTAAAAATTTTACCAAGGCATTGTTTCTGAAATGAGAATAAAATGTGAAAAAGCATACTTGTAGGTTGCGGGTAGAATAAAAATAAGTCAGTCAAGGTCAAGCACAGATAAAACGTTCTCGAAATCAAGTATTACATATTGACGATACTTGTTTTTTTGCATCGAAAACAGCGAAGAAACGGTGATGCAAAAATAGTACTAAAATCCTCACCAACTTTTTGTGCCGCTGACTGCATTTTGGGTTCAGGAGAAATCTCCGCTGGATGGCAGCACGACTGCACAAATACTAAGACCTTTCCCTGCCTCGGCGTCAAAGAAATCACACAACGAGTGTTGCAACAGCAGTCGGAAGTAGGTACACATCAATGCTGCCTAACACGAAGGTGAGCCTCCAAGGACTTTGAACTTAAAACAGTTTCATTCTACCTCAGTTACTCAACAGCATCAGCTCGGAAGGATGCATTGCGTCAGAACACAGACAACAGGTGGCGCTAAATGTAAGTGAACGCATAAAAGGAGAGGTACGTGATTTGATTCTGCAACAAGGCAAAACAAGGTGAGTTGATGTTGTTAAAAGAATTGTCGCGATCATTCTTGCTGCGATTTCAAACAAGTATTTCCCTTTCTTGCAAACGTAGTCACATTTCCCCGAGTGATTGTACAAGCCATGACTTTTTTAATTTTTTGTTTTTCTAAATTGCTAGGGCTGAAAATTTTACAACTAATTAATACCATATTGATTAAGGGTCATATGCTTTGTGTAAATAACCTATTTGCTGTCACTATTAACTGACCTCAACCACGAAAACATTGCAAATAAAATGCTGCGGAAACAAGTCAAATCAGATTGCTTGAAATGATTCTTTTTATAAAATGATTGTAAATGTTATTATTTGGTCGCCTTCTGTGTGTAGCAGAATTATGTGATTCGAGGGTGAAGGTTTTCTTTTACTTTTTACACCGCTTTATTTTGAGAAACCAAAAAAGTGTTTTGGAAACGAGTGAAAATTGGAAGTTTAGTAGTAGATTTCAGAACTTATCTACGCTTTTGGTTCTTTCACAGCAGGTGGCTTGTAATGGATTTCATTCGTTTATCTTGCTATGCTACATAGGTTTAGTAAAAGAATTGCAATAACTTACTCAGTTACATGGTCAGATACTAGTTGAAAACGACTTATCTATTTTTTCATTCAACGAAATTTGGTTTATTGCAAAACCCGAAATTGTGTGGAACATTTTTCAGGGATCATGTAAAAAACTTTTAAAAATACTTTACCGCATAAGTTCCAAAGCACCCAGGAAAAGTGGAACTTTCCTCTTCAACAATCAACTATTTTACTAGTGTGCTTTGTTCAGTCATATCAACAGTGGTATGTTTAAGGGGAGGCGAGTGAGGCACTTTCATCGGGCCCCTCGACCTGTTTCGCGCGCAAATTCCTCATTATTTTGGTGAAAAACGTACTGTATTATTCACTCACATAGTATACTCCGAAGCAGATCAAAAGTAAGTACCCAACTTTCAAAGGGCCCCCAACAGACACTGTAGTGTGTAAGTGCTCTGCTTTCAAAGGGGCCTCCTTCAGCAACTTTAATGTGCAGGTACTCTACTTTCAAAGGGTCCCCCAACAGCAACTGTAATGTGCAGGTACTCAGCTTTCAAAGGGGCCCTCGACAGCAACTGTAATGTCTAAGTAGCCTACTCTGCCTTCAAAGCCCCCCCAAGCAACTGCAATGTGCAAATATTCTGCTTTCAAGGGGGCCCCCAGTAGCAACCGTAATGTGTAACTACTCTGCCTTCAAAGGGGCCCGCAAGAGCAAGTGTAATGTGTAGGTACTCTGCTATCAATATGGCCCAGCAGCAACTGTAATGTGTAAGTGCCGTGCTTTCAAAGGGACCCCCAACAGCACTGTAATGTGGAAGTATTCTGTTTTCAAAGAGGAACTAAACAGCAACTGTAAAACTAGAGAAGTGGTAACGATGACGGCTTGCTGTCGCTTAATTATTATGTGTCGCTAACTTTGTCTTTCCAACTTTCAATGTTTTTAAAGTTGTGCATCATGAACCGTTGTGCATTTTCTGATATGTCAATCATGTCGTATAGTCTCAGGATGTGTCCTTGGGTGCCCCGCATATCTCCTTCCTAGGCTTGATCAAAAGGTCTTATCACGGTTGACTGAGTATGGTGACGTCATCAAAGGACCACTTTTTAGCCTTGCCTCGAACCCCCAACCCTAAGTCCACCACTGCATATAAATAAATCAGCAAATTTTCTTAGAAAATCAGCCCAAAGTTGAAGGGCTCAAAATCTCCTCAGCCCCTTTTTGCCTACGCCTATGTAAAAAATATCAATCGCCAGCGACATGCAATTTTGTCATTGTTTTTGAATTTTCCCAAATGTTTTCAATAAAATCCCTTGTTTCTGCGTTGTTGCTAATTCAGCAAACATTTTGTTGTTTTGAAAATATATTTTTAGATAGGAAATCAAAGGTATTGCGTTTGAATTTTTGAAATTTAGATATGGTTTACTGATTTATTGATTTGTTAAGCAATTTTCAAAACTATTTTGGTGTTCAAAATATTTGCTGACTATTTTTACGGTATCAAACGTTGGAATGAGTATTTCAATAAGTTTTGAAACTAAAACCAGAAAACCATCTCAAGTTCAGACCACAAATTCTTGTGAGCGCAAACTGGTTTTAGCACACGCAAAGGTCTTTTGGTAGAACTTTCCGTCATGCTAAGACAAAGCAAGTATTTTTACGTTTTATGTGGAAAACACAATTTTTGACCATCATACAGCTAAATTCCGAATGTTGACAAATGCTGCTGAGTGGAGTAGCTGCTCCTAATTTTCGCAAATGCTGATTTTTAGCTATAACTTGGCAACTGCTAAAGCTAGATGACTAACGAAGGGCTCGATAGATGTGGATTTTCGCCTCATTTAATTTAAGCGCGTAATCCTGGTCCCAAAACTAATTCTGCTTCCAGGCAGAGGCAAAACACACTTTGTCAAGTTTTTGATGTATTTCCTGTAAAATCAAACTTTTAAGATCATGCTTTTCTTCGATGTAATTAACACGTGTAGTGTTTCAACAGACACGCGCATGCTGTCGGGTTTCGTTTCATATCTTTGTTACTCCAGACACTTTTTTTCTATGACTGAATTGCAGATACAAGGTGGTGACGTATGTCATTGTTGGAGATGACGTCAATACAGATATTATCTGTGCAAGTCGGTTCATGTGGGATGAAAGCACTGACAATTTTGTGGAAGCCACTTTAAAAGCCGATCATGCTTACATTACTGCAATTGTTTTTGGAGTTTATTTTGAATAAAACGTCGTTTCAAAGTACTTTCCGCTAAACATACAATGGTTTCATTTATAATGATTATAAAAATAATTTGATAATATTATATCATAAATTTGTTTTCTGGACGTGCAAGATCTCGATAATCACAGTTGTCCGATCGACAATAAGATGGCGCATGATCAGTTTGACATTTCTGAGAGTACTGTAAATGCAGTGCTCGTGTTTTGGAGAACCAACAGCGTAATTTTTCACCGGAAGCCACCGACACTCTGCTTATATCTCTGAAAGCGCAGATCCCTGCACTAACTCAACATTGGAACTATGATATATCAATATTCAGTGATGTAGTCGAGATCGTAACTTCCGAGACCGAGACCTGGCTCAAATTTCGAGACGAGACCGAGACTTTGCCATAAAAGCCGAGACCTGGAAGTTCGAGACCGAGACTCGAGACCTCACATTTCTCTGATGGTAATTAAAGCTAACTCCTTGAATAATGCTGCAACAAAATATCTGGCACATTGCCGAATATCAAGATAATAAAAATCATCCGAAATTTGTGCAAACGGCCAAATACTGCAAACGTTCATTTTCACTTTCCTCTTAGGAATTTACAACCTCAAACCTGTGGCTTTATTTACAAATTCCATGAAGAAATGCATGGACATTAAAAATGTTGGCAGCGTTTAAAGGGTCTACGCATTTTTTACTCGAAAAATGTCGGTGAACCAATTGAATATTCGAGGTGTTTGCCGTTGCCATACTTCAATAAATTAGTTTTGACTCAGAAAAATTTTAATTGTTTTGTTCGTTACAAAACAATACCAACCCTTCTGTGTAAGGACAGAAGGTGATGCCCTGATGAAGATCCCATGTTCTGGTCTCCTACCTAGTATTGAAGTAGGCTTATGTTATTTGAGAAAGTGGAGAAGAGGCGAATCATTACTTTTTATTTTAAAGCAAGCACAGTCGATGTAGGCAAGTGTATACAGCCCCAGCAGAACTGGGCAAAACAACACAGTAAAGTGATAAATTCACAAGAAAGGTTGCTTTCCATCATTCAATTTTTAGCCAAGGTGTTTCGTCGTATATGTCATTTGCAAATGAAGTAACAAAATTTTAAAGTTTTGTATTATCTACCACATACCTGTTTCACTACATTCTTTTTATGTTAACACTGGGCATCTGCACTGACACTCAAATTTATTCGCCACATATTTTGTGTAATTTGGCTAACAAAGCTTTGCCATTTTTTACGTTACCTACACCTTTCCTAATTACTTTTCTCCTCACACGACAAGTAATTGAGTAAGAATTTTCCAAAGATTTAGAATTAAGAGGTGATAACTTTAGAGATTTAAAAAAACGAAAGTTCTACTTTGAATTTCAAAACGCAAAATTGTAACTAATTTTTCATGCATCCAAACTTGCTCACTCTGTCCAAAACAAGTTTTAAAAATGTTGCTCGTGATTCTACTGTTGACGCAAAAAAATATTTAGGCCTATTAGAGTAATAGACATTTTTCGCACAAATTAGGTTTACACTTTGAACCACCAAGGTAATATCTCACCGCATGCTCTACTGCAGTGACGTAGCGATGTTAATGTCGCTCGGGGTCGACCATAAAAATGCTTACTCTTTCCACTCCTCACATTTGCTTACAACAATATAACATGAGAGAAAATCATGCATCATGCTTATTATAACAATAAGGAATAATAAAGCATCTTGAACATCACAATCAAATACTCATCACAAATTGAAACGGGTCTTGTTTTTAATTCTCGATGATGGATCTTGCTTTCTCCACTTGTTAGCCACCCTTCTCGTCATTATTTTTCCTATTTTATCTGCCTTCTTTACATATGCATATATGTATGGCTAGATAAATAGCATAGCTGCATGCAACATGCTAGGCTGTAGTTCAGCGGGAAAGTTTTATTTTTTGTCGTTACTTGTGAATCAGTTGGCACCGTGGATTTGATGTGTGTTCCACGGCAACAACTAAGTGCACAGGGCTAATGAAGCCCTGAAGCAACTTGGGTTTGCTTTTTTGTCTTGCTTAGAGCAAGGTGCTCGTAGTTTGTCAGTTTTTTTACAACTGCGGCAGATCTTTTGCAAGTAACCATTGCCTTTGTATTTTAGATTTTTTCATCCTCTGATGAAAAGAAAGTATTAGATGTTTTCGACAGGCATTGTTGGGATGCAGCATGCTGCAGTAGAATGAGCGCAGTTCGGGATTACCGGTGTAGTTAACTAGAAGTGCAATGGTGTAGCGACTTCCCGCTGATTTTATGGCTCTATGTTTAATTCCTAGATTTGCTATTTTTTCTTGTCAAGTTTTTATATTTTCAGGTTTTTCATAATTTCCCTATTTTTACGACAAACTGATATCCACAACTGTTCCAAATTTTCGTTTTGCTGACACACTTATAATTTTTGCAACACCGCATGTCGGTTAGAAAACGCAGAAAGGCCGTAAAGCCTATAGCAGTAGGCTACGTCAAAGTAACTGATCAGCCATGACGCATTATTTCTCTCTGTATAAAACTCTTATGAGCAACACTTTTCCTCAAGAGAGTTCCGAGGCAATTTTGAACTTAAAAAGTCTGCATTGCGCAGAGCAAAAAAACTTCACTGGCGTGTTTTAACAGAGTGCTTTGAAAAGCACTTCGAAAAAAAAGACATGTTTTCATTTGGCTTCTCAAAAAAGAAACTTTTTGGCACTCCCCACCTCTTCTGAATAAGCCTATGGGTTTCATAACAAAACTCTTGGAAAAACAGTTCAAAGATAGTCGTTTGCAAAGTACTCCCAGCCTCTCGTTGCAGAGATTAGCCTACGCGCTGCGGTTTCATTGGTGCATGCACATTTTTTATTGAATTCAGTATAAATTTTAAACGGGGTAGAGGGCAAATTGTTTTCTCCATCTTGCAAACGACATAACAACAAAGAAAGCTTTGCCACTGACCTTTTTGAACGGCTAAAGTTTGAACAATCATGTTTAAAACCATTTTTTGAAGGAACTCCTTGCAAAACATCATAAAAAATAACCTTTGCAAAGTCTCGAGACGAAAAGCTCGAGACCGAGACCGAAATCCTTCGAGACCGAGACGTGACCTGAGACCTTCAAGACCGAGACCGAGATCGAGACCGAGACCGAGATTCCAAAAAATGGGTCTCGGGACACGTCTCGAGATCGAGATCAAGTCTCGAGACTCCATTACTGCCAATATTGGTGAAAAGCTAACCTGGCTTAATTTGCTGTGTATTGCATTTGTCATTTTGATTTTGAGTGGTGCTGGATCTTGCTTACTGCACTGATCTTAGTTGACTCAATTAAACCCAAGTGTTTGGGCTTGTCAGGAAATCACTTGCAAATGATTTAGGCAGAAGCATAAGCATTCTTGCAGCTTAGTTTCATATCTCACGGGGATGCAGCTACCCGAGTAGGGACAGCAACTCGTGTGGGTCAGATATTTAAAGAAACGTATTTTTAATGTTGTGTATTAACTCAAGTGCGACACAAAATACTACACCCGTTTTAAAGTAGATACATTTAGCTATTCGAAACTTAATTTTCAACCAACAGATTGCCTAACAAATCTTAACCATGCAGGCATCTTTAAATAGACATAGTTTGGCATGTTTTTTTCAATGCAGTTTCATAGACATGCTCACTTCCGAAAAACCCAGTGTATACGTAGTTAGAAATGAAATGCAACCTTTATCTTAGAAAATGCAACCTTTATCTCTAGATTTTTTGGACAGGTGTGAATTGTATTTATCACATCAAAAGCAAAGCGTAAAGCTCTGAAAAGTATTTAATAAGCAAATGATTGGTCCAACAATCATTTTCACAAAAAACGAAATTTCTGTAAGCAGCACGTTCTCCAAAAGCATAGTTCAGACACTTTAGAGCAGCTGATTTGTTGTTCTTGGAGCACGTTGCGGTGGCAGATAGTGGAAACTTGGGGTGTTGGGGTCTTACCTTATCTCTTTTACGATCGCTCTCACTGAAAAGCTTATTAAACAACCAGTGTTCGTACCTCATTCGCTCTTAACGCATTCCAAACGTCGGAAAGTGTGTGTTCATATGTGCATGAGAGCGGATAATCTGCTTGATGCGGCAGTTGACTTGTCGAGATCACAGAAAACTTTGCTAAAAGGTAGGCATATCACGTGAGGCAGATTTCTGTTATGAGATTTGCACCGTTTATTGGCGAACAACTAAAAGATTGCATACCTGGCTGTCAAAGAGAACAACACTTTGCTAGCAATATAAAGGAAAAACGATTCTGTAACGCGACAAGCAGTAAATATCGATGTTTCTAGTAACTCACGCAACACCAATATTCCAGTCAGTGAGACGATTTAGTAGATGACTGTGAAACTTGCAAGTTGCAAACAAGCGGCCAAAGCAAATGGGATTGATTATTATTATTATTACCGTTGTGTGGAGCACCGCCAAGCGCCAATCCTAACGAGTCATATCATCATACAACCCACTTTTCGTTACCCTGATGTTTGGTGTGACTGCTGCTCATACCCACATCCTAGCCGGTCTGAATATTGACGCATAAATTCAGAACACACGACAAATACGTCTGAAACGTTTTGAAATGTTATTCGATTGTCAAAGTGTCAAAAATGTCCCGAATTTGGTGAACCAGCCTGATGAAATGGTGACTTCTTAGGCCACAGTATCCGCCGGCGGATCATCCATATCTTTGGAAGAAGAACATTTCGGGTAACTATCTAAACCAGTCAGTGGCGTACGCAGCAAATTTTCATGGGGGGTTTCCATTCAGTGGCATATGGTGGTAATTTCTATCTGGTGTGCGCTGTTTGTGACGTCACATTCATGTTTGCAAACCAACGGTTAGGCGAAGTTTGTTGACATAATAAGCATTATCTTCCACACGCACTCTCCTTATTTTATGTGTTATTGCACTGAACATAGACTATCAGCGCTTCAAGTTAGGATATCGGAGAAAAATTCACTAAATGCTACGACACAGCAGTTCATAACTGCAAAAATATCTGGATGAGCGTTAAAACAGGGGAGTGAAACACACTCATCAATGCGTCAGATCAAGTTACAACTGCAATTTTTGCATTAAGTCGTCATTTAACAAGCAAAAAGTATACGAAAACAATTGTTCTCCTTTGCGTACGTAATATAGTTTTTGTAACATATCAAACTCAAGGGAGGGGGTTAACCAAAAAGACCCCCTTACGTCCGCCCTTGAAACCAGCAGGTCTGAAGCAAATAGTAAAGGGGTTTCGTTTGGATGCATGTCGAAAACTTTAGCAAATTATTTACACTTTGATTGGATTCAAAGGGGTTAGGGCAGGCCAAGTAGAGTTATTTTAGCTGGGCTTGCACTTTCTTCGCTACGTACAGTAATAATCGATCGGAAACTACCAGTTCCCCTCACACTTGTGTGGATCAACGATCGAATTTCAATGCACGTGTCAAACTCCTCACAAGCAGCCTTATCACACCCTTCGAATATCACACCCTTCATGGCCACGCAATTCCAAATGTCATAGAAGATTAAGAAACTGCATGAGGTAACTCTGCTGGATAACCAATAGTTTTCGGTATCCCGGCATCTCGCATTTATCCCTCACAACAGTTTTTTACTTTCTTTGATCGGTAAAATATAATATCTTTTAAGCTAAATTTGCGAAACCGGAAAGGAGGGTTGCTAAACACGTCGAATGTACAAGTAAGTCATCTAAAACAGGTTAACTTTTAGAGATGTTCAATAAACGTACCAGATACAACTTCACGTTTTATATTTGCTTGTAATATCAATTATAATTTTCCGAAAAATTTGCTAAGTATGTTAAATATGTTACTTTAATATCCACACAACAGGTCAACTTTTATTTTTGAGAAAGCCATCTTAGTGGCATTTCACGAATTTTATTTTGACGGTAGGACCGCACAGTGCAGTTGAGGAGAAGACAGGGGTCAAGGATGAATCCAGGGGGAGACATTTTCCGCACTTTTTCTGAAGTGACATTACACCCCTCAAACAGGTATTATTCATGAGCAAATGCACTCCATTCCAGGATACTCACACAATTGCCCAACATAACAGAAGCGTAATTTCCTGTTTGACACGGCTTATCAATATCGGCCTTCAAACGGGAAGTTTGCATCCGTCATTTCATCTATAGCTTGGGTTTTGCGCAGAATGTTTCAAATAAACTTGGCTCCCCACCAGGTTTTAGCTTTCTGCGCTTACCCGCTCGCTCCGCGCTGCGGCCGCAGCACAACTTTTCCTGTACAGCTTGGCGACAGAGCGGTGTACGCACATCGACGCGCCGTCGTCACAGACATTTGGTGCTGTGCAGGAGTGTGCTGAAGTCGATGGCTTCTGAATTCGTCGCAGCACCTGTAAGTGACATCCGTCATCGCTCGTCTCAGCAGAGGATCCTGAATCACTTGCGTTATTGGAGTCTTGTTCAACTCTGCCGATGATTCCTTCTTCGCAAGAATCTTCAAATAGTTGCACTTCTTTTGTCTTCTGAAAAGCACTGTACTGGACGCGCAGGTCCAGAGGCAACCGGCTGCCACCGCGAAAAGACCAATTCCGGTGTAAGCCGGTTGTTGCAACTGATCGACACTTAGACAAATGATTCCTCCTGATATCATCATTATACTAAGAATTATATTGCAGATAGGGGGCCGAAGAGTTGGACTTTCATCGAGAAGAGTTAACTGAAAATAAAAAAACAGCTACACACCCCGTTGGTTGGAAGCTCGGGACAGTTCAAATACAACATTAAGTGACAAGAGACAGTTCCGAGTAGCAAACAAGAACATTAAGTGTTATGTGTAGGATTAAAACTGAGTGATTTGTGCTGCCATCTACAAAGCATGAATCAATATTTTTTTCATAATTGATCCTGTGCACATAAGCTATGGTCTTAAAAATATTTTTCCACTTCAACCTTTGTAAGCTATGTAATGCGCTTCTACAGTTTTTCATTGAACTCAATTGCCGGTGAAAATTGGCATGCAACTGTATGGAGACTGACGATCGGTGACGTTTCGACGACCATCAGTTAGGCAATATGACGATTGGAGAGCCTGAAAGTTTGGCTACGTGAAAATTCTGTAGGAGGCAGTTTCACAACGAGGCAAACATTGCTCCAAGGTCAAAACATCCTGGCGCTCCAAATCGTACGCCGTTTAGTTGTAAGTTCTAGGTCAGGGGTATCCCAGTTTTTTCCAAATAGGACCACAGTTGATCATGTCACGGTGCCAGTAGGGCAGCACGTCCTTCGTTTTTTTAACGATAAAGTGCAGGCCAGCATAGTCCAAGCATTTTGTTTAGGATTTGAAGCAGAAAGACTTCCTTGCGACGGCTTTCGTGCTTATATTTGCTTTCAGCACACAAAAAGACAACGGGAAACGTCTGAAAGCAGCGAGAAACCGCCGTCCAGGCGTCGACACAGGGGGGATGCAGAGGATGTATACCCCCCACCAGACCTAAAGAGGTGTTGACATGACACTTGATTTCATTGAAAATCACCGCCAAAAATATTTTTGCGCTGTGCATTACTCGCTAAAGACGCTAAAATTTTACTTCTGCTAACAATTAGTGAAAAACGCTTCTTTCTTTTCATTAGATGAGCTAGCCTTGTTTATGGAACCTGATATAAAATAGTCAATGATCGCATGGGCGTCCGCAGGGCCAGGGAGGCAAAACGGGCATTTGCCCCCCATGAACATTGCGATTAAGAACCAAAAACGTCTGGAAAAAACTGAAGTCGGCATCTTAATTCCGATTAATTGATTTGATTCGTGTAGTGACAGTTTTTTTGCCGATGTGAAACTCACACTGCACAAGAGTCAGGTTCACAGTTCACAGTTATAGTTTCATGCAGTGATGAGTTTGCAATTCACTCATGTCCCCTTCTTTACCTGCAGAGGTGGGTTACGAAAGTCGCGAGCGGATTTTTCTACTGTTGGTCTTCATTGCGTAATAATAACATGGCAACAAATCTGCAAACGTTCACTTTATATTACGGTAGCAGGCGTTTTGTTGCATGAGACTGTTGAACGCACACATCTTGGCAAATAATGCAGTGAGACAGTGAAATGCTGATAGCGGTACGCCACGTTCATTTATACTTTGTGAAAAGAAGCATGAGTGAGTCTATAGCAGTGCTTCCACAAGTTTGAAAAATCCATTATTAGTGTGAGTGTGACCGATGTGCCTGAGTGTCAAACTACACTTATGCAGGCTTCTTTTTATGCAATATAAAATTGCGTGGCTTGTTAGAATACGTCTATGCAGGCTTGTGAGAATACGCCTTAATCGTTAAGGTTTAGTTCTGACATCTGAGTAAATACTGAGTGCAAAGCTATATTTGCTGTGGCGAGTTTTCATAATTCATCTGGTCAATTTTTCAAAACCTGCAATGGTGTTCTAATTGTAGTAAGTTTGTCTGCAGTCGTGTCAACATACATGTCTACTTAATTGTCCGGTTTGTGTAGCAAGGTTTTATTGATCGCTTTGGACGAGATCCCAGACGTTTACTGCTCCTGTTTCTAAGTGATGCTGACAAGTCTTGTTAGCTGGTCCCACAATCAGGGGGAGATCAACCGGGCAATTCTCCCCAAAAATTTTCAAAATCATGTTCAGTTGAATATATTAGCTGGGTGTAACCCTGCTTGCTAAGTAAATAAAGTCATAATTTGTGGTTTCGTTGAAAACCATGACAATCCAATGCTTCTTTCTTTACAGATCATGGCAATGCTTACTTGAAAAGAAATGCCCTGCTTTGTAATCTGCAGATAGCCTACTGTGTAAATTGTCGTGATACTAATATACCTGGCTATTGCTGCCAACGAAGCGTTTTTTGTGATTGTTACCGTAACACGGATTTGCATTGCATCGTCAGCAATGTTCCCTCTAAGGTGCGCAAATACTCAGGACCACCAGAACTGTTGCGAAGTGAAATCTCATTCTCGCGCACTTGCAACATTCCAAACAATGGAAAAGCACTCAGACAAGAAGCTATTTGAATGAAATGTTTATTTTGTTCGTATTTTGATAAGAGTGTATTTATTATATCATTCACAACATTTGTAATTCATTGAAAACTCCACTTACTCAGCCCTAAAACAATCATGCTCGCTCACTAAAACAAATATTTGCTCAGCGTAAATATATCTTAGAAGGGTCACTGATCGTCAGCAATTTAAAAATGATAAACAAAATTTGAGAAAAATGATAATAAATTTACGGTGAGCAAATTGTTTTAATGAGAACAGGGCTGTTTTCCAAATTTGGTGAAGTGGCAAACGTCAATCAAGATTGATGAATGGTTAACGCAGCATGACGTCCTTGCGACTAAGGTCGACACCAGATTCAGTTTTCGCACCAGCGACTTGCTCGTTTTCTCTGCTGATGCTGTCAGCTGTGTTCTTTACATAAAAATATCCAGCAGAGTGTTCATTAACTTCCATTACAAAATACACAGCAACGTTCCTAACTTCACCAAAAAACTGCAAATACGTGGTTACCTTTCCAAAGTAAAGTACAAATGCCAGCTATATATACCAAAGCAAAGTGAGCCGATACGCAAAACCAGGCCTGAATTCTGAGAGATCGTTTCCTTACTTCAAACCTATATTACACAACTTTTCGCTTGTCATCCAACAAGAAAATTATATCTTTCTGTGTGTATGCGTGAGAATATTACAAGTATAAAAAAGCAGCGGATTGCATTCAAACAGAACTGAGACGCCAGACC
>Ga0210059_1002100_pt1 | contig 30951 bp, 20 predicted proteins | sample Ectturendosymbi2_FD_188042 | JGI IMG/M metagenome (GOLD analysis project Ga0210059, IMG submission 188042) | Ecteinascidia turbinata endosymbiont from Florida, USA - Sample 2 (SPAdes) (version 2) | ecosystem: Host-associated > Tunicates > Ascidians > Unclassified | place: Key West, Florida...
TGTAATGCACAGCAATGTTGGCCAATGAGACTGAGTGGTTATCACCGGTTATGATTCCGTTTTTTTGTATGTACAATTGGTCTCCATATTGAGTGACCACATTGTTCAGGCAAATTTTGTTCAGTTCAACGATGATTTTACGGGCCTCGGCGCTGTAGTCGGAATGCTTCTCCAATGCACATTCAAGAGCTTTTGTCACAGTGTCTCTGTACAAGCTTGGGTAAAGTGCTTTCACATCTGCTGCTACAATGTAAAACACTGGTTTTTGCTTTGCAGTTTCTAATTTTTTTGTAAGGCGCTCTTTCCACATAAGCAGGTCTCCAATGTACTGACGGCTGTCTTGACAAAATTCGTTCGGGCTGTTTTTGCAAAATTCTGCACTGATAGGTTTCAGTATAAATTCAAGGAATGCAGTAATGCGCGAGGTGCTGATGTTCCCAGCAGATTGCAGCAGGCGCACCGGTATTTCCTTGATATCAACGTTCAACAAATTCTCCGGAGTTAGCTTGTGTGTCTTGAAAAGCGGGTAAGCGTACGCTGGTGTGTTGCAGCGAAAATATTTTGCTGATGCACCATTGACCTTGCGGTACGCGTTGTTCTTACATTTCATTCCAGTTATGGGTAGTAGCAGTTCATCCTTCAATTCCCCTATAGCATGAAGTTTAACCACTAGTTCGTTGCAATCTTTTCTCACTTTTTCAAGGTAGGTGTCGCTTCCATCTACAGACACGTCTAATTTTTCGAACTGTTGCAGTTCCCTGGTCATTATAGCGTCGTAGTCGTCGTAATTAAGGATGACAATTTTCCCGTCTTTATCCGCTCGGCAGATCACAATTTTCCTTTCTTCTGTTAGTTTAGCCAGTTTGCTAAAACTTTTTCTTTGTTCTTTCGATAAATTGTTTTTCGTTCGGTACGCTTTCAACACTAAAGGTTTTATGTTCCTTAATTTAGTACAAACCATTTCTACGTATGTTTTGGTTTCTTCATCAATTTTGCCACTTTCGGGTCTCGAAAATTTGGGAATTTGAATTTTTTTGGCAACACAAAATCCCCATCATTCTTGTTTCCCAGCACTGCACTCCATTCAGTTCTTCTGATATGTTGTTGGACGTTTAGCCATTCTGCGTTTTCAACTGATTGACTCCAGTAAGGTGTTGGGGCAAATCTCAGACCCTTGCATAGTAAAGCTTTGTCGTGATCATCTAGTTCGATCGATGATTTGTTTAAAATCAATTTCTGCGCTTCTGCCAGCACAGCTTGCATAAATATACTAATATATATAACGGCGTGCCTACGGCTCCGGCACAAATAGAATCAATTGCGTGAAAATTCCTAATGGAGCAGCTGTTGAAGAGATGGTGGCGTCGTTAAAGCATTTGCGACATCCGCTGCAAGCATGTTGGTTGGTCTTAATTGAAACGCTGGTTGTTGCGGCCAGTTTGTTCGTGGCGAAATCGGTTTTCACCCGAACTCCAGAACGATATTCAGACGGCGTTATATACGTCTTTTGGGTGAGCGTACCGCGCATGTATTGTTTGGCGCGATTGCGCAGTAGCTCTTTGAGCATCCTTGTGATGAACTTGATCGCGGTAAAACTATTTTTTGTGACTTATGTTACTTGCTGTAACAACTACTTTTTATGAATAGCACTTGCCAAATATCAGGAACGTTAACCCATTTGCAGAAAAAGTTACACTGGCCTTTGCTTTGAGAGCACGCAAAAGGCCATACAGTGCTGAAGCGGAATGCGGTAATTGCTCATTAGCTCGTAAGCCCTGCCATAGTTCTGTTGCTTGGCATTCTTTCAGGAACAGATATTCATGAGTGAGTTTTGGCATGCTATCTACACGGCGATGTAACGGACTAGTCAAGCAGTAAATTAGCTGAAAAAAGAACAATTACTTCAAATTGACCAACAACCAATGATACCAATAGGAAATACACAATTTTTCTTGCCCATAGAAAACTCTTACTTGGTCAAATGTAGAAGCTTGTGGCAAAGCATTGTTGCTGCTTTTCCATGGTAAAACTATTTTGATTTTTATGATAACCTGCATTGCAAAACACAAGATTTTTGCTGCGAAATTTCATTTTTGTTATCGTACAGCGATTCGGCTCATTCGAGATACTTACGCTTTTGTTCCTGTGATTTATAATCCTGCAGGACGATTTAGATATTATTGAAAACGTGCAAAATTAGCAAAGAATTTTGAAGCACAGATTTATGAATTTCTTTTGTGTGAATTATTGATGTAACAATAAATACAAAATATTGGCAACATTTAGAATATTAATATGATTTTAAAAAATTTAGCATTGCATTGCCTATCAATCAACGTCAAGTGGTGGTCATTAAGATTATGTAACACTGGTGCACAAATTGTTTTATTTTACATGTAACTCCAGTGCACAAATTCATCTACATTATTTTGATTCAGTGTCAGTTTCAAAGTACAGAAATGTTAATTTGCAAAATTACATTGAAAAAATGAAAAAGTAGAGTTGTTCAAAACCAAGTTGATTCTACAAGCAAAGAGGCTTGTCGATTTTATTGCAGCACGTTTGGCCATTAAATATAGTGCTAAGATTTCACCTCGATCTTTTACAAATTTCATGCAAATGGTGGACACTATAAATTGTTTTGATTGCTTAACTTCAGTTTTTTTGCGATTGATATCATCTTACATAGCAGTTCATAAATTAAAGGCATAAAAGTAGACTTCCGCAAGAAAAAAAACACAAAATCCTAAGGTAAGTTTCTATTTCTGAAGAGAGTTCGGATATTATGATTTTCCTACATAAGTGTAACTGCTGTGGTTGTTGAAGTGTTTGATGCTAATTTTTACTTGTTAGACCATTGATCCACATTATTGTTAAAAGTAAATAATTAGCTAACGGAAGTATACCACGAATCCCATTGGGAATAGTCGCATTTCGAAAAATGCCATTACCGATGTGGTTTGTTTGGTTAGTTCAATATATTGCGGCAAACGCTGCTATGGCACGGGTTTGTAACCCGAAGGACGTATTACCTACTCCAATGTGATGTCCAAGCATGGCCATAGCAGGTCATGTTTTGTTTTTGGATAAAATTAAGTAAAATGCTTTCTTATTGTATTTGCCGTAGTGAGTGCAAAAAATGATACTAACCCGCGGTATATGATTTTCTTTGTTTGTTGCTAGCGTGCGGTAGTCAACAAAAACTTGACGTTTTGGAGACTAATAAACAGTTATCCAGTTGCCAAAAATGCTACGCTGTAAAAAATTCTTGAATCCCTCAAGCACACCACAACTGCAATTGTAACTTCACAGACGTTTTCGGTTTGTACTATATTTTTGTATTTCGTGGAGGAATTTATTATCATTTTGGGGTTAATGGCGACATACAGTGCAAAAAAAACAAACCTTTGTTTTTTAAAAATTTTTGTTATTCGAAAAATTAAGAATTTCATGTCTATTTTGCGATATTATTGTAAGTTTCACAATTTTAAACATGCCTTGCACAACACCACGCTTGCCGCGAAAATTGGCCATAACTGATTTCTGCTTCCATACATGTGAACTATATTTCACAATAGTTTTGAAGCTCGAAATCATTAGCAATAAATTCAAGCAATTGATGAAGTGAATTCAAAGTTTTTTGGCTGGATTTGGGTGCGTAGATCTTAGCTGTTGGAATATTTTGAACAGGAACTTTTTCTTTTTCTTATTTTTGCGCTACAAGTAGCTTGAAAACATTCTGCAAGATGTGCTATTAGTTGATATTTTGCTTGATTACACCGGATTTTCGTTTAAAGTAGCGCTTTTTGAAAACGATGTATCAAAAACATTCCACGATTCTAACTTTTCCATTTTCTGAAAAAAAAGAAGAATTACTTCAAATTGACCAACAACCAATGATACCGATACGAAATACACAATTTTTCTTGCCCATAGAAAACTCTTACTTGGTAAAATGCAGAAGATGGTAGGCAAGCATTGTTGTTGCTTTTCCACGGTAAAACTATTTTGATTTTTATGATAACCTGCATTGCAAAACACAAGATTTTTGCTGCAAAATTTGTTTTTGTTATGGTACAGCGATTCAGCTCATTCGAGATACTTACGCTTTTGTTCCTGTGATTTATAATCCTGCAGGACGCATTAGATATTATTGAAAACGTGCAAAATTAGCAAAGAATTTTTAGCCACAAATTTATGAAGTGCTTTTGTATGATGTATTGGTGTAACAATAAATATAAAATATTGGCAACATTTAGAATATTAATATGAATTTAGGTAAAAATTTCGAATCTAAATCCCCAACGAATGAGGACAGCACTTTGCAGCCAAGGACCAAGTTATCAAGCGTAATGAGAGATGTGCCGTTTGTAGAGAAAGGAGACTTTTAATTTTAATGATGGGTATTTTTAATGTAAACTTTCCTGATCAAATATATCTACTCCAAAGTAAGACATTTTCGGCTCGAATTGGTTAAACTCTTAATTGATTTTGGTCTGATATCTTTACCTCAATATGAGCTATTGCATTTATAACTAGTCCGTTTCTCAGATGCAAAATAACTTTTATTTCAAACATAATTTTTTGTCAAAGTCCAAAATTAAAAACAACACATTGAATTGCGGTCTGCTCCTGAGAACGTCGGCTCTTCCTTTTCCAGCCAGAAAAGCGCTGAAGTAAGAATTGCTTTTAATCCAGCTGAAAATGTTTGTAAACAATAGATCACTGGCGTGGGAAGAATAAGACTTTTTCAAGCATCCCTAAACACATGGAATTGGCAACAAATTGAAAGGACCATTATGTTCTACTCACGTTGCCAACGGTTTTTGATTGTGTTCAGCTAAAATAATAGAAAAACGTTGAGACATGTGCGTGGGAGCATCGCTATCGCCGCCAGACGTTTTGTTTCGACCTTAGACATTTCAATTTTTTTATTTTACCCACTTCAACACATCAGAATGAGCTTTTGTATAGAGCAACGGCTGTTTCAGAAGAGTTTCCAAGTGCAAAAAACGTACAGGCCTGAATTGAATATAAATTTCTACGCCTTTCTTTTGAGGACCACAGTAAGAGGTAGAAGTAGTGGCACAAGGTCGAACGTTGAAGCGTGCAGTCTAATTACAAAGTCGCTCAGTGTCAGATAAAACCGTTATTCCTGGAAATGCACATTCTTTGCATTGAGAAGAGAACTTTTCTCGGATGTAGTCAGAAAAAGCAGTTCCGGCATTTGAGTTTAGAGAACGCTCCTGTCCATTACCAGGCTTGGCAGGAGTTGAATGTTAGATGCTTGAATGTCGTCCCAACGAAACAACGTCGATGTTCAGTACCTTCAGCAAACAAACGGGGGTTGATCTGAAGATATGTGCAAACGTATGGGTTAAGAAAAATTATTTTTCAGATGCGCATCAACATACTGCATTTTTTGCAGAGTTAATTTATTTGTAACCCTCAAAAGCACGCAAAATAATTTTTAAAGACAAAGACATTTTCAAAACACTCCCGAAAACCTTGATGTGCAGCACTGAAGCAAATTACAAAAAACTTTTCCATCTAAATTTAGTGCAGGGTGTGCAAAAGTGCATTGTGTGCTCAGCGGGTAACTCAGACGTTGTCTTCATTGTTCATAGATAGCTAGTCTAGGTGTTTGCTTGATACATAAATATTTCAAATCTAGAATACAAAATGCTACTTTCAAAATTTAGAACGGAAGGAAATCGGCATTTGGTTTTGTATTATTATTTATAGCTTAGGGTAAGTTTCAGTAAGATCGTTTCATGGTTTGTTATCCGCTGTTTGTTGTTGTAATAATTTCCTATAGGAATTTTGAAAGTGCCGCAGTTTTACTTTAAAATGTCGTTTGCTGCACAAAGTTTGGCGAAAAACTTTGTAAAATGACCGTGGCAAAATTCAGAAAGCCAGTTACAAATCACAAGTTATTGGTGAATCACACAAGAAAGTTGCATTTTCTCCATGAAGCTTGTCATTGCTTCTCTGGTGTCATTTTGTCAATTCTTCCAATGTCATTTTTCATTGAAAGGTAAATTATAAAATACGCTATTGTGAGTAACTACACAATAATTGGAACTAGGAGTATAATAGTAGGACAGCAAGTTTTACGTATTTCAAATTTTGCTATCGGTCCATAATGGAGCAACCTGATCGTTTTCCTAAATTTCTGAGAAATGGAAATATTCTTGTTTTACGAACAGTTTATCGTTATATCTTTATTCTGTTTTTCTCAAAATGTTGCAAACCTAATGCTGAATATGACGTGTTTTCAGAGGAATATTCAAAATTACTTTTTTTTTCACGACGAAAAAGTATTTTTTATTTTCACAGCAAAAGTTCAGTTTTTGCTGTTAGTGTTACTGATATCACCTTTTCCTGTTTATGAAAACAACGCTCTCAAGCAACTTGAGAAACATACGGAAGATGATAACAGCGCGCCAAGTATTTTGGGTTATAGCATTATCGACTGTACATTCGTGTTTCGAGTTAGCAATGACCCTTTTGACGGTTTAAGGGTTGGGAGTTCTTACCCTGTGATCTCTGAACTCAACAGGGTGTTCAAAAGGATCCGTAAACTATGATCCAATCAAGAAAATCAGTTCGTTTTCATCCGCGCGTTTGGACCATTTTTCAGCTTAATCGCACCACCACTGGAATCAGACACGTTCATATTGCATGTTGATTGACCTTGTTTCATTTAATTTTGGTGACGGCATTGGTGGCAGGCCGAAGCCTGAGATTTGCTTCTTGCCGGGGCGGTTGAGGTTTTCACGCTAAGAAGCAATTAAATCTTGTTTCTCATAAATCGAAACAAACTTTGACAAAATGAAGGGATCCAGAGCGGTTTATAAGGCAGTGAAGGTGTCCGGGGCGACAAAATGTTTGAGAACCACTGGTTTAAACGATTTAACATTATTCGCAGTTATAGTTGTTTGAGCACGTTTCCCGTTCAGGTAATACCGAAAACTGAAAACCGTGCTTATGGCCAGTCCAATCTCATGCTTGGTATTGAAGGGTGAGTGCAACGCCAGACGCGCGGAGGTGCTGCTTTACCGCCAAAAGTGTAGCATTCACTGCGAGGACAATCGTGTGATGTGGTCTTCATTACCAAATTCGGCTTGAGTTTGTGGTCTATAAAGTATAAAGTGAACTGTTTTTACGTTGCTGTACAGGTGTTCAACTCACCATACCTTCTTAATGAAGGCAGAGTAGTTATCCGAGTATTTATCAACAAAACGAAATGCTTGCATGTTCATAAAACCTTTATACAGAAAAAAATCCCCTGTTACAATGAGTATTAGGTACAAATGACACCAGTTTGATGTTGGTTGAATTGAAAAAACGTATGGAAATAATTGCTTCGGCAATTTCTGGAAATGAGAATTTCATTTTTTTTTGTTCGACCTTTAACAGCAAAGACTAACCTTTCAGGAAGTTCTACATAAAGGAGGTCCCAAACACCCATTTTAATATCTCAGCTATGGACAAGATTCTCACGAAAAAACAGCAAAGCTACACTGGCCTAGATAATTAAAAAAAACGGCTGTGTTCAAATATACGCACAGTCACAATACTTCATCTCCATTGCCAACGTACAAGTTTGTAGCCAATACAAAGGACAGCCGTTTAAATAAATATCTTGTGAAAGAACTTCCTTCCGAGCTTTTACGGTTCTCCGTAGCAACGCAGTCGTTGTCCCTCATCATAAAACAAGAGAAGGTGTCCCTTTGTTCACCGCAGGGGAAGACTGGAAGTGATTTTTACATGGAGACAAGGTAAACCGCGCTGCTTCATGCTATAAAAAAGAAAGTTGATTTCCTGCAGACGTTCACTCGAGAAACGTTCCGAATTGCTCACGTTGATACAAATAATAAGCTTAGATTTTCAGAAATAAAAGCTTGGATTTCGCGAGTTGCTGATAACTTTAAGAAAATTTAACAAATTTGTTCTTATCGGTAAAAAATATTTTCAAATTGCAGCCAAATGCAACAGAATAACGTTTGGCAAAGTTCAATTGTTTGTAACAAACGGAAAGAGGACGTATGCAGTAAGAAGACTAACAGAATAATTTCTATATATATTCTGTTTTTCGCGTTCAGAAATTCTACAGCCAGCATAAACATGATGCATGCTCTTTTAAGTCTTGTTTTTGAGTAAAGATATTGCAAAACTTTATCGCACTTGCAGTATAGACATGAACCGACGAGTTGACTGACTAAACAGTAGAAAGGTTCATCATTTTTATAAATGACATGTCTCTTCTACAGGCATATAATGTTCATCAACAAATTCACTGCCTTGGTTAGTTTTGTAAGCTAAATTAGTAGGAAGCGAAAGGCCTTGTTAAGATTACTAGTGTTTTCATAATGTCTGATGGAGTATAAGTTCTGGAAGCGCGCTTGATATCTTTGAAATGCACAATGGCTGAAGACTTGTCGAAAACCATTTAGCAAAAGTACTTTCTACTTTGGGTAAATTTTAAAGTTTGAAAATAAATAATAAATTAATTAGTTCCACGGTAACCTTACAAATTTGCCGTGGTGCATGATACCTCAGTAGCCTCAATGTAACACTATATCAGGCGACCTATTTTTATTGTGTCAGAATAGTTTGATGTTAGGTTTTGTCTTTACATTTGTCTGTGAAATAATTCGGTTTTTACTTCATTTAATTTCAAGTTGTAACTGGAAAAATAAAATTTGTTTTTTCGTGTTTAATGATATCTAAGCTTTCGAGAACACATTTACTAGTTCTTACGTATCATTTTCCACATTAACTGTCTTCTCTGAAAAGTTCAGGGGCATAAAGGTTTTGCTGCATTAAGAAACTTAGTGCAAAACCTTTTCTTTTTTGGCAGCAGACTCTAAGAGAGATCTGTATCCGATATTTTTAACATAAAAAATTACAAATTTAGATGCATTCTTTTTATGAACAATAGGTTGACCTATCAAGGTGAAATGGAGTGGCTTTCAAATAAGGTTTAACGCGGTCGTTATCGCTGAAATTTATTTTGATGCATTTTTTTACGTCCGCAAAAATGATTTTGATTTGGTAGTTAAGTGATGTTAAGGGAAGGTGCTCATGACTTTTTAACAGCTGTGGATTGTATTTTTCATAGCACTAAGTGAAGAAATATCACTTCCCTGTGGTACGTATGAAGTACACAAAATTGTCTCAACAGTAATTGAATAGCAATTAAAACGTTTACGCTACTATTGTGAATTTTGTGTTTCGATTGGGAAACATTTTCGACGTTTTATTAAATCATAAATCGAAAGCTTTAATACACATTGCATTATTTATTTTGAGAATGTTATCGAAACATATCACAAACCGACAAGCCTTAATTTTGGTCCTGAACAATTTCTAAAATGTGTGGGCTTTTAGCTGATGACAACAAACTAATAGGCAGCCACTGAATAAACGCAGGCAGTTTTATGCACAAAATAAAACTAAGTCGGGTTGCAAAAGAACGAGACGTTTTCAAAGATTATTACAGCATCTCAAGCATAGTACAGTAACTTCAGAAAATATGAATAGCAGATTTTTTTGTTACTGCACGACCAGCTTCTGATAAAAATAATAAATCTAGAAATGCCTCAAGCAATAAGATAGGAAGAGTAAATATATGAGGTATTCGAGTGGGATTCCGCAAGTTCTTTTGTTTAATTTGCTAAGAAAAACAAGACAAAAGTCTGGTCTCATTTGTGGATGTTTTCTGAAATAACAAATCATTTCTAACATCTTCGTTTTCAACTTTTTGTCTGTGTGATCGCATAGCAATATTGTCCAAGACACCATATCAACAAAAGATAAATAGTGTCCATAGCAACAGCCAAACTGAAGAAAATAAAAATTATTTGGCATGTGGAGCAACGCGGATCTTTCAAATATTCCCATTCCATTCCAAGTACACAACAAATGTCAGACGCGTTTTTATGAATTTTGTGATTTTTGAGGAAATAATTTATTTTTAACAGCTGGAGGCATTGAAGATGAAGTTTTTACGAAATCTGAATCAAGTTTGGGTGGATATTCACGTAATTTACGTCGGATTTCACCACTGGCATGAGCGACTCGAAAAATTAGGCAGTTTTATCTGCAAATGAAATAAATATCTCACCAGATTTCCAATGTCAACCAAATCAGCGTTGCTAACTAGATGCATAATTACTGGTTTGCGGTTATTGTTAATGCGAAGTGATTTAGAAACTTTAAGTTAACATGCACTACGGTAACTTCCTCTTTTGTTGCAATATTAATTTACATGGAGTTTTACAGATTATATTTTTTTCGTATAAAGTAAACTGCCATTTTCATCAGAGAACATCAAAAGTTTTTGAAAACAACAATCGAAATTCAGTGAATTATTAGAAAAAATTTGATGCTTTGAAAACAATTATGTTTTGTCCGCTGTAAATAAATCTAGGAAATCCAAACCTTGCATCACAAGCCACGCCTGCTTGCTTGTTTGTTTATACGTACGTTTATATGCAGCTCTTTTTTATTCTGGGCAGATTGAATCAAATTGCAAATTAGATTGTTATTGCAGGCCAACAGACTACTCTCAGATCTGACGCGCTTGTCTTTGTGACAACTAAACTCTTTTCATTTAAAACGCGAATGCATGTAAGCTCTGGCGAAGGGCCAGAAAAACAATTCAAAAGTCTCCATACATTGCCTTTGCAGAATGCTTGTAAAAATCTCATGTGTGCAGAACGACGCTTCGGAGCTGGAAAATATTTTCTTCCGCACGTTATACCTTCAATCAGACAATTTTACTGCGAGAAAATACAGAAGAAGAAACTTTGCAGAAATTTTGGTACTTCAGACAAAACGAATGCACTGTTCATAACATACTCCATTGCAAAATTTAAGAAAAAAAATTTTTCAAGTTGTTTCATTTTTTTGCAGAAGTCATAATGTATCAAAGTTCACTTTAGCAAAATATTTCAAAAAAGACGAAAACGTTGTACGTGTCTTCGCTTTTTCGAAAGTTTGAAACTTATTCATGTTATTGTAAAATTTTTGTTCTTATGTATGTGGTAAGGAGGGAACAGCCCTATGCCAGACTATTGGTCTGATTATAAGTAAACGTAGTTGATATATTTTCGTTGAGGTTATTACCCACTGCAGAGTGTGTTTTTCTAGCGCCACTTTGTATAAACAATGTTCAAATTTGGCAAATGAAAATGCACTTTGAACTCTTGAACGTAAATACGGCAATTCTTTATGCAACCCACATTTCAGCAAATAAACATTGGTGCGACAACGTAAACATGGAAACTGTTGAAAAAATCTATTGTTAAAAAAATCTACCAAAAATGATTCAAAATTTTTAATATAGTTTAGCAAATATTTCGTGAAAGATTTGATAGAAGCCTTGAAGTACATCGTCTTCTTACTGGTAAAAAGAAACGACCATGTGATTGCCATATTGAAGGACGTGTACATTAAACTGGCAAAAATATGAATCAGCGATGTTGACAATGTAATGGGAACAAACAAATTACTCCGTACGCCTGAGATTGAAATAAATATCACGTGACATTTTTCCTATTTTGAAGGGCGCAATTTAAAGTCTGGCATAAGCTTTGTAAAATTATGCAACACTGCTAGCCTTGTTCCTGCAATCATTATGTATTCAAAAGTACACATTGAAACAAAAGTGTTACCTCTTTCAACGTTTTGCTTGGTAGACCTTGCCACAGTAACCTTCATTGATACGGCACCAAGCACGTCCTAACGACAGAGACATTTATCATCATATCGACATAACAATACAAAACTTTTGGAATTCTGTTTTTGTGACTTTCATGTTAACCTCCATAAAGTAAAATGCACCATATCATTTTTAAATACAAAAACTGTTGTTAGTTGATTTACATCTTTTGTTTGCTGCAGTTGTTTTCTTGATTCCTTTTTTTCCTCATAAACTTCCATGAAACTTTACATTGATTTGATAGTGTATGGTGGGATCGAACCATGTCGTGTCTATGATAAAAACAAGAGAACTTTGAACGATTGTCAACAATAGTTGAAGAAGAAAAAATCAATTTCATTTCCTAACGAAATGCAACATAAACTGCTGAAGCGTTAGCGTTGGCATTTCTATTGCTGAATATTTATAGTATATCGTGCAATATCTTCTCATTGGTGTCGTTGAAGAAAATATAAATCCTGAAAATCTAAAAACAATTTCACTCCCACTGAGATTACAGGTGCTTCGTTTGGCCATACATTTTGTGTATAAAGGAAATAAAGGAAGCTAAAAGCACGGCATGTTTAATTAACCGGGTGCGTTTTCCATTGTCGCGGTTATGAAAGTGATCCTGTTCACTCATATAAGAAACATCTGGTTGGAGAACACTTTTCGTTTAATTAGAAAAAAATGCTTTACACAGCAGAAATGAAATAGGACGTGAGGCTGAAATGATTTTTAAACTATAACAGACTTATCGAAATGTATTTGGTGTCTCTGAAGTTGTTCAGATGATACTCTTTGAGACTGTACTTCTATCAAAAAATGCTCGAGGAGTACTTTCCAGCTATAGCAAACAGTTTTTTTTTTTATCAAAACAATATTGGCGTCAGCACATCAGTTGAGAAAGTGATTCATGCTTGAGCCGTATTTTTGTTCACTTACACCAGTTTTTTCTACATTTCGCAACAGCGGAACCAGCTGCAAACGTTTGCGTTGCTCATGAAGCCCTATACAAAGATCCAAGTGTTTATATTACTAAAACCGTCTGGAACCGTAGTTGCAAATCTTGTCCCAGGAAAATTCGGCCTATTTCTGCGGAACCCCTGGCAGTCACTTGCGGAACCCTAAGGTTCCGTGGAATCCTGGTTGAAAAACACTGGCTTACGCAATTGACATTTTGATGGTGTTTGATAAACAGTTTAAACTAAACCAATTCAGATAATCCAAACTACAGAAAAAAGTTCTTCAAAGCTGTGTAAGGAAATTGTCGACACTGTTTCAAAGCGATTGAAATTGCATTACCAGTCTATCAATTAAAAGCGTAACTGGTTGATTTAAAATGCAAAGTTGGAAAAGACTATGTTAGGCTAATGGTTAAAGTTATGCAGTAGATGTTGAAGCAAGGTCGTTTCAAACATAAACTATCGGTTCTGTTGGTACCAGTCTAGGAAATGTCAGGTTGTCGAATAGGAAAAAGAGTGCTGATAACATCGATTTTCATTGCACGCGGTTCATCGATTAAAATTCATTTGGGCTTTCCCAAGGTAATTGATTTGTACACGAGCTTCTCATTCGTGTAACGTTTTTTAAAGAATGGCCAGGAAAGCTTGGCTTTCGCTTGAGTCTACAAATCTTTCTGACTTCACACACACACATGAGTAAGTCGACATTAACCATCGCAGTAACGAAGGATGTAGAACAGTTTATTGTAAACACCACTACGCGTTGCTTGAAATGACGGAGTTAGCAGTTTTCTTGACGCCGTTTGAATGAAAGAAACTCTGTATGCGGTTTATAGAAAACTTTTACAGATATAGAATGTTTATTGTCGTCTCAGCATTTTCATATTATTGTCATAATTTTGTTTTGAATTTCGTACAGAAATCACTGGTTACTGTGACAGCTAATGTGAATTTGCTGCAGACTGTTTTATAACCACCACAACACGTTTGTATTCTTTTCATCATAAAGGCAGTAGTTGGCTCTCAATAGAAACGTTCAGAAATTCGCTTAGTTATTCGATTGCTTCACCTAATTTTTATTTGTTTTTGCAACAGGTTATTACGATACACCTGATTTTTGCAAATTGAGACCAATTTGTGTGTGAACTGTGTGGAAGAGAAGAAACTGCTGTAGTTCTTCTAGTATCTTTGAAGTGAGTATACAAAACATTAATCATAATGTTGGTTGCTTATGAGGTAATTTAAAAAAAAATTCGCAAAATTATTTGTCGAAATTTTTGAACTTCAGCAAACAAATATACAAATAAAAGTTATCCATGTCTAGCTTTATGCATTCATGCACAAAACAAAATAAAAAGCAGCATGCATTAAATGTTTTATCAAATGAATGTGGCATTACCAAGAACTTCGGACTTTGTGCTACATTACACACAGCTGACAGAAATTACTAATCTCCTTTATAAATGCTCCTCTATCTTCATTTTCCCGTTAATTTATGCAATCTCAAATACGCAGTTGAAGGTTCTACATTTGTTGCAGGCTTTCCAGGAATCAGTGGTCTGGACCCTGCTTGCATGACTTTGCTATTTTTCAGACACGCATGTATATCTCATTTCAAGTAACTAGCCTCCACATAGTCTCCGCATAGAAATGTGACTCAACCAGAAAATTATTTTCAATTAGAAAAAATGAAAGTTGTAATTAATCAACCTCCTTACTTTTGCGGATACCAATTAATTAAGCAGGCAGATATGATTACAGATATTTGGGATTTGTCAGAACCCTTATTTTAATACACATAGTAAATGGCAGCGTAATCAATGTAAATACCGAATTCAGGGATGTCTTGTGAAGATTTCCTTTGTATTTCATTTGTTCATCTGCAGTTTCTTCAGAACGTATAACATTGTAGAACCTGGCAAACAGGGTGAATGAACATACTGAGCAACTCTTGGTTACACGCGCGGTTGTGCAAACCTTCTGCAGCAAGACAGACCGAATGCATTCTTGAATTAAATGTTTATGTGTCACAAAAATTAAAATGCCCCTGTAATGAATTTTGACTGAATTGTGGATATGTGCAGTCGGAATCATGGCTGGGTTAAAGGAACCAAAATGCATTGTGTAACTGATATCTAATTTCTAGCAGATTACATGTACTTAAGTAACTTGAGTAATTCAAGCAAATCAGAAAAATCAACTTTTAGACTTAAAATCAAGCAAGCACATAAAAATCATTTCAATTTTTAAACTACATAATAGGCGGTTCAGACAAAATTCGCATCTGTTGGCCGCGGTTCACTTTAATGGAATGACCTGCCAGTTCCGAGTGACTGACAAAGCGCTTTGCACAAGCAAGAATTCTATTCGCCTCGATGGCTTGTTTTATGTGTCATGATGCATATGGCATTGTGTCTACAGCAACAGACGTAGCTTCCAAAATCTTAAATTTTCTAAGAGCAAACCATTTGAAATATGAATTAATGGTTAAATTACTCAAGTGATAATTAAAGGCTTTCAAGTAAAAAAATTAAGCAATTACATACCTGCAGTGGTGGTCTTTGTATTAGGGAGCCAGAGGCAAGACTGAAAAGTGAGGCCCTCTGATAACCTCATCCTACGATTATGCCGCGAAAGTGATGCTTTTGAATTTGGGAGTTTCAACCAAGAGGTGTCAGAAACGTGATCACAGGGATAAATGGCTTATGGCAGCCAAGCGTTTATAGCGACGCTGCTTTTTGATCCTTCGACGTCCGCTCTTCCAATCATTGTGAAGCAGAATTCACCAGGCATTGGATTATTCACCCGCTAACAGGGAGTGTGAGCTGGGATTAAACCGTTGTGAGACATGCTAGTTTTACCCCGTGGGCGTCCGCAGGGGAGGGCAAAACAGGCATTTGTCCTCCCCTGGAACATGGAACTAAGAAGCAAAATTTATAGAAAACGTGAAATCACCAGTTTAATTGTGATTAGTTCGGTTAATTCTTGCAATGAGAGTTTGTTTGTCGATATGACACTCACACTCCACAAGAGTTAGGTCTACTGTTTAGGTAATATGCAGTGATGAGCTTGCAGTTCACTAAATCCGCTTCTTTGCCTGCAGAAGCAGGTTGCGAAACTCGGAAGCGTTTTTTGCGTAAGAATGACATGGCAACAAACTTTCGAAGATGCACTTCAAGTCACGGTGGTGTAGGCGTTTTGCGGCATGTAACTATTGAGCGCACACATCTTGGCAGGAAATGCAGCCAGACAGTGAGTGCTGATAGCGGTGAGGCACTTAGGTTTAAACCAATGGTGGACGAACTGCGTGTCGCGACATATTCACCTTAGAGGGGATACTGGCAGGGAGTCTGCACGATTTGATATCAACCACTACGACAGTGAACCTAAATCGCAACAAAGACACATATTGAGAACGAACGTTTTTCGCGAAAAGGCAATTGCAGACCACAAAGTGGAAGAATAACAAATAAATTGTAAAACTACTGGAGGAATTCCAAGCCAGATTTGACCATTTCGAAGAGTTAAAACCATGTTTAGCAATCCTGTTGTAAATACATTAAATGTTCATGTATCGGTAACGGTGATGGCTGTCGAGTTCGCTAACTGTTTGTTACAAATTCGTCAGCTGTAGAAATAAAATTGACCGAAATGCAAGAAAATCTGGTTCAAAAAAGACTTTAGTCAATGTCATTCTACTTTATATCTGGCGACAGGTTCCAGAAAGTAAATACCCAGAATTCAAAATACCAGTGTATAACTCGTTTCTGTGTCACTTAAAAGCACTAGTGTTTCTGTATGCTTTCGAGGAATCAGTTGACTGCCATCTGCTTTCGTCTTTTTGCGATGATTCAAATTTGCACATATCTCTATTCAGGTATGTACTTTCCACGATGGGTGTAAGCAAGGAATCGATCAGCAAATTTTTAAGAGGAAATCGATTTCACGTAAAATTACGCATCCTCAGTCCTTATTCAAATAGATTCTATTTCTCTGTAATGTAATGAAGTTCGTAAAATCAAACCATGTGGCAACCCTGAAAAATGAACACTTGGGAGAATTATTTCGCACAGCTTTTGCAACGTACTGTCCTGATTTTCGTGGACTAGAAAATCAAACAAAAAGTTAATACTGACAATTACTGTACATCATTTAATGTAAAGGTTGCCTTTTTACCGCAATTGTATTGACACTACAAAATACTTTTGGGGCTCACTGGTGTTTTTGGTTTTCTGCGAATAACTCTTCCATTGAACATGTTTGCTCACCACTGGTTTAGACTATGTGTAAAGAGGTACTGCTGCCAACAAAGCGCATTTTATGCAACCAATGCTCCCTCTAAATGTGCGTAAATGCGCAGTACCACCAGACCATTTGCGCAGTGAAATTTCATTCTCACTCTCTTGCAACATTCCAGAACATTGGAGAAGCACGAAAACAAGGATAAGTTATTTGAATTAAATGTGTGGTTTGTTCGTATTTTCATACGATTTTACACTTGTTCTAAAAATTCACAAAGTTTGTAACTCCTTTACAACTCTTCTGACTCAGTCTTAAAACATGCTCACTAAAACAAACATTTGCTCAGTGTAAAGCTTCTTTCAAGGAAAACCATGTATACAACTGTTGCTGCAACACTGGACTTTTTTCGTATACGTCCATTTGCATTGCATCGACAACAGCCTGAAAAAGATAAGCAAAATGTCGACTTTGCCCCCCCTTGGAAAAATATCTGCGGACGCCCATGTTTTACCCTACTGATGAAAGATTGTTATGACAGTGTAATTCTAATCAGTACGAGAGGAATCGCAAATCTGGTTCGTGTGCTTGGATGATAAGCCAATTGGGTGAAGTTACAGTTTGAAGGATTATGACTGAATGCCTCTAAGCCAGAATCCCGCCAGGAAGGCGATGATGCACTCGTGCCCCGCAGATAATGGGCACAGTTAGGCGGCCATTGGGTTGTTTCTAGAGCCGATATCCGACCTTACGCGAACGCGGCAAGAGCCGCCACCTAGTTGGTACATCCTCCTGTTCGATAAGCGGGCTGCTAAACCATTCGCAAATGACATAGTTGAAGATCGGAGTGTTGTTATCACTAGAGCAGATTTTTCACTGCGATTAGTTGCGAGTAAGCCTCAAGATCTGTCGATTTGTCCGCCTGGAGCGCGGGCGCAGGATACAGGCTTAGCCAACCGAGATAAGATCTTTTGATGAAGACTAGAAAGGGGACATGCAGGCTACCCAAGGATACGATCCTGAGAATACTGCATGACTGTCTTAACACAAAATGGACGAGGGTATTCATGATACACAACTTTAATAACACTGAAAGTTGGAAAGACAAGACTAGCAACACATAAAGTTATAACAACATGGCATCGCCACAACTTTAGTTTTTTTTTCAGATTTCTCTGTATCCACCATCATTGAATTAGAAAATTTATAGCACACTTTCGCCCTGGAAAATGCTCGGTTTCCTAAATATTTTCACAGTCTGCAAGGGACTCCATAGAACCACTGGCAACAATCAAGCAGATTCAAAACACTAAATTTGTTTTCAATTTCATTCTTATAACTACACTCAAGAACATGGTTCATCTTACAAAAGCATCCAACCTGAGACTTGCTTTGGAAAGCTTGGAGGCTGGATGAATCAAAGCCGCCCTGTTCTTGCATTGAAAGTAGTTGTTTGAAAAATGTGCAAAAGTAACAAAAAATCATCATCTACCTTTTTGCAAACATTGTTGCACTATGATAAGAAACTTAATTTTCGACAGTAAAAAGAATTACCATTTTGTGTAAATTTTTGCTCTTCATTGATAGTTATTTTTCAGAACTTTATGGAACAAATTTGAATCCACAGTTTCGGAAGTTGTTTTGAAGCTTTTCTTTATTTACACATGATAGAGGCAGGTGGGGACCTTTTGAAAGCAGAGTATTTGCACATTACAGTGGTTGGTGCGGGCGCCTTTAGAGTACCTACACTACAGATTGCAGTTAATGTTGGGGTCACTTTTAAAGAAAGACACTTACACAATGCAATTGCTCTTGGTGACCGATATCAAGCCAGATTAGTTATTCATTGCAGCTCCTGATGGGGGCATCTTTGAAAGCAAGGCACTTACACACTGCAGTGCTTCTTGGGGCTCCTTTGAAAGCAGAGTACGTTTCCATTGCAGCTGCTGTTTAAAGCCTCTCAAAAGCAGAGTACTTACGCATTACAGTGGTTGTTGGGGGTAGTTTATAAAGCAGAGTGCTTACTACTGTATATGATCAGCCTCTGGGTGTATTACATATGTGGGAATATGTTTTTCACCTAAACTGAGGAAACTTTACGCGCGAAACACCTCGAGGGGGCCCTAATAGAGGGCCCGAGGCAAGTTCCTCGCTCGCCTCGCCTGAAACACACCACTGCTTACTTGAAGTCAGTTCTCGTCAGAATCCTCGTAGAGCTATGAAAGCGCACTGGAGGCAGATCGGTCGAAAGCTTTATTTATGTTCTTTACCAGGATTTTTGTTTCACATTCAAAACTTTTCAATTTGACCAAAAAAAAACGCTTCGACTGCCTGAAAGTTTATAGAAGTGAAATGACAATTAGCTAATCAATTCGCTTTCACTTTGCAATGCTAAATAGTTGTCATATCGCAAAGTTTGTTTCTTGATCATTAACCTTATACTTCTGTGTCCATTTTATGCACAAATGCATTTCTAAGTTTCAAATTAGCTTCAATTTCCAAATATCACTTTGTAGAATACTCCGCAGCATCTATAGTAGTAAATCGTCAGACTCTTTACGTTTCAAATCAGTTTGTGTATTTTTTCCAGTAGATTCACACCATGTATCATCTTAATAAGAATTGGAAGCAAATAGAAACAAATGATAACCATTCATGCTGTTTTGAAACATTTGCCTAAATCTCTTTCAAAGCTTCCGACTTGTAAATCCTACTCCCAAAAAGCCTTGTTCACTTTGGGCCTCATTTTGCAAACTTCAAAAGGTACAGTGTTCATTTTTATACATTTCTTAGGATCTTGATTCATTCATTATTTAACACCCGATTTTACCCCTCGGGAAGGTCGTGGGAGCAGCGGACGTAGGAGGACTCCACATACCTCAAATCTTTCAATACTTTCTGGAACATTCTGGACAATCCATCGCAGCTGAGATCTCTCCATTAGGAGATGAACTGGCTCGACATTCGCAGATTTGCGAAATTCACTGCTGCGCACTTGGTCGTGAAGTTTCATACCGTGAACTTTTCGCAAAAATCCTCTATCAGCCGCTTGTACTTCAAATAGCACTCTTTCAGTCAATACCTATAAGTCATGAACATACTTCACGTGACGATTGGAATAAAGACAGATTAATAAATGTTCGAATACGCAAATTTTGAGTGCGTTTTTTTTTCATCTTTTTTTATCCGATTCGCATAACAAAATGAGGCATTACATCTGACAATAATACTTGGTTACACTAAAGTGTTTCGTTAGTATTAAAATATAATCTCCTAAACCAAATAACGCATGGATATATTGAAAGAAGCATTTTTTACTATTGCAGTAAGTACTAAACTGAACAAGCAACGGTAGTCATTTTAGAAAACCTTTGGCGTTCGTGGATACTTTTTCATAACCAGACAATCATCTAAAGCACTATTTGAGCAGTGCAAGAGTTAAACACCTTGCGGGGAGGTTTCGAAAAATTTTTTGGAAAAATGTGATTCATTTGTTGTTGCTGTATCAAATGTCCAAGAAAGTGTTAAAAATCCTGCACAGAATTTCGAAAGCTTATACAGCGGATGCATTTAAATGTTTTCTGCATTCGTACCGTGTGATTTCAAGGAATATCCTATTCTGACTGAATGTAAAACACTTGTTTGAGAACAGCCTATCCGTTGACATGATAACCTGCTAACTTACATCATGGTATTTGGTCGCTGTTTCCGGTTGCGCATGTGACCCCTCAACACTCTTGTTCATTAACGCTACACCGAAACGTTTAACATCAGGTAGATCTGACGACTTCACAAGTATATTGAAGATGATTTTGTTTTGTATCTGACTGCACTAAAACGAGGCAATCTCACTTTGGGTGCTACTGAAGAGTAATTAACGGACGAAGTGTTGAGAGCCTTTATTTCGCATTGCATTTCCTTGGCGACTTCAGGACCTCAGGTTGCTTAGTTGGGAAACTGACCTGTGCTCCTGCAATAAACTGGTTGACCCTTAAACTAATAGGGATCTCTGCGGAACCGTACTCGACCGACGAACCTGACATTCAGTTCCGCAACATAACGCACCGTACACTTACTCTGGTTTCAATCAGCGGTTTGTCTGGAATCCTAGGTTATATTACTACGTTTTTCACAAACCACCGGCTAAATTACTTACAAACATTTGTGATTAGAGTAAACAACGTAAATATCTTGCAATAACCATTCTATTATAGGATAACCGTCGATGGAACAAAATCAAGATGCCATGTCAAAAAAGTGCTTTGGAAAAATGTTGTAATGTATAAATAAGAAATGTACTGCCATGCCTTTAGCAATTATTTCATTTTCTGCAAATAGAAGCTTTTAGTACTTTGTTACAAAAAAAAGATTTATTCAAACAATTGACAACAATATTTAAGAAAACCAAGTTTTTTCCGCTGTGCCTTCGATAATTGTCACACACGCTAACATTAACGCGACAAGAAATTTGCGTTAGCCTTGTTATGGAAGGAAACTATTTTATACGCAATTCAAGGCAAACGTGCTCCAAAACATTAGTGATACCAAGAGAATAGTAAGCCTTTTGTCATAAATTTCGGAAAAGACAGCTTGTCCAGTATTGTCCACGTTACCGCAACGGCGTCGGTGCTCAAATGTGCCAACAGTTTCGCCAGGGCTAAAGTTGCTCACATAGTCCTTTCAAGCATCCGCCAGGCAACTAAAACATGGCCTAAAAAGTACTATAAAATCTCTTAAGAATGTTGAGTGATAATCGGTGATATCACGCAAGAATCTCTTCTACTGTAGTGAATTAAAACAAGAAATGCTAAAAGTAAAACGTGGCTGAAGTTCATTTGCAACTTGAATGAATGTTGTTTGATCAAACTGTTCATACATACATATTGTTTGAACAAATCTACAACATACGATTTTTACAGGCTTTGCTTAAGACCAGCAGAAAGTACTTTAATTTGAAAATGCGGTTTTGAAATTTCACACATCAAAATAGTGCATAGATATTCTGTGGGCAAGTTCACAAAATGCTTTGCAGCTATTACGCTTTCTCAATATTTATAAGGCGAGCTTCACGCAAATAACCGACCAATCTACGTTTGGAATGTTGAGCTCGTTCCAAGCTGTCGCTGGTTATTCAGGTAATATTGCCTCTGAAGCTATATCGTGTACATAGGTCTCCAAATCGAAAAGACATGTAACACAAAAATCCTTAAAAATCTGACGAAAGACGCTAAAATCAAATAGCACTTAAATTTTGCGAAAACAATGAAATGACCAAGAGCAGCATAATTATTGCAAAGAATATATTTCGACAGATAAATTGCGAACGTTAACTTCACCGAATGGGTATGTTTTTTGCTGAAAATCCTGTGATCTCTGAAATATCAGCGGTGTGATCTGCAGTATTTAACTCAACATCGTCTGCATCTTACGTTGCAGTAACCATGAAGGAACTGAAGGAAATGAAGACATCGTCACACGCCCATCCAAAGAAGAAAACTGCTGAATCATCAGAATGCAACTGTATCATCTTGTAAAGCATTCAGACTTTCATAAGCTTGAATTCCGTTGTGGAAAATATAGACTCTGATTTTATTGCTTGTGTGAAGTCATACGTGTACAGTTTTTGATTAAATAATATGTCAGAAATTGCGACTTTGTTGCATTATCTGTGTTGTTCCAGAATCCTGTCTCCACGCTAGCAATTTTACCAATTTCAACACGCTTTATTTCTTCTTCGACATATAAAACAGTTTCGTTTGCCTTGGTTATTTCACTTAGGAAATAAACCTTGACATCATCTGAAGTGTTTACTACCCCAAAAATAATCTTTCTGGTAAGTGGCAAACTGTTTTCCTAGTTCAATGTTTACTTTAGTGTAGTTTTGCAGATCTTGTCGCATTGCTTTCATTGATGTAACCACCAACACAAAGTCATCAAGGAATTAAAACATCCACAAAAGTTTTCTGGATTTTCATTTTCATGAGCATCATTAGCAAACGCCTTTGAACATTTTTCTGTTAACAAAATTATAATTTCTTGTTGTTTGTGAGTTTGTTATGTCATTGCAGGCATTTTCCGAAGATTAAACAACTGTGCCAACGAAACATGGTCTGTCGCTTTGGTTACAAAGGCGTTTTTTTTACACTTTGTGTTGTTTTATTTAAAAATCAAAATAACCTAATGCATTTGCTTCTAACCATATTTGGAAAAACGCAGTGTGACTGTCCTTGCCTATTCCCTACGATCGCTTTTTTACTTGAATGAACTAATTTACTTTGTTGAACATCGTTACATAATTTGCCATCTTGATATTTTAATTTAACTTTTCAATTTCATATATCTTGACATTGAAGTCAAATTTCCAAATCAAATACCAACTTTGCAAACAACTTTTTTCAATGCATGTATCTTGTGTTATTGCCACTCTTCATAAAATGTCTTGTTTCATCAAGTGTAATACTGAAAAACGTTTGTGCATTAGTTTCATTTATGAATATCATCAGGCAGGAGTGGCCAATTAGCGGCACGCGGGCCACACGTATCCCTCAACATCATTTTCAGTGACCCGCGAAAACATTCAGGAAAAATCTTCAAATCTGAAATTTCGTCGAACTTAACATCGCAAATGTTAGTGCTGAGGCTTATTTGAAAAGAAACTTTTGTCTATTTCCATTGAAACAGAGATTGGCAACCACCGGGCAGCAATCCGGTGCCGGGGTGCCGGCCCATGGGGAATTTGTTACTGGGCCGTGCAGAACCAAGTCACAACTGCTCCATAAATCGCAATTTTTTTGCCTCTCTGTGGAAAATCCCACATTTGGGCTAAGGTTTGGCTTCATGATTCCAAGGCTGTTTGCGATGTTAAGCTGGCACAGGAAAAATTCATTTTCAATAATTAGGAATTTGTGCGGTAAAAACTACCCCAAAACAAGAATTTTTCAAGTTTTCTCCAAAAACACACTGTCCGTTCTAGAAGTTCGTTTTCAAGTTCGTTTTCAAAAACACTTTTGTGACGCTTGAGTAATCACGTTTCACATACAACTAAAATCACGTGAGAGCTTGTCTGAATAATAAGACCTAACGCGTTCCGCAGTGCGAAAACGGTTGCCGACGATGCATTAGAAGACATGGCCCTCCTATAAACGCAGCCTTCTCAAAGTGGCCCCCGAGCAAATTAATTGCTTACCCCCGGTCTACTGTTTGCTAATCGCCCGTCAAACCTTAACAGTCGTGGTTTCGTCAGATTGGAACACACTGAAGGCTGAAAAATAGACACTCTCATCCCCTATCAGTATTGCTGAGGAACACAAACTCAACCCAAACATCGCTGGTAAAATCATTCATGTGACTTCTGGAGAAAAACCCAGCGTAAAGGAATTCACTTATCAAGCTTTTGCTGAAAAAATGTCAAAAAAACAAAAAACATTCTGATGCCATATTTTTTCTTGAAAAATGAAACAATCAGACAATCAGAAAATGGAGTAACGAGGAACAACCTGAAGACCGCTACTTCACGAAATGTTTGTGTTGGTGACAATGTACTGAACCAGAAGAGCATGCAAAATCAGTTTCACACAATGAAAGATACATATCACCAACAATTCGACAGAATGAAGTCATGTCCTGCTTTGAAAGAAGACTTCGTGACGCCAAAAGTGCAACAATGCAGGCATGTTCGCTGCGATGTTTGATGAAATTCTGAAGATTTGTGTGCGGTGCTTCTGTGAAAACGAGATAAATCAAGACTTTCTTTAATTTGTTCAGTCCCTGCTAAATTGACCTGCAAACACAAGAACCGTTGTTGTCCTTGCGCAAAATGGGCAATTTTTGTTTATTCGCTTATACTAACTAACGGACAGGTTTAGACGCGCGCGGGGGTTTTGTACAACTTATAAAGTTTTCTCAAGCTCAACTGATCAGAAAAATACAACTTGTTGCTTTTGGAATATTTTTATATTAAACATAACAGAAGCGCTTTCCCAAACACAAATGTGGTAAGCGCTCTTGACAAATGAACGAAAAGGCAAAGAAAATACAAATAGTCTGCCAGTAGACGTCATTGGTGGTCCGTTTAAGGTTTGAATCGAATCGAAGCTAACTTCAGGCTTGTGGTTCTATCTGCAATAAACGTAAATTAGGTCGAGACATGAAATTCTACACAATATTAATGCTCAGGTGTGCTTTACAAGAAATTGCATGCAAACGCTTAGCACCTTCCCTAGGGGTGTACCTATAAATGCGTATTTCTAATCCTACACCAACAGCTGTCTCCTGAAGCACGAACTCCTGTTTGCACAGCGGGGTGCCAGAGATTGCTCATAGACAAGCTCTAAATCACTTAAATTTCACCATTGGTATTCCTAGCCAAAATGGCCAATAAAAGTAACCGTGGCCAAAATGAACAAGCATTCAACGTTGGTAGACTTGGTCAAAAATACCAATAAAAACCAAACCTTTCACCACTGGTAGATTTGGACAAAAATGCCAGTAAAAAACACAACTTTCACCGTTAGTAGACTTTGACAAGAATTCCAACAAAACAAGACTTTCACTGTTGGCAGGCTTGGACAAAAATGTCAATAAAAACTAAAACTTTCGCCGTTGGTAGACAAGGACAAAAATTCCAATAAAAAACAAAACTTTCGCCGTTGGTAACGTTGGCACCACACAGCAAAATGTCAGACGTTCATTGAAAAAGCTGCTTTGGCATTTGATTGTCTCAAACTTCATGTCCTCAATAAAATGATCGACCTTTCACAACAAGGAACAAGCCTTTTTATGTTTGCATCGAGTTCTAGAAACTTACCTTAGGAAAAGAGAAGTAAAGGGTTCATCATGTCGTCAGTAAAATGATTTGACATTTTACTACAAGTGCACGCAGGAGTTGCAGGCTCTAGTTCTAACTGGAAAGCAGGACTCTAACAAATGCAACTCCAAAAATCTCTAGAACAGTACCAAAAAATCCCTGAAAATCACTAAATCTGTGGTGGTGCAGCATAAAATCGTAGTGTCAATGATAATTCAAATGTAACCAAATATGATTTGCAAAATAAACTGAAACAGTTCATTTCACCCATTTTCATACTTTTCCGAAAATCCCTAAATCCCTAAAAAATCCCTAAAAAGGATCAAAATTACCAATCTAGTGACAAAATCTCTAAAAGTGAGAGCACTGCGGGAAATTCAAAACCGCTTTTTTTCCTCTGACGTAACAAGCGTCATACATTCTCTTGCCTGTTTCTCAATGAAATCCACGAGTTGAACAGAACAAATTCCCGCCAAATTGATCTACGTCGTCAGTGCTTGCACACGTGTGATCTACTCACCTGCTGGCTTCCGTAAAAGATTGCTGGTGTGACTTACCAGCTCACCTGTATGCACAAACTCCTTTTGCCCAAATTGGCCAAGGTTACTTTGAGGAGCTTAGTGTAGGAATTTTGTTTCACCGCAGGTGACCATGGGTCAATTTGGGCAAATTGTCGTTCCCCATCGAAAACTACAAAACTTCTGCAGATTGCGATAGGACTGCCCGAAAGAGCGTCTAAAACGCAGCTACCGAATGAACCAGCTTTCTACGTTAACATTAATTTTTTATAATTAAGTTGAATAACGGTGTGCCCACTTTGGGCAAAGGTTACCTGAACAGGGTTTATACTAAGACCGCCAAAATTTCGTCAAGAGCGCAACCGGCGCGGGTTTGGATTTTGACCCCTGATCGGGAAACAGCAAGGTTATCTGTTCAAATTCGTTTTGCTGTCTTGTTAAAATTGACAAAAACTCGGGGTGCTGTAAACCGTTCCACATCGAAGTGTCATTTCTTGTATGAAATCTTCATATCACATTATTTACCTTAGTTTATCATGCAAGAGAAGTTTGTGATGACGAGTCTAAGCTTGCGCAGTTGTAATGCTACTCAAGCTATTGAAAGGAACTGTCACACATGTATTTCCAACAGGACGTTTTCTATTACACAGAGAAAATAACATCAAAACACAAAATCTTGACAAAGAGATGAACAATTTTTGAACGCTTGGGAGTTCTGTGCATACACATTGAGTGATCACTTAATGTTGCAGCCTGCAAGCCGGCTTGTGGAGTCGAACAGTTTACACACTTGCCGCATACCATTTTGCTGCAACGATGGCAATATTTGGCTGTTTTGTTTTGCGAAAAGTTGGTTGCAATTTGACTCTTTGCAGAATCTTGAATTCTATTTGAATAAGGACTGAGGATGGGTAAGTTTACGTGAAATCGATTTCCTTTTTAAAATTTGCTCTTGAATTCTATCTTGAATTCTATTTGAATAAGGACTGAGGATGCGTAATTTTACGTGAAATTGATTTCCCATTAAAACTTTGCTGATCGATTCCTTGCTTACACCCACCGTGGAAAGTGCACACTTGAATAGAGATAGGTGCAAGTTTGAATCATCACAAAAAGACGACAGCAGATGGCAGTCGACTGATTCCTCGAAAGCATACAGAAACACTAGTGCTTTTCAGTGTTCTTCCGTTCAGGTGCAGTATTCCCTCTTATGCCTGGAATCATTGGCGAATGGTGCGCTTGTGGAGCACAAGACATCTTACTGTTCATGCATTCCTGTCGAAGTTCAGTAGACAATTTGAAGATGTCTTTTCGTGAAATTTTCTTGTTTTTTCACATTTTGCAAAAACGAAAGCATTGATACAGGCAAAATCCAAGATGTTGTGAAAAACAGCAACTGGCCATCGACGAGTATCCGCTTTGACCGAGTACAGCCGAGCCATCTGGTTTGCACCGTCTACACCACATTTAGTAGCACAATTTCTGGCTTTTTTTCTCATGCATAGAAACACTCGCTGAGAAACGTACGGAACTGATGATACGTCCTTTTTAGGCTGGCATTGGTAAACAGTTAGAGTTGCACGTTCACCAGTTTTGAAAAGTTTGCTTGAAAAAAACTGCTGCATTGTTTTGCCCAAGGTGGAACTCTCCTAGCCTTGTGCACCGTGCCAACGATGCTAGGTATCTTTTTCACAGCTCTGTTGTTAATTGCAAGGATGTGAATAAGCTATCTGTCGTCACATTTCTTCCTGTTCCCAAATATGTTTCTATCAGTTGCAAAACAACTCTATCGGGCGCAGTTCATCTTTTCCGAGATAAAGCAGATCATTCACAACGTACTTTGTCTCAACATCTTCAGCCAACCAAAACTTGATTCCGAATTTTTCTGGCTGGCTTGCAATGTAATGGGTAAATCTACATCGCGCTTTCGTCGGAAACAAACGCTCATCTACGGTGATATTGGCGACCGGTTTGTCACAAGCTATGCTATTAGAAATGGAAGCGTTCTCAGCCTTTGATATCAATGAAAATTTGTCGTATTGAAAGTTTACTGATCTGGTTGAGCGCAAGGCGAATCGCAAAAATATAAGAATTTCTCGAAAACGGTTTGTGCACATGGTCTGTTGAAAAAAAACAAAATATCCCACTTTTTATCCCAGGACATTTCAGAATAAACATTCATACCACCATACACACCACGCACATAGAGCAATGCAATAAATGCCTGCAGATCAAACAAAGAAACTTACAAGAATCATTTTTCAGAACTTCTTGAGCTTCAGTTTCAGTACACGTTTGGATAGTGAGTGAGCACCTTCTTACCATGCAATAATTGAAAAGCACAGAGTGGAGAGTCTGTCATCCGTTTTGCATAGTGAGCTTGGCCAGGTTGCTCTATCAAGACATTTTGAACAGATTGGTTTTATGCCTCGTTAGAGCCGAAATCGATTAGATTCCATTTTGTTCCATCTTTGGCAGCTTCTTCCTGCACTTCGACATCTGATTACTGGAGCAGGTTCGGAAGACATGTCCTCTGATCCACTCGCAACCCTTTCAACCTGCTCATCTTCAGACGTCAAAAACGCCAAAGGGTTTTCACATATTAACTCACGATCGCTCTCATCACCTGAACCATCTTCATTTATTGTCATCATCCGTGGAATTTCTTTTTGAGCTCAAAACTGTTTTGGTCTTATCGACATGATGATCATATACATGGGCGCAATTATGTGGGGGATCCGGGGGCGTGCCCCCTATTTTTTAGATAGTGGGGATATATTATGCTATGCCCCTCACATTTTTCTCTTTGGGTTTCGTAATACATTAGTTTCGCACCAAGCTGTTCCCCTCACATTTTACAACAAAACTGGGCTCATGACTATATATGCTAGTACATGAGACTTGCGTAATAACTGTCCACCAGTGGAGTAGTTTTCACTTTAAAGTGAATGTAAATTTCCAATAGGAAGCGAAAAACGACAGTGTGAAGCTCAACCAACTGTGGACCGAGTAATGTGTCAACTGGACAGCTGTTACAGTAGTCTCATACACAGTTGTTGCACAGCTATTAGTCCCTGTGTGGAAACTCTCTGTCGCGGGTACGTAGCTTTGAGTAGAACCTTTAAAGGTTACTTACTAGAAAAGTGAGCAAAGTCAAAACTACCCTTCTGACGGTTCAAGGGAACGGTTATCACATACATTCATTGATGAAAATTATTTCTTTCAAATTTTGAGGTGTTGTGTTAGACTTGTATTTAGAAAATATCACGAAGTTTCACTGCGCTTGCTTTTTACAAACAATTTTATATACATTAAAAAACGCGGTCAAAACTCGGAGGTTCTAAAGCAAACTGACTCGACCACACAGTGAGACCTATATCTTGAAAAGCTGCAAGAATATGTCAATAACGGCGCAACAAATTTTATCGGTCATCTTAGTGGTGTTCAAAAACTCATTCAACAAATTTATCAAAAAAGGGCCATATGCATTGCAAATCCCAGTGTCAAAATCTTGTCCTGGTAACAAGCTGTTCTAGTGTGCAATCCGTTTCCACTTTCAAGGAAAGTCTGAAAAATCTTACTTGGTTGATCGCCTTGTCTCTCAGAAGAAAACAGTTTGTTCATGAGCAAGATTTTTGCAATGCAGACACCTTGAAGTTGAAGTACTGGAGCATGATTAAGGTAACATGAAAGCGGTTTCTAAGATGCAGTGTTCACATGGTTTTTCCGATACCCGCTGGGGACGGATGTTCAGTTGCCTTAGTGTCTTGTTAACAAAATAAGATGAATGCGATGCTCTTGTCTACGATAGACAAATCAACAGGGGACACTCACAAGAAAGCTGCAGATTTTGCCAAATGCACGAAAAGGTTTGAGTTTGTTATCGTGGCAGTGATCACACAACACATCGTAGGTTGTGTGAAAGCAGTATTCTTGGAATTACGAAAATCAACAGTAGCTATGATCCCTTTGAGACACAGACTGAAGCTAATCGCACAGAGATTGTCATCAGCAAACAAAGAACTGAAATTATGCACAGTGTTGGCGTTTATACAAGCGTGCTGTGGCCACTGGGAAAATGCAACGTCACTCCAAAGAAAACACACTCAACGCCTCTAGGCGCCAAAATCTTAGAACAAATGATGAACGTGATTCCGCTGAAGCATACCTCTGAAGGAATGTGGTTTACCAATTTGTTGATCACATCACTAGCAAAATGGAGCGACATTTCCCACATGGAGAAATCTCTAACCTTAATTTTTCTTATTTCATGTCTTACAACATTCATAAATTGGACAACACTGTGCTCGGGTCAGTGGAAGAATACTTTCATCTCCCATGGAAGGGTTCCCCGATGCAAGAATGTGAAATATTGAGGCAAAATCGAGATAAATTTGACGATCATGAGAAAAATTTCAACATATTAGCAGTGAAGATTGCAGCGGAAAACTGCGAATTCTATCCAAACACAAACTACATGTTGAATAAATCTCTTTACCGTAACAGTCAGCTCATGCTGCTGTGAACACTCCTCTGCTTTGAAACGGCTCAAGACTTGGCTCGGGAACTCAAACTCACAAAAATGGCTCAATTGCCTGGATTTATTGAATATACATCGATGTGAACCGACACAAAATTATCAAGGAGATTCCTGCATTCCTGGCACATGAGGATTGTGTTTGTTGTTATTTTTTTCTACTGTACGTGTTTTGC